>JAESGM010000233.1_pt1 | contig 98081 bp, 97 predicted proteins | sample 9269721 | NCBI WGS metagenome assembly JAESGM01 (sample SAMN15720920, study PRJNA650825) | algae metagenome | isolation source: Komarekiella atlantica HA4396-MV6 and co-occurring heterotrophs from... | place: USA: Theobald House, Kauai, HI | collected 2009-07-29 | reverse complement strand
TCGAGCCGAATCCGCCGGAACCCGACCCGATCCGCCCCTACAACCGATCCTGCACCCAGCCGCTCGCCCCCCATCCCCATCCCTTCCCCACAAGGGGGAAGGGAGGAGCCGGGGCGACCGGCGTTTCGCAGAGGAATTCACACGGGAAAGGGGTTCTGCGTCGCGGCTTCTGCAGCTGCGCCGGTTCACCCCGCCGGCATCGCCGCCATGTCGACGAAGACGGCCTCGAAGGTGTGGCCGTCGGCGTCCTCGAAGGCGCGGTTGTAGAGCCAGCCCATATCCATGGCGGGGCGCGGATCGGCCTTGCCGCCGGCCGCTGCGGCGGCCTCTGCCATCGCGTCGACCTCGGCCCGGCTCTCCAGCGTCAACGCCATCAGGACCTGCGCGCCGGCATGGGCGTCGGCGACGGGCTTCTGGGTGAAGGTCGCGAAATAGTCGCGGGTCAGCAGGTGGAAGGTGATGGAATCGGACCAGACCATGTTCGAGGCCTGATGGTCGCTGAAGTCGGGGTTCTGCTTGCAGCCGATCGCCTCGTAGACGCGGGTCGCGGCGGCGATGTCCTTGACGGGCAGGTTGATGAAGATGGTCCTGGGCATGGTGGTTTTCCTTTCGTGGGGCTTCAGTGGTGGTCTGGTTCAGAGGTTCTCTTGCAGGATCCGCTCATTGGGATGGATGCAGACGAGCTCGAGCCGGCCTTCGCCGACATTGAGGAAGCGATGCGGGATGTCGGCTGCGGCGACGACGATGTCGCCGGCATAGCCACGGGTCGTCTGCCCGCCGACGGTGAACTCGGCCTCGCCCTTCCGGACGATCCAGGTCTCGGAATAGGGGTGGACATGCATCGCCGAGCCGCGGCCCGGCTCGGCATCGACCAGGAAGAAGGAGACCGGACCACCGAGCTCCTGCCCCTCGAAGCGGACCGTGCGGTTCTGGCCGACCTGCCGCTCGTCATGACGAAGGATATTGAACATCGTTGCGCCTCCCTCTCGCGCCGCCGCTGCGGCTCAAACTATCTTCGCGAGAAGCTATATCGGTGGCAGTGTCTTCCTGTCAAGATAAATCTCTTCGCGCCGAGATATCTTGGCTTCATCGCGGGGGCGGTGTATCTGTCGTTGCCAGGGCGGCGGCAGCCAAATCAGGGGCAAGGCACGGAAATGACGGGCGAATCCGACAGGCCGGCGGGCGGCGGCGATCATGTCGACCGGCTGCGCGCGCAATGGGCGCGCGAATTGCCCGACCTCGACACCGAGCCGATGGCGATCCTCGGCCGGGCCTTCCGGCTCGGCAACATGGTGCGGCCGAGCATCGAGGCGACCTTCGCCGGCTTCGGGCTCGACCGCGGCGAGTTCGACGTGATCGCGACGCTGCGGCGCTCGGGCGCGCCCTACCGGCTGACGCCGACCGAGATGTATTCCCTGCTGATGATCTCCTCGGGCGGGCTCACCCATCGGCTCGACCGGCTGGAGAGGGCGGGGCTGATCCGGCGCGAGAAATCGCCGCATGACGGGCGCAGCGTGCAGGTGGTGCTGACCGAGGCCGGGGCGACACTGGCCGAGACGGCGTTCCGCACCGACATGACGAGCGAGGCCCGGTTTCTGCGCGGACTCGATGCGAAGGAGCGGACAGCGCTCGCCGGCCTGCTCAGCAAGCTGATCGCCGGGGTCGAGGCCGAGCTGGCGGGGCGCTGAGAGGCGGGCTTTCCGGAATGCGCTGATTTCGCGCGAAAGCAGGCCGTCGTTCCGGGGCGGCTCGCAGGGCCGAACCCGGAACCCGGAGCCGCCGGGTTTCTCGGATGAAGCCGTCTCCAAAGTCGAGACGGAGTACGCGCGACCCGACCGGATGGCTTCGCACAACCTGATCGGCGCCTGCCCGGAGGGCTCGCGAGCGGCGTCCGCTGGACTTCCAGTGAATGGCGTTCAAGGCGGATGGTCGTAGCGGTGCCGGCCAGCGCGTCCCTCGGACGCGCCCTGAATTGAGGGGCATCAAGTTTCCGCTAGGTCATTGGCGCCATGCTATGGCGCACTAAACGTGAAATCGAGCGATCGAGCAGTCAATGCGTTGATATTATTCGTCAAGCGTTTATGCGCGGCAAGTTGTACCGAGTATGGACAGGCCCATGCAACGTTCGGCAGTCTTTACATCCACGCTCAAGTTCGACAGCTGGGGCGACCGCGTGCGCACCCTCGATCGCCCCTATCGGGGACCGGCGCGCCATCGATTGCGGGGCGAGTTCGTGAGGTTCTGGCGCGTCCTCAAGGCCGCGCGGACGGAGCGCATGCTCCTGCTCGACAGCGTGTCGGGCCGGCTGCACCCTGACCTCATCGCCTGCGCGCTTCTCGCGCTTCTTCCAAAGGGCCGTCGCCCGATCCTCGTCTTGCAAGGCGACATGTGGGCGCCGCGCTCGGGCGCGCGAGGCTTCTTTGAGAGAGCCTTCATCCATCTCGTCGACCACGCGATCGATCGCTACATCGTCTACTCGAACGATGACCGCGACGTGTTCCCGGGTCTCTGGGGCATCAATCCGGACAAGGTCGGAGTGTGCCTTTGCTACCATCACGTCACCGACGAAGAGCTGGCGGGCGAACAGCCTGAAAATGAGGGGCACGTCTTTGCGGGCGGCGACAGCGGGCGCGACTACGCGCCGCTCGTCGAGGCCGCGCGGCAGTTCCCCGACACGCAGTTCGTCATCGCGACGGCGTGGGTCAGCCCGAAGCCCGTTCCGCCGAACGTCAAGCTCGTCCTCGCGGAGCGCACCCCTACCTCGCATGCGGAGTTCATCCGGCTGCTGCGGACGTCACGCGCCGTCGTTGTGCCGATCAAGCGCGGCATGCGCCTCTCGGTCGGCCAGCAAACCATCCTCAACAGCATGTTCATCGGCAAGCCGACCATCGTCTCCGACAGCCTCGGCGTGCGTGAGCATGTGAACCACGGCGACGACGCGCTCATCGTCGACGGCAGCGTCGAGAGCTACGCGGCGGCGTTGAGCTGGGTTCTCGACCCCCGGAACCGGGACGCCGTCGCCGGGCTGGCGGAAAGAGGCCGCAAACGAGCGATGGTCTTCAACCGGGAGCGGATCGCAGAGTGCCTCTTCGCTCAGGTCGTCGCCCTTATGCCCACGCCGCCGACGGATAGCGCATCCGGTCTCACTCCGATTTCCTCGACTGCGGGCGCAAAGGGAACCTGACCGCTCGCCCGCCTGAGCATCAACGCAACGAGGTTCTTCCATGTTCGATCTAGACGGTGGGCTTCTTGCGATCGCATCGTCGTTGCCCGCCTCTCCTTATGTGAACTCGATAGCGCATTACGCGAACTCGATAGCGCTGCGCGCGCGGGCTCACGCATTGATCCCGGGTGGCGCACACACCTACGCGAAGGGGGACGACCAATATCCCGTGCTGGCGCCCGGCTTCATCTCCCGCGGCAAGGGCTGCCATGTATGGGATGTCGATGGCAACGCCTTCATCGAGTATGGGATGGGCCTGCGGGCCGTGACGCTCGGGCATGGATACCGGCCCGTGGTCGAAGCGGCCTATCGCCAAATGCTTCTCGGCACAAACTTCACCCGCCCCTCCGCGATCGAGGCCGACTGCGCAGAAGCGCTGATCCGGCTGACGAATGGCGGCGAGATGGCGAAGTTCACGAAGGACGGATCGACGGCGACAAGCGCGACCATCCGTCTGGCACGCGCCTATACCGGCCGGGATCTCGTTGCGCTTTGCGCCGATCACCCGTTCTTCTCGTATGACGATTGGGCTATCAGCGCGACGCCGATGACCGCCGGCATCCCGGAAGCGGTCAAGCGGCTGACCCTGGCGTTTCGATACAACAACCTCGAAAGCGTCGAAGCGCTGTTCGCAGAGTATCCGGACAAAATCGCCGCACTGATCCTGGAGCCGGAGAAGGAGCAAGCGCCTGACGAAGGCTTCTTGCCAGCGTTGCGCGCGCTCTGTCATCGCAACGGGGCGCTCCTCATTTTCGACGAGATGATCACCGGCTTCCGGTGGCCGGACGTCACTGCACAGCGGCATCACGGGGTCGAGCCCGATATCTCGACCTTCGGCAAGGGGCTGGGGAACGGCTTTGCAATCGCGGCGCTCGTCGGCAAGCGTGAGATCATGCGGCTGGGTGGCTTCGATCACGACGGGGAGCGCGTGTTCCTGCTCTCGACGACGCATGGCGGCGAGACCCAGGGGCTCGCCGCGGCGCTCGCCGTCATGGGCATCTACAGGAGCGAACCCGTCGTCGAGACGCTGGAGCGGCAAGGCCGCCGGCTCGCCGCCGGCGTCAATGATCTGATCACGCATCACGGACTGCATGGCTATTTCGAGCTCTACGGCCGGCCGTGCAACCTGACCTTCGCCACCCGGGACGCCGCCAAGAAGCCGTCGCAGATCTACCGGACGCTTTTCATGCAGGAGACGATCCGGCGCGGCGTCATCGCGCCCTCCCTGGTCGTCAGCTATTCCCATGCGGATGACGACATCGACCGGACGATCGAAGCGATCGATGGTGCGCTTCACATCTATCGGCGCGCGCTGGAGGATGGGCCCGATCATTATCTGATCGGCCGACCCGTTCGGCCTGTCTTCCGGAAATTCGGCGATAGATGGCGTGAGCCGGGCGCTGACGCCATGTGATGCCCAGATCGCCATGCGCTCCCACCGGGCGCAAAGTGGCGATCTACCCCTTTGCTTTGGCATCGGGTTTTTTCGAAGAGTGGATTCCACTTTTCGGTCCGATGCCGGGAACACCGCGGTCCAAACGATGACCGGCGGCGGCCCTGGATTCCGGGCTCATCGCTGCGCGATGCCCGGGAATGTCGGCGCTCACGGCTCGCTGAAATCGAGCGACAGCAAAGCCTCGTCGAAATAGGCGCCGGCGACGCGGAGCGCCTTCGACTCGATCCCGTAAGGCCTGAAGCCGAGCCGCTCGTAGAGCTTGCGGGCGGTGCGGTTTGTGGTCACGACGCGGGCCTGCAGCACGACGACATGGCGCTTCGCCTGTGCGATCGCGGCCGCGACCAGGGCCTCACCGGTGCCGCGTCCGCGCGCGGTGGGTGCGACATAGACGCCCCAGAGCGTGCCGCGATGGTGCGATTTCTCGGAGGAGCCGGCGAGGAAGCCGGCGGTGCCGACGAGGTCGCGGCCAACGAAGGCGCCGAAGACCAGGCTCGGCGCCGGCGGGGTCAGGCGCTCGGCGAAGCGCTCCAGAGGGCGCGCCGATTCCTCGGCAAGGCTGGCGCCGAAGGCCTCCGGCGCCTCCGCCAGCGCGGCGAGCCGGATGGCGCGATAGGCCTCGGCGTCGGCGGCGGCCAGCGAGCGGATGGTGATGGAAGCGGGTTCGGTCATCGGCGGACGAGAGCATGGCGCTCCCGTCCGCAGCAAGCTCGTCTCAGCGTTTCAGGTTGACGATCACCACGCCGGCCAGCGCCATGGCGCCGCCGAGGATGCCGAAGGCCGTCGGCACCTCGCCGAGCCAGAAGAAGCTGATCAGCATTGCGGCCGGCGGCACGCAGTACTGGAAGTTCGAGGCCCGCGCCGCCGGCAGGCGCGAGAGCGTGATCGCCCAGGTGCCATAGGCGACGACGCTCGACACGACAGCCAGCCAGAGCACGGACCAGAGCGCCTGCGCCGGCGCCACCTGCGCCTGGGCCAGCGCGCCGGGCAGGAAGGGCGAGAGCGCGAGCCCGCCGATCGCCATGTTCCAGGCGGCGACCGAGAGCGGCTTGTGGCGGGCGAAGAGGGGCTTCTGGACCACGGTCGAGATCGCGTTGCAGAAGGCGGCGCCGAGGATCAGCAGCACGCTGATGCCGATATTCAGGTCGAGCCCGTTGCCGAGCGCGATGACGCCGATGCCGGCGAAGGCCAGCGCCGTGCCGAGCCAGGCGGTGAGGCTGAAGCGCTCGCCGAGGATCAGCATGGCGAGCCCCGCCGTCATGATCGGGTTGGTGTTGATGATGAAGCTCGCCGCGCCGGCCGGCACGACGCGCTGGCCGAGATTGAGCAGGATCGCATAGAGCGCGATGAAGACGACGCCACCGGTCAAAAGCCGCCAGATGTCGGAGCCGGCCGGCAGAGGCGCACGCATGACCAGCAGGAAGAGCGCGGCCGGAATGCCGGCGAGCGCGAAGCGCAGCGCCGCGAGTTCGAGCGGGCCGAAGCCGGTGAGCCCGGCCGTGATCGCGGGGAAGGAGGCGGCCCAGGCGGTGACGGTGAAGGGCACGGTGAAGAGCAGGACGGGGTCGAGGCGCGAACCGGGACGGTCGGCGGTGCAGGCGGCTGTGGTCATGTCTGCCTCCAGGGGCGGATCAGGTTTCCGTTCCGATAGACGCCCGGACGAGCTGATTGACAAACGAGTAATTCGATGGCGAGCTGTGAGCATGGATCACAGCTTCGCCCTGCCACCGCTCGATACGCTGCGGGCTTTCGAGGCGGCCGCCCGCTCGGGCAGCTTCTCCGGCGCCGCCGAGGCGCTGAACCTGACCCATGGCGCCGTCAGCCGGCAGGTCGCCAAGCTGGAGCACTGGCTGGGCCTGCGCGTCTTCGAGCGCCAGGCGCGGGGCGTGGCGCTGACGCCGGAAGGCCAGCGCCTGTTCCAGCGCACGCAGGAGGCTTTTTCGCTCTTCGCCGATTCGTCCGACCGCTGGACGGAGCAGCGCGGCACGGCGGTGGTGCGCTTCAGCGCCACGCCCTCGGTCTGCTCGCTCTGGCTGATGCCGCGCTGGCAGTCGCTCGAAAGCGGCGATCCTGCCTTGCGCATCGTGCTGCAGGTCGACCATCGCCGCGTCGATCTCGACGAGGAGGGCATCGATCTCGCCATACGCTGCGGCCGCGGCGGCGCGCCGGGGCGGGTCTCGGTGCAGCTCTTCGAGGAATGGTGCTATCCGGTGGCCTCGCCGGCCCTGGCGCGGGCGATCGGCGAAGGCCGACCCGAGCGCTTCCTCGACCAGCCGCTGATCCACGATTCCGACGCAGCTGGCTGGCGCGCCTGGTTCAATGCGCAGGGGCTCGACTATCGCCCCCGCCCGCAGGACCGGCGCTTCGAGGATTACAACCTGGTGCTCGACGCCGCCGCCTCCGGGCTCGGCGTCGCGCTGGCGCGCCCGCCTTTGGCGCAGGCGCAGGTCGCGGCCGGCCGCATCGCCGCCGTCGATTCCCGCACCGCGCTCAACCCGGTCTCCTATTGGCTCGACCGCCCGCTCGGCCAGCCGCGCCCGGCGGCGGTGGCGCTGGCGACGCGGATCGCCGAGGCGGCCGGACTGCCGGCGGCGAAGCTCGCGGGTTTCCTGAAGAGCGAGGCGAAGGCGGCTTAGGGGCTGCTGCTTTCAATGAAGCCACGTCATCCCGGCCGCAGCGCAGCGGAGCGCGGGGATCCATCGTAGAGTGCCGAGCCTTGCGATGGATCCCGGAGCTGCGCCGCTGAAGCGGCTTGTCCGGGATGACGGGGCGTTGTTTGCGTCAGGTCACAGGGAATTTCGGGCAGGTGTGAGGGCATCTGCGGACGCCGTGGCGTGATGGTTGCCAATTGGTAACCGAACGCAACGGGGAATGGCCCGAGATGACACAGAACGCTCCGAAAGAAGACGCCGCTTCTCTTCCGGCACATGACCGTCCGGTTCTGGGACGGATCAGCAGGGCGCTCGCCGGCGGCGCGGGGGTGCTGGCGCTGACGATCCCGATGGCCAGCCAGGATGCGATGGCCCAGGGCTGGCAGATCACCACGCAATATGGCCCGGGCGTCCGGACCAGCACGCTGCGCAAGCTCGGCACCGGCGACGGCAGCACGACCCAGCTCAAGAACGGGCCGGCGCCGGGCAATGATTGCCCCGGCAGCGCCTTCGAGGTGATGAACCCGCGGCCGGGCGAGTTCCGCTGCGTGGGCTATGTCGCCCGCTGGTGGTGGCCTTCACCGTAAAGCGTGCTGTGATCCGATAAAAACGGAACTCCGTCATCCCGGACAAGCTGCGTTAGCGGCGCAGCTCCGGGATCCATCGCAAGGCTCGGCGCTCTAGGATGGATCCCGGAGCTCCGCTTCGCTGCGTCCGGGATGACGCGCGTTTCGGTCTGAAGACAGCAGGCTCTAAGGGATACGGCGGCGGCGCTTCGCCCCATTCACGCCACGCTATGGCGCGGCCCGGCGATCTCGCCGCGCTGGCTCGCCCGCGCCATCTCGAAACTGTCGGCGATGCGGCGGGCGCGGATGATGAAGGCTTGCGCGATCTCCGGCGGGCAGAGCTCGCGCGCCGTCGCCTCGAACAGGGCGAGCCAGCGGTCGAAATGCCGGGCTTCGAGCGGCAGGATCAGATGCGGCCGCATCGGCCTGCCCTGGTAGCGGCCGCTGCGCAGCATCACGCTGCTCCAGAAATCGCTGATCTTGCCGACATGGTCGTCCCAATCCGCGACCGCAGCGTTGAAGACAGGCCCGATGACGTCGTCCTGCCGCGCCCGGTCGTAGAAGGTGCGGACGAGCAGGCCGATCATCGGCTCGTCGAGATCGGGATGAGCGGCATTGGGGTCGGTCAGCGGATTGTCGGTCATCGGTGTCCCGTCATGCGGCCGGCCGGCCGGGCGACCCGCCACGGCATGTAGGGGCCGTGCTCCACCCGTCAAGGGCGCCATTCGGGGGCAGGCCGCAGGCTCGCTGCTGCGCAGCGCCCCGGAGTGACGGAGTGGTTCAAGACAACACGCCTTCCACCTCTTTGCGCGACGAGGTGAGAGGCTCGGCAACATGATCGTCCTCCAGCAGCGCCCGCATCTCCTCGGCCAGGGAGAAGAACCTGTCGCGGACCGCCCTGGCATGGGGATTGGCGCGTTCGATCGCCATGAAGACGTTGGCCGCGTCATGGCGGACCATCTCGGTCGCCTGCATCAAGAGGTCGAAGCTCACTGTGGTCATGCGCTGCGGCAGCGGCTCCATCCGGACCAGGATCTTGGCGATCAGATGGGTCAGGCCCTGGACCATCGCGACCTCGCGGTCATGCGCGTCGGGCGTGGTCACGATCACCTTGAGGCCGAGGGCCTTGCGCAGGAAGGCGGCGATGCGCGGGGCGCTGCCGCCGCGGATCGGGCAGAGCGCGACCTTCAGGCCGCGGATGCCGTGACGGGCGCTTTGCGGGCCGAAGAGCGGGTGGGTGCCGAGAATCTCGACATCCTCGGGCAGCGCGGCCTGCATCGCCCGCGCCGGCCCGATCTTGACCGAGCCGACATCGAGCACCAGCGTTCCGGCCCGCAAATGCGGGCGCAGCTCGGCGAGCGCCGCCGGAATCGCGGCGACCGGGACGGCGAGGATCACGATGTCGCAGGCACCGACGCCGCGCGCATCGCAGGGCTCGAGGCCCTTGCCGGACGGATCGGCCTGCGGTGGCCGGAACGGGTCGCAGACGCGCAGCGCGAGATGCGGCTGAAGGTGCCGGGCCATGAGGCGGCCGAAGGCGCCGAAGCCCATGAGGCCAATGGTGGAGGCGGTTCTGATCGGGGAGGGCATCGCTTTTTCCTGGAGGGGCCGCGATGCCGGGTGACTGACCTGAATTCAACCGCCATGCGCGGCGGTTGAACATGGGAATGCCACCGCCTTATGAGGACGGGGCGTAATAGTTCCGCGCGAGAAGGCAGGACATGGTCATGGCCCGCATAAACCGCGGGCCGGCCGGGCTGTCAACTCGGAGTCGGTTCGGGATTGTCGTACCGCGCTCATCCTGAGGGGCCATCGCATCAGGAATGGCGCCTGGAGGCTCCCGTCCGCTTGGGCATCCTTCGAGACGCCGCTTCGCGGCTCCTCGGGATGAGGGCGTGAACCACCAAGCCCTGAACTCCCCTATCTGCATCAAGTCACCTAGACTTGATATTGATCAACATCGGCCTTCTCCAAGTGATGAAACTGCATTCATGATCGATGGGTCGCGTTAATTTTTCTTGGATTCTTTGTGGTCCCGACGAATTTATCAAATCAATGCGGCAGTTCTTATCCAATATTGCAATGATCCTATATTATAGATGGCGACTAAATTATAACGAGCGTCAATCTATGTTTGGCATGCTGACAATGACGGGATTCGCAGATGGATCTTCTGAAGATTTACAAGAAATTCAAGGGTAGCTATGCAGATGAACTGTCTAGGAAGTTCATCTCGTGGAATGTCCATAGCCATGAGAGCGCAAGGCGGCTCAGTGCGCTACTCGAGAGCGGCGAATATGCGCGAAACAATATGAAAGGCGCATTTTCAAGCCCGATAACCAGAGACGTTTTCTACCACAGTATAGCATTGGCGCCCCCAAAAGGATTGCTAATGGAATTTGGTGTCTGGAGCGGAGAAACGATCAATCGCATAGCTGATTATGTCGGTTCATCGCGAACCGTGCACGGCTTTGATTCATTTGAAGGATTGCCGGAAGATTGGACCGACGGCTATAGCAAGGGCACGTTCAACCTTCACGGCAAGCTCCCAAGCGTCCGCCCTAACGTCGAGTTGCACGTCGGTTGGTTCAACGACACCTTGCCGAAATTCATGGAAATGTCGGACGAACCGATATCCTTCATCCATATCGACTGTGATTTATATTCAAGCACAAAAACGATATTCGATAATATCGGTGATAGGCTGGTTCCGGGAAGTATAATACTTTTCGACGAGTACTTCAATTATTACGGCTGGAAAGATCATGAGCATCGGGCTTTTGAAGAATTAATTCAACAAAAATCTTTAGATTTCAAGTACATCGCTTACAATACTTCGGAGTACAACGCTGCCGTTCAGATTGTCGGCAAAGCCTGACATCTCTCGGCTGGAGGACTTGGCCGGGGCTGGCATTGCAATTGCGGTGTCAGCGGCGCCGGTGTCACCCACTGCGCATTCGCCGGGACTCCATCTCCATCCCTCCGTCAAGCGGGCAGAGACGGGGCAAGCCTCGGACGATGACAGGCCCCAGGATTCTCTAGAGCTTCGGCGAGTAGTCGGTCGGGGTCATCAGCCGGTCCTCGATGGCGCCGACGAGGTCGCCATGCTCGGCCACGGTGACGCGCTTGATCTCGACCCATTCCGGATCGGCGAGGAGGGCGGTCCAGCCCGCCGTCTTGGTCTCGATGTCGGGCCAGGCCAGGATATAGGCGAACTCGGTCCGGCCGGCGCTTCTCGTTTCCCATGTCGCCACGACCTGAAAGCCGTAGCGCGCCATGATCCGCATCGCATGATCGCGAAAGCGGGCATGGAACGCCGCCTTGTTGCGCTCGAAGATCTCGTAGATGCGCAGCTGGTGGATCACGGGCCCCTCCTCAGGCTGCCGCCTTCGCCTTCTCCGCCTCCATCATCTCGACGAAGCGGGTGAAGAGATAGTGGCTGTCCTGCGGGCCGGGCGAGGCCTCGGGATGATGTTGGACGCTGAAGGCCGGGCGGTCGGCGAGTGCGATGCCGCAATTGCTGCCGTCGAAGAGCGAGACATGGGTCTCGGTCGCATTCTCCGGCAGCGTCGCGGGGTCGACGGCGAAGCCGTGGTTCATCGAGACGATCTCGACCTTGCCGGTGGTCTTGTCCTGGACCGGATGGTTGGCGCCGTGATGGCCCTGCTTCATCTTCATGGTCTGGCCGCCAATGGCGAGCGCCAGCATCTGGTGGCCGAGGCAGATGCCGAAGGTCGGGATCCTGCGCTCGAGCAGCTCCTTGATCACCGGCACGGCGTATTCGCCGGTCGCGGCCGGATCGCCGGGGCCGTTGGAGAGGAAGACGCCGTCGGGGCTCAGCGCCAGGATGTCGGCGGCGCTGGCGGTCGAGGGCACGACCGTGACCTCGCAGCCCGCCTTGGCGAGCAGGCGCAGGATGTTGCGCTTCACGCCGTAATCGATCGCGACAACCTTATGGGCCGCGCTCTCGCGGGTGCCGTAACCCGCCGGCCATTGCCAGGGCGTCTCGTCCCAGTCGTAGCGCTGGGCTGCGGTGACGAGCGGCACGAGGTCGAGCCCGGCCATGTCGGGCAGGGCGGCGGCCTCAAGCTTCAGCCGGGGAATGTCGAACACGCCCTCGGGGTTATGGGCGAGGACCGCGTTCGGCATGCCGTTGTCGCGGATCAGGGCGGTCAGGGCGCGGGTGTCGACCCCGGCGATGCCGACGATGTTGCGCGCCTTCAGCCAAGCGTCGAAATGACGGGTGGCGCGCCAGTTCGAGGGCTCGGTGATGTCGGCATGGAGCACGACGCCGCGCACGCCCGAGGAGGCGGCGGCATTGACCGTCTCGGTGTCCTCCTCGTTGACGCCGACATTGCCGACATGCGGGAAGGTGAAGGTGATGATCTGCCCGGCATAGGACGGATCGGTCAGGATTTCCTGATAGCCGGTCATCGCCGTGTTGAAGCAGACCTCGCCCGGCGCTTCAGTGACGGCGCCGAGGCCGAAGCCTTCCAGCACGGTGCCGTCGGCCAGGACCAGCAACGCGGTCGCGCGCGGCTCTGTCCAGCCGCCGGCGGCGGGGTTTCCTTCGGAAGCGCTCATGTCTATGTCTCGTCCAGGCCGCGACGCGGCGGCAATCGTTGAGGCGGGGCAGCGGCTTTTCGCTCCGCCGGTCTGGAACGCGAGCCTTAAAGACGCCGATCCGCGCCGTCAATCGAGGCCGGCGCCGGCCTGATAGAAGAAAAGGGAATGACGATCATGACGAGCCTGCGCGAGCGGTTCACCAGCGACCTGAAGGACGCGATGAAGGCCGGCGAGAAGGGCAAGGTCTCGACCATCCGCCTGATCCAGGCGGCCTTGAAGGACAAGGACATCGAGGCGCGCGGCGCCGGCAAGGGCGAGGCCACCGCCGACGAGATCCTCGCCCTGCTCCAGAAGATGATCAAGCAGCGCCAGGAATCGATCGCGATCTACGACGCCAACAGCCGCCCCGAACTCGCCGCCGGCGAGCGCGTCGAGGTCGAGGTGATCTCGGCCTATCTGCCGAAGCAAATGGGCGAGGACGAGGTCAAGGCCGCCATCGCCGCCGCCGTGAGCGAGAGCGGCGCGGCCTCGGTCAAGGACATGGGCAAGGTCATCGCCATCCTGCGCGCCAAATATGCCGGCCAGATGGACTTCGCCAAGGCGAGCGGGCTGGTGAAGGCGGCGCTGGCGGGGTGATCGTGCAGGCTGGTCTCGCCATGACGGCCTGCGGGCTCCCCGGCATGGGAGGCGCCCGATGCTGACGATCGCGAGGGTCGCCGCCCTTGCCGTGCTACTGGCGGCATCGGGCCCGACCCAGGCGCAGGAGCGTCGCGAGGGCTGGCATTCCGGCTACCAGATGGGGACGTCCTATGCCGGCGTCGCCAGCAATGGCGGCGCGCGCGTCACGTTCTATTGCGGGGACGCCAAGGCGGCGGCCGCGAACCCGGCCATCCGCCGCGGCCCCTCTCTCGAGGTCGCGCTGTCCAAGGTCTCGCAGCGGAGAGGGGCCGCCGCCGATCTCCGGTTCGTCGTGGACGGCAAGGCGACCGCCATCCCCGTCACCGCCGAAACCGTTCCCGACGCGGTGAACTTCCACTGGAAGCCGACGGCCCGTTTCGACGGGAAGCGGATGGCGCGCCTCCTGGCCGGCCTGCGCAAGGCCACTGCGCTGAGCGTCGAGGTCTATGGGGCGCAAAGGGAGATCCCGCTCACGGGCGCCGCGGACGCGCTGAGCGACGAGCTCCTGAGCTGCGATTGAGCTTGCGCGTTTTTCCTTGCCCCGGCGTGCGGGACATTGTGGATAGCGCCAGTTGCGTCAGCGCCGACCCGATGATCGAGGCGGGGTGAGTGGCGCGCCGCGTCATGGCGAATAGCCCGTCCGGCGCAAGGCGCGGTCCTCGATCGCGCCGACCAGCCGTCCGTGTTCGGCCGCCGTCCGGTCCTTGATCTGCGACCATTCCGCGTCCTGCATGAACCGCGTCCAGCTCTCGCGCATGGTCTGTTCGCTCGGCCAGCGCAGGACGTAGACGAACTCGGTCCGGCTCTCGCCCTTTGCCTCCCACATCGCTGCGATGTCGAAGCCGTAGCGCTTCATGATGCGGGCGGCATGGTCGCGGAAACGGTCGTGGAAGGCGGCCTTGTTGGTCTCGAAGATCTCGTAGATGCGCAGTTGTTCGATCATGGTCTGCCGTTCTGTCGCTGAGCTGGGGGTGGCGAAAGCGAGCATGGCGGCTGCTGCGAGCAGGCGCGCTCGACGCGACGGAAGCTGCATGGCGGATGCTCCTTCGGCTGGTGCTGTCCGAAGATTCTGGCCGCCCCGACGCCTGCGGTAAAATATATTATTCGTCCCGTTTCGATATGAACTGCATATCGGCGGCGGCCTGCCTGACGATGGCGAGGAAGTTGTCGCGGGCCGGCGAGCGTCGCGTCATGTCCCAGGCGGCGATCAGGTCGAGATGCGCCATCTCCGGCGGCGCCTCGACGGCGATCGGGCGGAAGGCGACGCCGCTGCGCGGCGAGAGCGCCAGCGAGGCCGGAATCAGCGCCACGCCGATCCCGCTCGCGACGAGGCTGGCGATCGTCTGCATCTGCCTGGCCTCCTGCACGATCCGCGGCGAGAAGCCGGCCAGCCGGCAGAGCCCGATGACCTGGTCGTGGAAGCCGATGCCGAGCTGGCGGGGCGTGCCGATGAAATCGTCGCCGGCGAGATCGGCGAGCCTCACGATCTCATGGCGGGCGAGGGGGTGGTCATCCGGCAGCAGCGCCAGGATCGGCTCGCGGACGAGGCGCTCGCTGGCGAGCTGTGCGACCATGATGCCGGGCTGTCGCATCAACCCGATATCGGCCTCGCCCGCTGCGATGGTGGCGAGCTGCTCGGCCGTGGTCGCCTCGCGCAGAACCAATTCGATCCCGGGGAAATCGGCGCGGAAGCGGCGCAGGGCGGCCGGCAGGAGATCGTGGGCGGTGCCGACGAAGGTCACCGAGAGCCGGCCGGCTTGCCCTGCCGCGACGCGTTGGGCCTCACGGATGCCGTCATCGAGCTGGGCGAGGACACGCCGTGCCGTGACGAGGAAGGCGGCGCCTGCGGGAGTGAGCGCGACGTGGCGATTGCTGCGCTCGAACAGGCTCAGCGTGAGGGTCTGCTCCAGCTTGCGGATAGCCTGGCTGAGCGGCGGCTGCGCCATATGCAGCCGCTCGGCGGCGCGGTGGAAATTCAGCTCCTCGGCAACGGCGACGAACTGGCGCAGCAGGCGCGTCTCGACAGGCGGAACCATCACGCCCGCTCTATATCGGTCAGCGCGAAATCCTCGCCCTTGTAGAGCAGCGGCCAGCCGCGCGCCTTGGCGAGCGCATAGGCGGCGCAATCGCCCATGTTGAGGCGGGCGGCATGGTGGCCCTTGCCGAAGCGGCGATAGGCCTCGAAGGCGAGGCTGGAGAGGTCTTCATCGAAGGGGATGATCTCGACATTCTCGCGTGCGACGAAATCCTCGGCGGCCCCTGCGGGCATACCCTTGCCGAACGTCAGGACGATCTGGGCCTCGAGCAGATTGACGCTGGTCATGGCTCGTGTCCGGGCAGACGCGATCGCCGCGATGAAATCCACGGCCTCGGCCTCCTCCATGACGATCGCCACGATTGCGGAGGTGTCGACGACGAGGTTCACCACATGCCGTTCTCGTCATAGCCGATGATGTCGTCCATCTCCTCCTTGGTCATGGAGCGTTCGGCCGGCTTGATGTTGTACTTCTTATAGAACTCCGCCATCCGCTCATGCGCTGCGGCGATCCGGCGCGCCTTCTCCTCCTCGGAGAGCTCGTCCTTGCCCAGCTCGCTCCTGACGGCCATGCGCACGGCCTCGGTCAAGCTCAGACCGCGGCGGCGGGCGAGCAGGCGCACCGCCTTTTCCGTCTCGGGATCCTTGATGTTGAGCGCCACGGCTTTCTTCCTTTTCCCGGATTTTCTTTATCACGCCGCTGTGGATTGCGCCAATAACGCCGGTTCCGACGCGATCGGCGATTGGCTTTCCGGATGGCAGGGGCCAGATAGAAGAGCATGAAATTCCCGCCTTCCGTCCTTGAGGAGATCAAGGCGCGGCTGCCTGTCTCGGCGGTCGTGGGCAAGCGCGTGCGCCTGGCCAAGGCGGGGCGCGAATGGAAGGGGCTCTCGCCCTTCAATGCCGAGAAGACGCCCTCCTTCTTCGTCAACGACCAGAAGGGCTCCTTCTTCGATTTCTCCTCCGGCAAGAACGGCGACATCTTCAAGTTCGTGATGGAGACCGAGGGGCTCTCCTTTCCCGAGGCGGTGGAGAAGCTGGCCTCCGAGGCCGGCGTCGCCCTGCCGAAGGTCAGCCATGAGGCGCAGGTCCAGGAGGAGCGGCGCAAGGGGCTGCACGAGGTCGTCGAGCTGGCGGCGCAGTTCTTCGAGGCCGAGCTCGCCGGCGAGCGCGGCGCGGCGGCGCGGCGCTATCTCGCCGGGCGCGGGCTGGAGGGCGAGGCGCGGCGGCAGTTCAGGCTCGGCTACGGCCCGCCGGACCGTTTCGCGCTGCGCGACCATCTCGCCGGCAAGGGGGTCAATGCCGAGCTGATGATGGAGGCGGGGCTGCTCGTGCATGGCGAGGAGATCGCCGTGCCCTATGACCGTTTCCGCGACCGGATCATGTTCCCGATCCATGACGCGCGCGGCCGGGCGATCGCCTTCGGCGGGCGGGCGATGAGCGCCGAGGTCTCGGCCAAGTACCTGAACTCGCCCGAGACGCCGCTCTTTCACAAGGGCCGGCTGCTGTTCAACCACCACAATGCCCGCAAGGGCGCGCATGACTCAGGCCAGGTCATCGTCGTCGAGGGCTATGTCGACGTCATCGCCATGACGCTGGCCGGCTTCCCGCAGACGGTCGCGCCGCTCGGCACGGCGCTGACGGAGGACCAGCTCGGCCTGCTCTGGCGCATGGCGGACGAGCCGGTGATCTGCCTCGACGGCGACAAGGCCGGGCGCAAGGCGGCGAGCCGGGCGATCGACCTGGCGCTGCCGCTGCTGGAGCCGGGCAAGTCGCTCGCCTTCGCGCTGCTGCCGGATGGGCAGGATCCGGACGATCTGGCGCGCGCCGGCGGCAAGGTCGCGGTCGCCGAGGTGCTCAATGCGGCACGCCCGCTCGTCGACATGCTGTGGACGCGCGAGGTCGAGGCCGGGCCGCTCGACACGCCGGAGCGCCGCGCCGCCTTCGAGCGCCGGCTGAAGGAGCCGCTCGGCCAGATCCGCGACGAGGCGACGCGTCGGCACTACCGCCTGGAGATGGACGAAAGGCTGGCGCAGCTTTTCGCGAGCGCCGCCCCGGCGCGGGCGGAGCGCTCGTTCGGCTCGGGCTATCAGCAGCGCGGGCGCGGCGGCCGCGGCCAGGGTTCCGGTGGGGCAGGTGGGCGGCCTTTGCTGCCGCTCAAGGCGAGCTCGCAGCTTTCCCGGTCGCGGATCATGGCGCGCGGCCGTGGCGAGGATGCCCGCGAGGCCTTCATCCTGCTGGCGCTGGCGAGCCATCCCGGTCTCGTCCTGCGTTGCGCCGACGAGATCGCGGAACTGGCGCTCGACGGCATGGCGGCCGAGCGTTTCCGGCAGGTGCTGCTCGATGTCGCGCTCGAGGACGGGCTCGACCAGGAGGCGCTGACGCGGCGTCTCGATCAGCCCAAGGTGCGCGAGGCGCAAGGCGCCCTGATGGCGGTCACGGGCCCGGCCGAGCGTCTGAAGCTCGCGCAAGCGGCTGATCCTGAATCGGTTTTTGATTCGATTCGTCAGGCAATCGTCTTGCATCATCGGGCGCGGACGTTACATAGCGAGTTGAAGGCAGCCGAGCGCGCATTGGCTGACGAAGCGACGGAAGCCAATTTCGCCTGGATCAAGGACGTCAAGGCCCGGCTCGAGACGATCGAGGGGACCGAGGCCATGTCCGAGGATTGATGGGCCTCGTGCTTCCGCCGCTGGCGTTCCCGTCGCGCGGCGCTACAGGTGGTTCACGATTCATCAAGGATGATCGGGTCCATCTGACGAGAGATGATTTGGGTGGGGTGAGCGCGCCGGACCAGCGGCCGCGCCGCCCTTTTATGCGTCGGCATGGACGAGATCGAGGTCCCTGTCGCGCGAGAGTGCGGAGCGCTGATTGATGGCGACTAAAGCGAGCGAACGGGAAAAGACCGATCAGGTTGCGCCGGAAGCCCCCCCGACTTCCGACGGCCCCCTGCTCGATCTGACCGATCAGGCCGTAAGGCGGATGATCAAGCTCGCCAAGAAGCGCGGCTATGTCACCTATGACGAACTGAACGAGGTCCTGCCCTCGGAGGAATTCTCCTCGGAGCAGATCGAGGACGTGCTCGGCCAGCTCAGCGAGCAGGGCATCAACGTCGTCGACAACGAGGATCCGGAAGCCGCCGGCGAGGAGCGCGCGGCGCGCGGCAAGGACGGAGACGACGACGAGGCCGAGGGCGGCGATCTCGTCGACGCCTCGCGCTCGGCGCTGCCGGTCGAGGTCAAGCGCAATCTCGAGCCGACCGAGCGCACCGACGATCCCGTCCGCATGTATCTGCGCGAAATGGGCTCGGTCGAGCTTCTCTCCCGCGAGGGCGAGATCGCGATCGCCAAGCGCATCGAGGCCGGCCGCGAGGCGATGATCGCCGGGCTCTGCGAAAGCCCGCTGACCTTCCAGGCGATCATCATCTGGCGTGACGAGCTGGTCGACGGCAAGGTGCTGCTGCGCGACATCATCGATCTCGAGGCGACCTATGCCGGCCCCGACGGCAAGAACCCGGCGCAGCTGCCGGGCGAGGGCGAGAGCGAGGAGGGCGGCGAGGCCGAGGCGTCGAGCGAGGAGGGCGGCGAGACCCCGCCCGACATGGACGACGACGACATCGAGAACAACGTCTCGCTCTCGGCCATGGAAGCCGAGCTCAAGCCGCGCGTGCTCGAGACCTTCGATTCGATCGCCGGGAACTACACCAAGCTGCGCCGCCTGCAGGACCAGGACATCGCCAACCGGCTGGAGAACACCAAGCTCTCGCCGTCGCAGGACCGCAAGTACAAGAAGCTGAAGGACGACATCATCACCGCGGTGAAGTCGCTCTCGCTCAACAACAACCGCATCGAGGCGCTGGTCGAGCAGCTCTACGACATCAACAAGCGCCTGATCTCGCACGAGACCCGCCTGTTGCGCCTGGCCGAGAGCTATGGCGTCGGCCGTGAGGACTTCCTCAAGCAGCATGTCGGCGGCGAGCTCGATCCGAAATGGCTGCTGCGCGTCTCCAAGCTCGGCTCGCGCGGCTGGAAGGAATTCGTCGGCGCCGAGAAGGACCGGATCAAGGACCTGCGCGAGGAGGTGCACACGCTCGCCTCCGAGACCGGCCTGGAGATCCAGGAATTCCGCAAGATCGTGCTGATGGTCCAGAAGGGCGAGCGCGAGGCGAGGCAGGCGAAGAAGGAGATGATCGAGGCGAACCTGCGCCTCGTGATCTCGATCGCCAAGAAGTACACCAATCGCGGCCTGCAGTTCCTCGACCTGATCCAGGAGGGCAATATCGGCCTGATGAAGGCGGTCGACAAGTTCGAGTACCGCCGGGGTTATAAGTTCTCCACTTACGCTACATGGTGGATCCGGCAGGCGATCACCCGCTCGATCGCCGACCAGGCCCGCACCATCCGCATCCCGGTGCACATGATCGAGACGATCAACAAGATCGTCCGCACCTCGCGCCAGATGCTGCACGAGATCGGCCGCGAGCCGACCCCGGAGGAGCTGGCCGAGAAGCTCGCCATGCCGCTGGAGAAGGTGCGCAAGGTCCTGAAGATCGCCAAGGAGCCGATCTCGCTCGAAACGCCGATCGGCGACGAGGAGGATTCGCATCTCGGCGACTTCATCGAGGACAAGAACGCGATCCTGCCGATCGACGCCGCGATCCAGAGCAATCTGCGCGAGACGACGACGCGGGTGCTGGCCTCGCTCACCCCGCGCGAAGAGCGCGTGCTGCGCATGCGCTTCGGCATCGGCATGAACACCGACCACACGCTCGAAGAGGTCGGCCAGCAGTTCAGCGTCACGCGCGAGCGCATCCGCCAGATCGAGGCGAAGGCGCTGCGCAAGCTGAAGCACCCGAGCCGCTCGCGGAAGCTCAGGAGCTTCCTGGACAACTAGCCGGTCCGACTCTTTCTGCGGGCGCGCATGACAGTGCCAGGAATGCGCGCCCCCGCAGAGAGCGCGGCGGCGGCGTGGCCGCCGCTCGCCAGGTTCATCGCGCTCGAGGACCGCATCGGCGAACGCATGGCGGGCCGGCCCCTGGCGTCGGGCCTCTACGAGTTCGTCCGCTTCGGCATGAAGCAGGCCTGGGCCTGCCTGTTCGGCGGCATCGTCGTCTTCCTGCTGATCGCGACCTATCTGTTCTATCCGCGCGATGCCGCGCTGGCGCGCTACGACTTCCTGTTCCTCAGCATGGTCGCGGTGCAGGCAGGACTGATCCTGACGCGGCTCGAGACGGCCGACGAGGCGAAGGTCATCCTGATTTACCATGTCGTCGGCACGGCGATGGAGATCTTCAAGACGGCCGTCGGCTCGTGGATCTATCCGGAGCCGAGCTTCTTTCGCATCGGCGGCGTGCCGCTCTTCACCGGCTTCATGTATGCCTGCATCGGCAGCTATATCTGCCGTGTGTGGCGGCTGTTCGATTTCCGCTTCTCACATCATCCGCCGCGTTGGGCCCTGGTGGCGGTCAGCGTGCTGATCTACGTCAACTTCTTCATGCATCACTATGTCGCCGATATCCGCATCGGGCTCTTCCTGCTCGTCGGCATCCTGTTCGCGCGGACGAGGATCTATTTCAAAGTCTGGCGTGTGCATCGCTCGATGCCGCTGCTCCTGGGCCTCCTGCTGGTCGCCCTGTTCATCTGGTTCTCGGAGAATATCGGCACCTTCACCCGGACCTGGCTCTATCCTTCGCAGCTGAAGGGCTGGTCGATGGTCTCGGCCGCCAAGCTCGGATCGTGGTTCCTGTTGCTGATCATCAGCTACACGCTGGTGACGCTGGTCAATCGACCGCGCCCCCTCGACCGAACATGATGTGCCTGTTCCGCTCGCGGCGTCCGGCGGTGGCCTGCGCCACGCTCCTGATCATCGGCGTCGGGCTCACCACGCGCCTGCCGGGCATCGATTGGCCACCGGTCCTGGCCAAATATCTCGGTGCGCTGCTCTGGGGCGCGATGGTCTATTGCCTCGTCGCATTGCTTCGCCCGCATTGGCGGGTGATGCGGGTCGCCTTGCTGGCGGCATGTGCCGCCGTGATCGTCGAAGCCAGCCAGCTTTGGCATGTGCCGTGGCTCGACGCGTTCCGGCAGACCAGGCCAGGCGTGCTGCTGATCGGCCGGTTCTTCGCGTGGGCTGACATCGGCGCCTATCTCGCCGGGATTGTCGTGGCTGCGGGCGTCAACAAGCTTTTGGAATTATTCGGCAATGTGCAGGCGGGCTCGAATTGAGCCATGTCCTCCGGATTCCTCCTCAGCCCGCCGGCGCGACGACCAGCGCCGTCAGCTTGCGCGCCAATGGCAATGCGAGCAGCAGGATCGGGAAGGCGATGAGCCAGGACAGCGCCCAGGAGGCCAGCCAGCTCTGCAGGAAGGCGTGGCTCAGGCCCAGCAGGCGCAAGGTCGAGATGCCGGAGATGATGCAGGTCATCAGGCAGGAGAGGATCAGCGGCGTGACGAGCGCGCCATAGCGCGTCGGCAGCCTGGCGATACGGAAACGGGTCATGGAACACGTCCTGAATGCAGGCCGGCACCGTCGGAATCTTTCGCATCCTGACGGCAGGGCCGAGGGATGCGTTGCCTGACGTGAGACGCTTACGGCCGGCCCGAAGGGACGCGCGGGGCCCGAGTAGATCGACGGCGCCCATAACGCAAGCCAAATGCGTCGGCTCCACCTTGCTTATACTCGGAAAGTCGTGAGGATCGGCGGCGTCATGGAGCATCGGCAATGAGCATCGAATTCCTCCTCACCTCGCTGATCATCGTCGCCTCGCCCGGGACGGGCGCGATCTACACCATCGCCGCCGGGCTGACGCGCGGGGCCAAGGCGAGCGTGCTCGCGGCCTTCGCCTGCACGCTCGGCATCGTGCCGCATCTGGCCGCGGCGATGATGGGGCTCGCCGCGTTGCTCCATGCCAGTGCGCTGGCCTATGAGATGGTGAAATATGCCGGCGTCGCCTATCTGCTCTGGATGGCCTGGCAGACCCTGCGCGAGCAGGGCGCGCTCAAGGTCGAGACCACGGCCGACCGGCGCTCGGCCTGGCGGGTGCTGGTCGACGGCATCGCCATCAACGTGCTGAATCCAAAACTGTCGATCTTCTTCGTCGCCTTCCTGCCGCAGTTCATTCCCGCGAGCGAGGCGAGCCCGCTGGCGCGCATGCTGGAGCTCTCGGGCGTGTTCATGGCGATGACCTTCGTCGTCTTCGCGCTTTACGGGCTCTTCGCGGCGGCGATGCGCGACAAGGTGGTCGGCCGGCCGGCGGTGATGGCCTGGCTTCGGCGCAGCTTCGCCGCCGCCTTCGTCGTGCTCGGTGCCAAGCTCGCGCTCACCGAGCGCTAGAAGCACCCGCCGGGATGCCTCTTCAGTCGCTCCTCAGCATCGAGACAGCCGGGCCGGGCCTCTACGAATTCACCGATCGGGTCGCGTCCTTCCTGCGCGAGGTCGCGGCGGAAGACGGCCTGCTGACGCTGTTCGTCCGCCACACCTCCTGCTCGCTGCTGATCCAGGAGAATGCCGATCCGGACGTGCGGCGCGATCTCGATGCCTTCTTCCGGCGGCTGGCGCCGCCGGCCGACGATCCGGCCATGGCCTATCTGACGCATCGCGCCGAGGGGCCGGACGATATGCCGGCGCATATCAAGGCGGCGCTGCTGCCGGTCTCGCTGGGCATTCCGGTCTTCGACGGGCGCCTCGCGCTCGGGCAATGGCAGGGCATCTATCTGTTCGAGCATCGCACGGCGCCGCATCGGCGCGAGGTCGTGCTGCATCTCGCAGAATAGCCGTCTGCACGACGTCACCTTTCGGCGAAAATGTCGGGCGTCGGCGCCGGCTCCCAGGCTTGCCCGGAGGCGACGTAGCAACTCTGACCCTGCGGCGTGGTCGCAAACACGGTCCAGGAGCCGGAGGGGCTGGCCAGGAGCTCGAGGACGAAGCCGCCCTCGGCGAGGCCGCGGCCGATGACGCGCTCGCCGAACATCGCCTGCAGATGCGCGATCGCCTGGCCGCGATCGATGCAGGGCGGGCCGCGCGGGGCTTGCGCCTGCGCAGCGGCGCTCAGGCTGGGCACAGCCAGAGCGAGCCACAAGAGTGTCGAATGTCTGAAGAGTCTCATGACCACCTCCCAGTCGGGGCGGCCGCGAGAGCGTATCGGCGTCAGGGGGCCATGCGGTCGCCCAGGACCTCCTGAATCTGTGAGTTTCGCGCCTTGATTTCAAGCCTCTGACGAAATCGCGCCGGTATGCGCCGGAGCGGATTCCGGCTCCCACACCGGGGGATCATGTCCTATAGAGGAGCCAGCGTGCATTCGGAGGTCTTATGTCGTTTCTGAAATCCCTGTTCGGCGGGGGCAGCAAAGCCGAGAAACCGCCCGCCGGGCCGCTCAAGACGCTGGAGCATAACGGCTTCACCATCCATGCGACGCCTTATCAGGAAGGCGGGCAATACCAGCTCTGCGGGGTCATCGAGAAGCAGATCGAGGGCGAGCTGCGGAGCCATCGCTTCGTCCGGGCCGATCGCTTTCCCGGCGCCACGGAGGCCGCCGACTTCACCCTGGTCAAGGGTCGGCAGCTCATCGACGAGCAGGGGGACGCGCTTTTCAAGTAATTTCCTGTATCAAAGATTGTGCGACTGCCCATCGTCTTTGGTGAACGTCAATTTTCGACACCCGTTCTTATGACGTGCCGGCAAGAATATTTACATCTTGCCCAAGGGTGCGGTGCAATATCTAGATTCATAGGATGCATTGACCTTCGCCCCACGCGGCTGCCCGCCTTCTTCTCTGCCGGCGGCGTCGCGCGCGGCTTAAGTCTTTATTGGTATCTCCATGCTGTTATCGACCCTCGATTATTGCATTGCGAGACCAAATCCGGATGTTTCAGGCTGCTGCCGGCTTAGAAGCTCTCGACCAAGGCTTCCCGTCCGCAGCCGGCACCGTCACGACACGGTTGGCTGCCCTTGCGGAAGTCGGGGTCGACTTGTCGTCGTTCCTCGCGACGCGGCCGCAGGCGATTGCGGGCGCTGCGACCGATGCCTGGCTCGCGAGCGTCCTCGACCAGCTTCCCGTCGCCGTCTACGTCACCGATGCTGATGGCCGCCTGACCTATTTCAACCAGGCTGCGGCCCTGTTGGCCGGCCGCGAGCCGCGGATCGGCGAGGATCTCTGGTGCGTGACGCACCAGCTTCTCGGCAAGGACGGCAAGCCCCTGCCGCATGACCAGTGCCCGATGGCGATCGCGCTGCGCGAGGCCCGCCCGGTGCGCGGGGTCGAGGCCCTGGCCGAGCGCCCCGATGGCAGCCGCGTTCCCTTCATGCCGTTTCCGACCCCGTTGTTCGACAGCAGCGGCAGGCTCGTCGGCGGCTTCAACCTCCTGCTCGACATCAGCGAGCGCAAGCAGGCCGAGCGCGCGATTGCCGACCTGCTGCGGCAGGACGCCCCCCGCGGACTCGTGACCGACGCGCAGATTGCCGAGCAGCGCGAGCGCCGGGACATGCTGAGGCATTTGCGCGAGGCCATCGCCAGTGGCGCGATCCGGTTGCAATACCAGCCGCAGTTCCGCGGCGATGGCGAGGTCGTCGGCTTCGAGGCGCTGGCGCGCTGGCGCCATCCCACGCGTGGCGTCGTGGCGCCGTCCCTGTTCATTCCGGCGGCGGAAGAAGGCGGCCTGATCGCCGCGCTCGGCGCCCATGTCCTGCGCAGTGCCTGCCGCGAAGCGGCGGGCTGGGCCAAGCCGCTGCGGGTCGCGGTCAATATCTCGCCGCTCGAGTTCGAATCCGACGACCTGCCGGCCCTGGTCGAGGCGGTGCTGAACGAGACCGGCCTCGACCCCGACCGGCTGGAGCTCGAGATCACGGAAGGCGTGATGGTCACCGATGCGGCCCGCGCGATGGCGGCGCTGTCGAAGCTGCGGGCGCTCGGTGTGCGGATCGCGCTCGACGATTTCGGCACCGGCTATTCATCGCTGTCCTATCTGCACCGCTTCCCGCTGACGACGCTGAAGATCGACCGCAGTTTCGTGGCGACGCTGGGCGTGACGCTCGAGGCGGCCGCGATCACCCGCGCCATCATCCAGCTCGGCCATGCGCTCGGCATCGAGGTGGTGGCGGAAGGCGTCGAGACGCCGGAACAGCTCGACTTCCTGATTTGCGAGGGTTGCGACCTCTTGCAAGGCTATCTGCTCGGCCGGCCGCTGGACGCCGCGGCCTATACCCAGTTGACCGGTTGACGGACCCGTACCGCAGCCGCCTGTGCCGAGCGGCGTGACGCCGCTCATGGCTGCGGCGTGCCCGCGGCCTGAAGCTCCGCCAGCAGAGCCTCGCCGCTCCAGCGCGGCAGCGCCGTCTCCCTTTCGGCGGCATGGACGAGGGCGGCGAGGCGCGCATTGATCGGCGCTTGCCGGCCGAGCCTCCCGGCCAGCCGCATGATTTCGCCGTTGATCCAGTCGACCTCGGTGAGACGGCCGGCGGCGAGATCGTCCGCCATCGAGGAGCGCGCCAGCGGGTCGATCGCCAGCATGCGGCGGGCCAGCAGGGCGAAGAGCGCGTCCGGCAGGGTAAGCAGCGCCGGGATCCAGCCTGCGGGCAGCGGCGTCAGGCGAGCGGGCGCTATGCCGGCCTGCTTCAGCAGGCCGAGCGCCTCGTTCTGGGCCAACGCCAGGCAGCGGCGATAGTCGCGCTGCGCCAGCTCCGCCTTCAGCGGCAGGCCGGAGAGGGCGTTGACGGCGTTGTTGAGGTTGAGGAGCAGCTTGGCCCATTGCACCGGCCCCATCTCGCGATGGCGGTGGAGCGCGGGGCCGGCGCGGGCGAAATCGGCGAGGAAGGGTGCGAGCGCTTCGTCGTCCTGAACATCGAGCCCGCCTTCGGTCGCCTGATGAAAGGCGCCGGCGCCGCGCCTGACCACATTGAACGGCACCATGCCGGCGAGCACCGTGCGGCCTGGCAGCGCGGCGCGCAGGGTTTCGGCATTGCCGAGGCCGTTCTGGAAGCTGACGACGACAGCGCCGGCCCGAACCACACCGGCGAGCTCGGCAGCCGCTTGCGCCGTCGCGCCCGACTTGACCGTGACGAGGATCAGTTCGGCGAACGCGGCCGCGCCCGGCTCGGTCGAGAAAGCGACCGCGTCCGGCGTGACATGCCAGCCGCCGCCATCATAATGCGTCAGCGCCAGGCCGTGCGCGCGAAGCTCCTCGCCGATGCCGGGGCGGCCGACGAACCCGACATCGCTGCCGCCGGCGGCGAGCCGGCCGCCGAGATAGCAGCCGATCGAGCCGGCGCCGTAGATGCAGATCCTCGCCATCGCATCGTCCTTCCGCGGAGGATGCCAGCATGCCGGGCAGGCCGTCCTCGCGGCAAGCGCCGCGGGCAGCACCCCACATCCGCGCCGCATCGCCCCGCCGCCCGCGCGCTTGTGGCCGCATCCGGTGCTGCCTAATGCTCAGGCAAGGAGACGATCGTTCTCCATGGCGAGGGAACATGAACGCTCAGGACGCGCGTTACGCGCCCGATTCGGCTTATGCATGGACGAGGCTCGCGCTGGCGCTGCTGGTGGGGACGGTCGCCTGCGTCGGCTCCTGGTCGGCAGTCGTCGTGGTGACGATGGTCCAGCAGGAGTTCGGCGTGACGCGCGCCGGCGCCTCGCTGCCCTATACCTGCGCCATGCTCGGCTTCGGCATCGGCAACATCGTCATGGGCCGGCTGGCCGACCGTTTCGGCGTGGTCTGGCCGATCGTGCTCGGCGCATTGCTGCTGGGCGGCGGCTATGGGCTGGCTTCGGTCTCCAGCACGCTCTGGCAGTTCGCGCTGGCGCATGCCTTCCTGATCGGGCTCGGCGCCTCGACCGGGTTCTCGCCGCTGATCGCCGACCTGTCGCACTGGTTCCGGCGCTATCGCGGCCTCGCCGTCGTCTTCGGCGCCTCGGGCAGCTATCTCGCCGGCATGGTCTGGCCCCAGCTGATCAACTGGGGCGTCGAGACGCACGGGCTGCGGGCGACCCATCTCGGGCTCGGCATCGCGGCGCTGGTGGTGATGCTGCCGCTGGCGCCGCTGTTCCGGCGCCGGCCGAGCGCGGCGAGCATGGCGGCGGCCGAGGCGACGAGCGCCGGCGCGCGGGGCGATCTCGGGCTTTCGCCGAACCAGCTCCAGCTCCTCCTGATCGTGGCCGGCTTTTGCTGCTGCGTCGCGATGTCGATGCCGCAGGTCCATATCGTCGCCTATTGCAGCGATCTTGGTTATGGCGTGGCGCGCGGCGCGGAGATGCTGACGGTGATGATGGCGCTCGGCATCGTCAGCCGCGTCGGATCCGGCTTCGTCGCCGACCGGATCGGCGGAACCGCGACGCTCGCCCTGTCCTCGCTGATGCAGGCCATGGCGCTCTTCCTCTATCTCTGGTTCGACGGGCTGGCCTCGCTCTTCGTCGTCACCGGAATCTTCGGCCTGTTCCAGGGCGGGATCGTGCCGATGTATGCGATCATCGTGCGCGACTACATGCCGCCGCGCGAGGCGGGGGTGCGCATCGGCGTCGTGATGTCGGCGACGATCTTCGGCATGGCCTTCGGCGGCTGGGTCTCCGGGCTGATCTTCGACGCGACCTCGTCCTACCGATTTGCCTTCCTCAACGGCCTCGCCTGGAACCTCGTCAACCTCGCCATCGTCTGCTGGCTGATGCTGAAGGCGCGGCCGAAGCTGGCGGCGGCGTGATGCCATCGCCGTCATTGCGAAGAGCGTGAGCGACGAAGCAATCCAGGAGCAGCGCAGCGAGCCTTCCTGGATTGCTTCGCTTCGCTCGCAATGACGGATTATCCGGCGGGCTTGTGGCCTGGCCGGTAGGTCCCGAAACACCAGACATGGCCTTCCGGGTCCTTACAGATGAAGTCGCGGCTGCCATAGGGCTGGTCGGTCGGCTCCATGCATATGTCCGCGCCCGCTGCACGCGCGCGCGCGCAGCGGGCATCGATGCCGTCGGTCGCGATATAGGGCGAGGCGGTGGTGCCGCCGAGCTCGGCCGGGCGCGCGACCAGCTTGCCGAATTCGTTGTTCTCGGAGGAGCCGAGCATGACGAAGCTCTCGCCCATGCGCAGCTCGCCATGGAGCAGGGTCTTGCCATCCTCCGAATAATAGGCGGCGTGCTTCTCGAAACCGAAGGCCTCGATCAGCCAGTCATACATGCGCGGGGCGTCGGCATAGCGCAGCGAGATGCAGATCATGGCCTGTTTGCTCATGGCGTTCTCCTCCTGTCGGCTTGACGGAGTGTGCGGCTTGTCCAATGTCGGCGGCAAGCATCCGCATTTTCTTCACGCGAACCGGTGTCCGCTTCGCTCGAAAATGCTCCGGGGGAAACGCCATGCTTCAGACCACGCTCGCCGGCAGCCTGCCCAAGCCGCTCTGGCTGGCCGAACCCGAGAAGCTCTGGGCGCCCTGGCGGCTCGAGGGCGAGGCGCTCGAGGCCGGCAAGCGCGACGCGACCATCCTCTCGGTCAAGCTGCAGGAGGATGCGGGCATCGACATCGTCGGCGACGGCGAGCAGGCGCGCGTCCATTTCGTCCATGGCTTCCTCGCCAATCTCGACGGCATCGACTTCGCCAAGAAGACGGTGATGGGCATTCGCAACAACCGCTACGAGGCCGAGGTGCCGACCGTGACCGGGCCGATCCGGCGCAAGGGGCCGGTCCATGCCATGGAGGCGGCGGCGGCGCGGGCGCATACGGCGCGCAAGCTCAAGTTCACCTTGCCCGGGCCGATGACCATCGTCGACACCATCGCCGACGCGCATTACGGACGGCGCGAGGACCTCGCCATGGCCTTCGCGGCCGTGCTGAACGAGGAGGCGCATGAGCTGCAGCGGCTCGGCGTCGACGTGATCCAGTTCGACGAGCCGGCCTTCAACGTCTACATGAAGGAGGTCTCGGACTGGGGCATCGCCTGCCTGGAGCGGGCGGCGCAGGGGCTCACCGCCACGACGGCGGTGCATATCTGCTACGGCTACGGCATCAAGGCCAATATCGACTGGAAGGCGACGCTCGGCGGCGAATGGCGCCAGTACGAGGAGACCTTTCCGGTGATCGCCCGCAGCTCGATCCAGCAGGTCTCGCTGGAATGCCGCAATTCGCGCGTGCCGCTGGAGCTGATCAAGCTGCTCGACGGCAAGGACGTGCTCGCCGGCGCGATCGACGTCGCCTCGAACGCGATCGAGACGCCAGAGGAGGTCGCCGCGACGATCCGCGCCGCGCTCGCCTTCGTCGCTCCCGAAAAGCTCTACCCCTGCACGAATTGCGGGCTCGCGCCGATGTCGGGCGCCGTCGCCTATGGCAAGCTCGCGGCGCTGGCGGCCGGCGCCGCCCTGGTGCGCCGGGAGCTCGGCCGCGCGGCCTGAGCGAAAGGAGCGCCGCGATGGACGGCCTGATCCGCTTCGAGCATCGTCGCCAGAAGGTCGTTCCGATCAGGCGCTTCGCGCTGCGGCTCGGGCGGGCCGTGGCGCTTTATTTCGCGCTGGCCGTGGTCGGGCTCGCGATCGGCATGGCGGGCTATGCCGGCACCGAGGGCATGGGGCTGACCGATGCCTTCGTCAATGCGTCGATGATCCTGTCCGGGATGGGGCCGGTCGACCAGCTCAAGACCGATGGCGGCAAGATCTTCGCCGGCATCTACGCCATCTTCTCCGGCCTGTTCGTGGTGATCGCGACGGGCTTCGTGCTGGCGCCCGTGCTGCATCGTGTGCTCCACTCCTTCCATATCGAGGAAGGAAAGAGCGATGACGACTGAGTCCGGCCTGCAACCCGAGGGGGAGCCGCGCGGCACGCTGAGCGTGCGCATCCCCGCCATGCCGCCCGACACCCATGCCAATGGCGAGATCTTCGGCGGCTGGGTGATGGCGGCCGACGCCGCCCTGGCGCGCCAGGAACCTGGCCGCGCGGCCTGAGCGAAGGGGCTGCGAGGATGAGGGGCCTGCGTTTCGAGCATCGCCGCGAGCCGGTGATTCCGGTCCAGCGTTTCGCGCTGAGGATGGGCTGGGTCCTGCTGCTGTGGCTCGCCCTGACGCTGTTCGGGCTCGCGGTCGGCGTCGTCGGCTATGTCCTGATCGAGGGCGCGAATGTCGAGGACGCCTTCCTCGGCGCGGCGGCGATCCTGTCCGGAATGGGGCTCGCCGGCGAGTTGAAGACGATCGGCGGCAAGTTCTTCGCCGGGGCCTATACGTTGTTCTCCGGGTTGTTCCTGGTGGTCGCGACCAGTTTCGTGCTGGCGCCGGTGCTGCACCGCGTGCTCCATTCGCTGCATGTCGAGGAAGGGGACAAGGATGACGACTGAGCCTGGCCTGCAACCCGAGGAGGGGCCGCGCGGCACGCTGACCGTGCGCACCATCGCCATGCCGGCGGACACCAATGCCAATGGCGACATTTTCGGCGGCTGGGTGATGTCGCGGATGGACCAGGCTGGCGGCATCGCCGGGGTCGACCGGGCGCAAGGGCGCGTGGTGACCGTCGCGGTCGAGGCGATGACCTTCATCCGGCCGGTCAAGGTCGGCGACGTGCTCAGCGTCTACACCGTCGTCGAATCGGTCGGGAGGACCTCGATGAGGATCCAGGTCGAGGCCTGGGCCAAGCGCTTCCGGACGACGCTGCACGAGAAGGTCACGGACGCGACTTTCACCTTCGTGGCGATCGACGAGGAGGGCCGCCCGCGCCCGGTTCCGGGGGCTGCGGGGGCTTGAGCGACCCAAGGTCAGGGAGTCTGCGATTCCGCTAATGGATTCTTCACTGCGCCCCGAGGTTGCGGGGCTTCATTAACGATTGTGTCAGGCGGCGATGGTTTGCTTCGGTGAACCTTGGAACCCGCCGCCATGTCCCTTCGCCTGACCCGCTTCCGCGCCCTTCTGAAGCAGTTCTCCCGTCGCGAGGAGGGCGCCGTCCTGATGCTGTTCGGGCTGACGGTGCCGGTTCTGCTCGGCCTGACCTTCGCGCTGATCGACTATAACCGCGCCTCGACGACGCGGCTCGCGCTGCAGGCGGCGCTGGATTCCGCGGCGCTCTACATCGCTCGCTCGGAGGCGACGAACCCGACCGAGATCCAGCGGATCGGCACGGCGATGCTGAACGCCAACATGGCCAAGGCCAAATACGGCGCGGTGACTACGGCGGCCTTCACCATGGACGCGAACCAGCGCGTGACGGCAACGGCCGAGGCGAGCGTGCCGATGTCGGTGACCGGGCTGCTCGGGATCGACGTCATCCCGGTCTCGGCCCAGGCCGAGGTGCTGCGTTCGTCGAACAGCGTCGAGGTCGGCATCGCGCTCGACGTCACCGGCTCGATGAGCGGCACGCCGCTCAGCGACCTGAAATCGGCGGCCAAGGAACTGGTCGATCTGGTCGTCAAGGACGTGCAGACGCCGCACTACTCCAAGGTCTCGCTCGTCCCCTATGCCAGCGCCGTCAATGTCGGCAGCACCTATGCGAACAATGTGCGCGGGACGCTCAAGAATGGCACTTCGACGACACCGGGCTCTCAGAGGTACACCTTCAAGGACGCGACCTGGTCGGCGACCGATCAGACCTACACGGCCTCGACCTGCGTGACCGAGCGGACGGGCGCCCAGGCCTATACTGACGCCGCGCCGTCGACCGCATTCGTCGGACGTCAGTATATCGGCTCAGCGAGCGGCGACGCGAACCGGTGTCCCTCGACGACGATCGTGCCTCTCTCCTCCAACCGGACGACGCTGAAGAACAGCATCGACACCTATCAAGCGCAGGGCTCGACGGCAGGGCATATCGGCCTGGCTTGGGCCTGGTACATGGTCTCGCCGAACTTCGCCTCGCTCTGGCCAAGCGCCAGCCGTCCGGCGGCCTATGGCACGCGCGAGCTGATGAAGGTCGTGATCCTGATGACCGACGGTGAGTTCAACACGGCCTATGCTGACGGCGTCCTGTCGAAGGACTCCGGCTTTGGCTCCGGCAGCTACAAGATCAACAAGAACGCGACGAACGGCTCCTCGCACAACCAGGCTCTTACGCTGTGCGACAAGATCAAGGCTGCCGGCATCATCCTCTACACGGTCGGGTTCAACCTGGACTCGAGCAATGCGCAGACCCTGATGCGCACCTGCGCGACGAGCGCGGCCCATGCCTATCTTCCCAACAGCGGCACGGACCTGAAGGACGCTTTCCGCGCCATCGGCCAGGAGATCAATTCGCTCCGCATCTCGCACTGAACGCAGCGGCAGCGGGCTGCATTCCCTAACGATCCGTGAATGGCGCCCTGGTCACAGTGATTCAGAACAGCGCGGATACTTAAGCGTTTTTTAAGCGCGTATCCGCAACTCTGGCGTTCAAAGAAAGCCTGTCCAAGGGCTGACCGAAAGAGAGCTGGGGAACTGTTCATGCTCGAACGCCGAGGTCCGTTCGCGTGCCTTGCCGGACGTGTAGCCGTTTCCTTCCTGACGCCCTGACCGTCGCGCGCTGCACGCATTCCGGAGAACGACTATGAAGAAGGTCAAGAAGCCCGCTCGCCAGCGTACGCCGCTGCGCGTGGGAATCGCCGCGCGCATTTATGCGGCGCTCGGTGTCCTGACCGTGCTGACGCTGGTGGCCTCCGGCGTCGCCTGGCTCTCCTATGGCCGCGTCAACCAGACCGTCGACGACCTGATCGAGCACAAGATGCCGCTGGTCGAGCTCGCACTCGAGCTCTCGCAGGCGGCGACCAAGTCGACCGCGATCGCCTCGCGCTTCAGCGAGGTGCAGACCGTCAAGGATCGCTCTTCGCTCACCGGCGAGCTCGACACCGTCGAGGCGCGCCAGTTCGAGCTCTTGCGCAAGATCGCCGATTTCGGCCAGGACAAGAAGAAGGCGCAGGCCGCCATCGACGACCTCTCGGGCCAGATCAACGACATCAACGACCTGACCGGCCAGCGGCTGCGCAATGCGAGCGAGGCGGCCGAGGCGCTCGAGGCGCTGAACAAGGCGCGCGAGGATTTCGTCAAGGCGGTCGGCAGCGAGGCTGAAGAAGCGAAGTTCAATCTCGCCTACGGCATCGAGAGCGCCGCCGCGCTTTCGGGAGACGAACTCGCCAGCGCGCTCAAGAGCCTGTCCAGCCGCGACATCGTCGCCTTCGACCTGGCCCGCAGCCTTCAGGCCGATGTCAGCGAAATGGTCGGCCTGCTGCGCGAGGTCGCGCAGATCGAGGACAGCAGCCAGCTCAACATCTCGCGCGAGCGCTTCAACGCCATCGCCCGCCTGATCAGGACGGCGCTCGGCGAGGCGGAGAAGATCGCGCCGAACCAGGGCCGGACCCGCTCGGTCAACGCCATCCTGAACGTGGCCGAGGGCAGCAGCGGCCTGTTCGACGTGCGCGACCGCGACATCGTCACCCGCAAGGCGATCCAGACCGGCCTGACCGAGCTCAACCGCGCCGCGGACGTGGTGCGCCGCGAGGTCGACACGCTGGTCAAGGCAGCGCGCGACGATGCGCGCGCGGCGGCCAACTCGACCGGGACGCTGATCGACCAGAGCAAGTGGTGGCTCGGCGCGATCGGGCTCGGCTCGCTCCTCGTCGCGCTGGCGCTGTCGCTGGCCTATGTCCGGCCGATGATCGTCGGCCGCCTGAACCGGCTCTGGGCTTCGACCCGCGCGATCGCGGACGGGCAGCTCGAGACCGTCGTCGACGCCAAGGGCAATGACGAGATCGGCGACATCGCGCGCAGCGTCCTGCTCTTCCGCGACAACGCCGTGGCGCTGCGCGCCGCCGAAGCGGCCAAGATCGAGGACGAGGCCCTGGCGCAGCAGCGCCGCCGCGAGATGATGCAGGAGCTCGGCCAGGCGTTCGGAGAGGTCGTCGCCGCGGCCGCGGCGGGCGATTTCAGCCAGCGGGTCTCGGCCAATTTCGCCGATGCCGAGCTGAACGCCCTGGCGGGTTCGGTCAACGCCCTGCTCGAGACGGTGCAGAGCGGATTGTCGGAGACCTGCGAGGTTCTCTCCGAGCTCTCGGAAGGCCATCTCTCGACCCGCGTCGAGGGCATCTATCATGGCGCCTTCGCCGAACTGAAGGACGGCACGAACGGCCTCGCCGACGAGTTCGAGAGCACGCTGGCGCGCCTGTCGGACACCGTTTCGGCGGTGCGCAACGCGACGAGCGAGATCCTCGACGGCGTCACCGATCTCGCCGAGCGGACCACCGAGGAGAGCAATGCCGTCTCGATGGCGACGAACCAGCTCGGCGCCTTCGCCGGGACCGTGAAGAAGACCGCCGCCGAGGCCTCGCAGGCCATGGGCATGGCGGAAAGCGCCGAGCAGCGCGCCCAGCAGGGCGAGAAGGTCGTCGCCTCGGCGCTGGACGCGATGCGACGCATCCGCTCCTCGTCGAGCAAGATCTCCGAGATCATCGCGATGATCGACGAGATCGCCTTCCAGACGAACCTGCTGGCGCTCAATGCCGCCGTCGAGGCGGCGCGTGCAGGCGACAGCGGCCGTGGCTTCGCGGTAGTCGCCGCCGAGGTGCGCAGCCTCGCCAAGCGCTCGGCCGACGCCTCGAACGACGTCAAGCGCCTGGTCGAGGCCGCCCATGGCGATGTCGAGGTCGGCGTCGGGCTGGTCGAGGAGACCTCGGCGATGTTCGAGAGCATCGTCTCCTCGGTCAACGACCTGTCGGGGCTGATGAACGGCATCTCGCAGACCGCGCGCAGCCAGGCCAGCGACGTCTCGGCGATCAACAACGAGATCGACGGCATCGGCACGATGGCGCATCAGAACGCCGCGCTGGTCGAGGAGACCAATGCCGCGCTCGCCCTGACCGACGAGCAGACCCGGGCGCTCACCGAGCATATCGGCCGCTTCCAGTTCCGCGAGGGGCATGTCGCGGCGCAGGGCGAGCCCGAGGTGGCGCGCGCCGCCTGAACGGAAACCACCCTTTCCGCGACCTGCGGCCCCGCCTGCCTGGTGCAGAGCGGGGCCGTTTCATGTCCGCAGCCTGTTCGGCCTTGCCCGGCCGCCGGGGAGGGTGGTACGCGGGGAGCGGGCCGGTAGCTCAATGGTTAGAGCTCGCTGCTCATAACAGCGCCGGTGCCGGTTCGAGTCCGGCCCGGCCCACCAGCCTTCGTCCTTTCGGGCTACGGCTCGGCGAGCCGAAGTGGCGCAGCCACCGGTCGCGCGCTTGCCAGGAAGCGGCTCCAGCTAGCCGGTCTTGAGCCTGACGAGATCGATCGGACCGCGCTGACCGTCCGGCATCGATCGGATCTGCGCCTGGAACTCCATATTGTCCGAACTGACGGCGACCCTGTCGCGGCCGTTGCGCTTGGCTGCATAGAGCGCGTTGTCGGCCTCGTGCAGCAGCGCGTCGAAATCGATGACGGCTTCCCCGGAGCAGGACACGCCGGCGCTGACAGTCGCGCTGAACGGGCCGCCATTGCCGGTGAAATGGCGTTTGGCCAGGCGCGTGCGCACGCCATCGGCCAGAATCGCCGCCGTGACGAGCGAGGCCCCCGGCACCAGCAGCGCGAATTCCTCGCCGCCGAGCCGCGCCGCGAGACCTTGCGATCGGCAGGACAGCGTCAGAATCTCACCGAAGCTGCGCAGCACATCGTCGCCGGCCAGATGGCCATGGACATCGTTGATCGTCTTGAAGTGATCGATGTCGAAAATGACGAGCGCGGCGGAGCCCTCGACCCCGCCTGCAAGACGGCCGAGCAGCGCGCGCCGGTTGAGCAGGCCGGTGAGCGGATCGGTTTCGGCGTCGCGCTTGTGGCCGCGCGCCAGCCGCGCCTGGTTGAGCGCCAGGGACAGGGCGCCGATGCCGGCGAGGGTCGTCAGGCATATGCCGATATTGAGGTCTTCGGCCCAGTTCGACGGGGCCTGCGACAGGCGCCATTCGCCGGCCTGCAGCAGCACGACCGCGCAGGGAACGAAGGAGAGCCCCGTCACGACGTAAAGGGCCGTCAGCAGCGTGATGGTCAGCCGGGCTTCCGCGCGCCCGATCCAGTAGTCCCAGGCCGTGACGAGCAGGATGACCGTCGCCGCGAGATTGAGCATGACGATGGCGACGCCGTTGTAGCCGGCCAGCATGGGCCCCGCCATGACGGCGGACGATGCGACGGCCATGACGGCCATGCTGCGCCAGGGGAGGATGCCGGTGCGGAACTCCCGGCCGGCGCCGTAGACGAAGGCGAGGCCGGTCAGCAGGATCGCGTATCCCGCCGCGCCGAGGGCCGGACGCATCGACTGCGCGTACCAGGCATAGGTCAGCACGCCGAGCGCCATGAACGAGACGCCGAAGGTCCAGGCGATCAGGAAGCGCTCCGTCCTGGAAACGAGCCAGCTCACGAAAAAGGTCAGCGCCAATCCGCCGCCGGAAAGAGCAAAGGCCGTCAGCAGCGAATGATAATCCAGGGGCACGGAAGGCTCTGCGGCGGTTGGCGAAAGGCGGAGAGGTTATGGATTGGCCGCCATTTCGAAACGTTTAAGCCGATGACGCAGATTCCCGCCTATCGCGTCGCCGGCACCGCCAGACACCTTGCCGATCATGCGCGCATCCGCAGTTGCCGGGTCGGGCCCGCCAGCCTTCGTCCTTTCGGGCTGCGGCTCGGCGAGCCGGCTTGGGCTCAACCCGCTGCCGCCACCGCCGGGTGCATCGGGCCCGGCGGTGGCGGCAGGCCGGATCGGTCAGGCGCTACCAGTAGCGGTAATAGAACCGCCTGCGAGGCCGGTAGTAGTAGCGTGGCCTATAGTAGTAGCGCGGGCCGTAATAGCGCCGGTAGGGACGGTAGTAATACCGCCGCCTGTAGAATCTCGGGCGATAGTAGCGCCGATAGTACCGGCGCCGGCGCCAATGCCGGCGTCTGCGGCGGGTGAACTCCGCGTCCTGTCCGTCGAGCGCCTCGGCGGTCTCGCGCGGAAGCTCTCCCTCCGCGGGATTGGGCGCTGAGCCCGGCTCGGCTGCCTCGGCGAGGGTGACGCCGCCGATGCTGGCGAAGGTCATGCCTCCGATCAAGGTGGTGAGGAAAGAACGCCTGTCCATTGACTGCCTCCCTGGTCGATGCCGCGCGTGATGAAACGCGGGGCCCGGGATTTGGTTTCACGCGCAGGTGGCCCCGCTCTCAACCTTCGGTTCAGACAGGTTGCGGTTTCGTTGACGGCCGTGTCCGGCCGGCGCGCGTTTTGTTGCTTCGGACGCGCGGCGTGCGATCTGAAATTTCAGGCTTGCCAGCGGACGCTCAGCCGATAGCTTAGACGCGATGGCGACCGAAGGCTGCCGCCCGGCGTCGCTGCCAGATCGCGCGACCATGCAGCAAAAGACATGGCGCCCAACACATACGGCTCTTGGGAGGAGTTTACGATGAAGATCGGTTCAAAGCCCGTGATGTTCCTGGCCCTCACCGCCGGCCTGATGGCGGCGCCAGGCGCGTTCGCCGCCGAATTTCGATTGATGACCGGCCCGCAGGGCGGAGTCTGGGTGCCGCTCGGCGGCCAGCTCAAGGACATGTGGGAGAAGGCCATTCCGGGCGCCCAGGTGCAGTCGCTGCCGGGGGCGGGCATCGCCAATGTCCGCGCCATCGAGGAGGGCAAGGCCGAGATCGGCTTCGGCAACTCGATCTCGACGGTCGACGGGCTCGCCGGCAACGCGCCCTTCCCGAAGAAGCACGAGAACATCTGCAACATCGCCTCGCTCTATCCGCAGTATTTCCAGATGCTGGTGCCGGCGGATTCAGGGATCAAGACGGTGAAGGACCTCAAGGGCAAGGCGATCACGACCCAGCCACGCGGCAATACCGGCGAGCTGATCACCGGCCAGCTGCTCAAGGTCCACGGCATGAGCTACAGCGACGTCAAGGTCTCCTTCGTCTCCTATACCGACTCGGTCGAGCAGGTGAAGGACGGCCACGCCCAGGCCTTCTCGCTCGGCACGGCGATCCCGTCCGGCGCGGTGATGGACCTCGCCTCGGCGCGGGACGTGAAGCTGCTCGACCTCTCGGCCGATCTCGAGGGGATGAGGAAGCTCAATCCCGGCTACACGCTGGTGACGGTGCCGAAGGGCACCTATCCGAAGCAGGACCAGGACGTGAAGGTGATCGGCTACGCCACCCATATCGTCGCCTCCTGCAAGCTGCCGGCCGAGCAGGTCTATGCGATGACCAAGGCGATCGCCGACAACGTGCCGGCGCTGACCGCGACCAGCAAGGCGCTGGCCGGCCTGACGCCGCAGATCATGGCCGAGGATGTCGGCGTGCCGTTCCACCCGGGCGCGGCGAAATTCTACAAGGAGAAGGGGATCACGGTGGCGTCGAAGTGACCGCCGCCCGGCCTCCCGTGCGGACGGCCTGACATCCGGCGCGCCGGCGCTCCGGCGCGCGTTCCCCAACAGCCACTGATCCGGTCGCGCCGCGCGTGCGACCTGCCCGCACCGCGGAGGGTCGGTCGTCGAACCAGGACACGCCCGTGGACATCAGCGTTCCGAAACCCGAGTTCAAGTTCGATTTCAGCCATATCGGCATGGTGCGCTTCGCCATCGCGGTGATCGCGGTGGCGATGTCGCTCTACCATATGTGGGTGATCCTGCCGCCGGCCTTCGGCGGGCAGGGCACGCCGGAAGCGATCATCTTCCGCGGCACGCATCTGCTCTTCGCGCTGACGCTGACCTTCCTGATCTACCGGCGCGCGGGAACCGACGTAGCGCCCTCGCTGCTCGACTATGTCCTGCTGGCGCTCGCCATGGCGCCCGTCACTTACCTGTTCTGGAACTACGATTACGTCGTCAACCGCATCTATTACGTCGACGACATGACGCCGGTCGACATGGCGATGGCGGTGATCCTGGTCGCCGTCATCTTGGAGGCGACGCGGCGGCTGATCGGCTGGGCGCTGCCGCTGACGGCGATCACCTTCCTGTGCTACGGGCTCTTCGTCGCGAAGGTCGAGCCGATGCGGCTGCTCGACCAATTGTTCATGACGACGGAAGGCGTCTTCGGCGCGCCGCTCGGCGTCTCCGCCGCGTATGTCATGATCTTCGTGCTGTTCGGCTCCTTCATGGAACGCACCGGCACGGGGCAGTTGTTCATGGATTTCGCCCTCTCGCTGACCGGGCACACGGCCGGCGGGCCGGGCAAGGTCTCGGTGGTGTCGTCGAGCCTGTTCGGCACGATCTCGGGCAGCGCGGTCGCCAATGTCATGGTCGACGGGCCGATCTCGATCCCGCTGATGAAGCGGACCGGCTTCAGGGCGCATTTCGCCGCCGGCGTCGAGGCCGTGGCTTCGACCGGCGGGCAGATCATGCCGCCGATCATGGGCGCGGCGGCCTTCGTCATGGCCGAATTCCTCTCGGTGTCCTACGGGCAGGTCGTGATCTGGGCCTTGATCCCGGCGGTCCTCTATTATGTCGCCTGTTTCGCTGCCGTGCATTTCGAGGCCAAGCGCCACGGCATCCTGGGCGTGCCGCGCAGCGAATTGCCGAAGCTCGGCACGACCCTGCGCGAGCGCGGGCATCTCTTCCTGCCGGTGATCACCATCCTCGTCGTGCTGTATTCGGGCTTCAGCGCGCCGCTCGCCGCGCTGGCGGGGACGCTGCTCTGCTTCCCGGTCGCGGCGCTGCGCGCCTCGACGCGCGTCAATGTCCGCATCCCGATCATCATCGACGCCATGATCGACGGCGCCCGCAACGCGCTCGCCGTGGCGCTGGCCTGCGCCTGCGCCGGCATCGTGATCGGCGTCGTGGCGCTGACCGGGGCGGGCATCGTCTTCACCCAGGCCGTGATCGGCCTGTCGCAGAACTACCTGCTGCTGGCGCTGCTGCTGACAGCCGTCGCCGGCATCGTGCTCGGCATGGGGATGCCGACGACGCCGGCCTATATCGTCATGACCTCGCTCCTGGTGCCGGCGCTGATCAAGCTCGGCGTCGAGACGCCGGCCGCGCATATGTTCGCCTTCTATTTCGCCATCCTGTCGGCGATCACGCCTCCGGTCGCGCTTGCAGTCTTCGCCGCCGCGGGGCTGGCGAAGGCCGATCTCTGGTCGAGCGGCTGGGCGGCGGTGAAGATCGGCGCGGCCGGTTTCATCGTGCCCTTCATGTTCGTGTACGAGCCGGCGCTGCTGATGATCGGCGACTGGCCGACGATCATCTGGCGCTTCGCCTGCTCCTGCTTCGGCATCATGCTGCTCGCGGCCGGGCTGCATGGCTACCTGCTGCGGCGGGCGGCGATGTGGGAGCGCGTGCTGCTCGTCGCGACCGCCTTCTGCCTGGTGAAGCCGGACTGGCTGACCGATCTGCTGGGGCTGGGGCTGGCGGCGACGGTGATCGCGGTGCAGTGGCGGCAGCGCGACTGGGCCCGGCCGGCGATCGAGGCCGAAGCCGCGGCGCGGCGCGAAGGAGCGGCCTGAGGCGGCGGCCGACGGCCGGGCGCCTATCCGGGCAGGATACGGGCGCCGATGCGGGCGGCGGCGTCGCGCAGGGCGTCGAGATGCACGGGCTTGCCCTCCGGCGCGACGATCGAGGTCAGCGACGAGATGCTGAGCGCGCCGGCGAGCGCGCCGGAGCGGTCGAAGATCGGCACGCCGAGCCCGGTGAGGCCGATGAAGAAATCGTCCATCGCCAGCTCCCAGCCTTGCGCCCGGATGCGGTCGGCCTCGCGCCGGAGCAGCTCGGGGTCGGTCTGGCTCGCGGGGGCGCGCTTGGGCATGTCGAGCGAGAGCGCCTGCCGGCGCTGCGCCTCATCGAGATAGGCCAGGATCACGCGCGGGCCGCCGCCGCAATTCAGCGGCGCCTGCGCACCGACGGAGAACCAGGTCGCGTCGACATGCGGCAGCGAGGCGCGGACACGGTCGACGCAGAGGCCGCGGCCGGCGATATGGACCCAGAGGAACGAGGTCGCGCCGGTCCTCTCCGCGATTTCAGTCAGATAGGGGCCGGCGATGTCGCGCAGCTCCCGGCCGGTCGGCACGGCGCTGCCGAGCTCCATCAGGCCGACGGCGAGCGCGTAGGTCTGCGAATGCTCATTGTACTCGACGAGCTCGTTGAGCTGCAGGGTCTGCAGCAGGCGCCGGGTCGTGCCCTTGTCGAGCCCGACGAGGCGCGACAGCTCGCTCAGGCCGAGCCGGGGCTGCTCGGGGCGGAAGGCGCGGAGCAGGGCGATCGCCCGGTCGAGCGCCCGGACGATCGGGACGCCCGGCGGAAGTTTCGCGATGCGGTCTTCACTTGCGCTGGCCATCGCCTGACGATGCTGCTGCCCGATCCTTGATCGTGTCGTCCAATAACACGGCATGTCAGAGATTGACACGAATTTTGACTCTGGCTTTCAATGGCGCGGAGCTTGCTAAACGAGCCGCGATGGGGTGCGATCCCGGCAGGCCGTATGCCAGTCGACAAAAGTCGCCGCGCCTGGCCGTGCCCTGTGCACGCCACGGGAGCGGCCAAGGGGAACGGGAGAACGATGATGACCGGATTGAGATTGAGCCTGGCGCTCGCCGCCTCCGTGCTGGCGCTCGGCGTCGCCACCGCGCAGGAGCCCAAGAAGGGCGGCACCGTGCATGTCGTGGTGCAGCCCGAGCCGCCGATGCTGATGCAGGGGTTGAACCAGAACGGCCCGACCAACATGGTCGCCGGCAACATCTACGAATCGCTGCTGCGCTACAACGAGAAGCTCGAGCCGCAGCCCTCGCTCGCCAAGAGCTGGGAGATCTCGCCGGATGCGAAGGTCTACACCTTCAAGCTGCAGGAGGGCGTGACCTGGCATGACGGCAAGCCGTTCACCGCCGATGACGTGGTCTTCACGCTCGACAAGTTCCTGCGCGAGGTCCATCCGCGCTGGCGCCCGATCGTCAACGCCCAGGTCGACAACATCGAGAAGGTCGACGACCTCACCGTCAGGATCACGCTGAAGCAGCCCTTCGGGCCGCTGCTGATGACCCAGGAGGTCGCCTCGGCGCCGATGATCCCGAAGCACATCTATGACGGCACGGATTATCGCGCCAACCCGGCCAACAACACGCCGATCGGCACTGGTCCCTTCAAGCTCAAGGAGTGGAAGAAGGGCTCCTATATCCACCTCGTCAAGAACGAGAACTACTGGCTGAAGGGCAAGCCGAACCTCGACGAGATCTACTGGCAGATCATCCCCGACGCGGCGGCCCGCGCCGTCGCCTACGAGACCGGCAAGGTCGACGTGCTGACCGGCGGCTCGGTCGACGTCTACGACGTGGCGCGGCTCTCGAAGCTGCCCAATACCTGCATGACGACCAAGGGCTGGGAGATGTTCGCGCCCCATGCCTGGCTGACCCCGAACGTGCGCAACGGCATCCTCGGCAACAAGCAGTTCCGCCAGGGCCTGATGTACGCGATCGACCGCGAGTTCGGCCGTGACGTGGTCTGGGGCGGGCTCGGCAAGCTGCCGACCGGGCCGATCTCGTCGAAGACGCGATTCTATTCCGACGACGTGCCGAAATACACATACGACCCGAAGAAGGCGAAGGAGCTGATCAAGGCGTCCGGCTACAAGGGCGAGACGATCAAGCTGCTCAACCTGCCCTATGGCGAGACCTGGAGCCGCTGGTCGGAGGCGATCAAGCAGAATCTCGAGGATGCCGGCGTCAAGGTCCAGATCGAGAATACCGACGTGCCCGGCTGGACCCAGAAGGCCAGCAACTGGGATTTCGACCTGAACTTCAACTTCCTCTACCAGCTCGGCGACCCGGCGATGGGCGTGGCGCGCAGCTACATCTCGAGCAACATCGCCAAGGGCAACCCCTTCGCCAATGTCGGCGGCTATTCGAACCCCGAGGTCGACAAGCTCTTCGCCGAGGCGGCGATCGCGCCGTCGGACAGTGCGCGACAGGAGCTTTACACGAAGGTGCAGAAGATCCTGGCCGACGAATTGCCGGTGCTCTGGCTGCTCGAGATGGATTTCCCGACGATCTATCGCTGCAACGTCAAGAACCTGGTCACCACCGGCGTCGGCGTGAACGACGGCTTCCGGGACGCCTGGAAGGAGTGACGTGATCGCGCGCTTTTCGTTCTCCCCTTGCGGATACCCTCTGCGAAACCAAACCGAGGCGCGCGAACCCCTCCCCCTCGTGGGGAGGGGCAGGGGTGGGGGGCGGAAAGTCGGAGCGACCTGTGCTGCGAGACCGAACCGATCCGCGACTACAAGCAGCCTTGCGCCCGGTCGTTCGCCCCCCATCCCCATACCCTTCCCCACGAGGGGGAAGGGAGGAGCCCTGCTTTCTCCCACAAGGGGAGAAGGGGAACAGCGTCCCGGACAGTCTGAATGAACCTCGCTCAATTCTTCGCCGGCCGCTTCGCGAAGGGGATCGTCGTCCTCTTCGCGATCGCCGTGCTCAACTTCTTCCTGATCCGGGCCGCGCCGGGCGACCCGGCGCAGGTGCTCGCCGGCGAGGCGGGAGCGGCCGACGAGGTGCTGCTGCAGCAATTGCGCGAGCGCTTCGGCCTCGACCAGCCGCTGCTGCACCAGCTCTGGATCTACCTCAAGGGCTACGCCACACTCGATCTCGGCTTCAGCTACCGCCAGCAGCGGCCGGTGCTCGACCTGATCCTCGAGCGGCTGCCGGCGACGCTGCTGCTGACCGGGGCGGCCTTCCTCGTCTCGCTCGGGCTCGGCGTGCTGATGGGCGCGCTCGCCGCCAGGCGCGCCGGCAAGTGGCAGGACAGCGTCATCACCACGCTCGCCCTGGTCTTCTACGCGACGCCGCTGTTCTGGATCGCGCTGATGAGCCAGATCGTGTTCTCGCTGAAGCTCGGCCTCGTGCCCAATGTCGGCTACGAGACGATCGGCGCCAACTATACCGGGATCGCGCGGGCGCTCGATATCGGCCAGCACCTCATCCTGCCGGCGCTGACGCTCGGCCTGTTCTTCACGGCGCTCTACGCCCGGATGATGCGGGCCTCGATGCTGGAGGTCGCTGGCGCCGATTTCGTCAAGACGGCACGCGCCAAGGGGCTTTCGCCAGCCATCGTCTCGCGCCGGCACGTGGCGCGCAACGCGATCCTGCCGGTGGTGACGCTGGCGGGCCTGCAGGCCGGCCAGCTCGTCGGCGGCGCGGTGCTGACCGAGACGGTCTTCGCCTGGCCGGGCATCGGCCGGCTGATGTTCGACGCCCTGGTGCAGCGCGACTATTCGGTGCTGCTCGGCGTGTTCTTCGTCTCGTCGGCCATGGTCGTCGGCTTCAACATCCTCACGGACCTGGTCTACCGCCTGGCCGATCCGCGCATCGAGGCGGTGTCATGAGCTTCCTCAAGCGCTTCGCGCGCAATCGCGGCGCGGTGATCGGGCTCGCCATCCTGCTCGTCGTCATCGTCTTCGCGCTGCTCGCGCCGCATCTCTACCCGCAATCGCCCTGGCGCATGGTCGGCCGGCCCTTCATGGCGCCGCTCGCGCTGGAGCGTTTCCCGCTCGGCACCGACACGCTCGGCCGCGACATCGCCGCCGGCATGGTCCATGGCGCGCGGGTCTCGCTGATGATCGGGCTGGTCTCGACCCTGGTCGCGCTGCTGATCGGCGTGCCCCTCGGCGCCGTCGCGGGCTATGCCGGCGGCTTCGTCGATGACGCGCTGATGCGCTTCACCGAGTTCTTCCAGACGATCCCCTCCTTCGCGCTGGCCATCGTCATGGTGGCGATCCTGCAGCCGCAGCTCGGCTCGATCGTGCTCGCCATCGGCGTGGTCTCCTGGCCGCCGGTGGCGCGGCTGGTGCGCGGCGAGGTGCTCTCGCTGAAGACGCGCGAATATGTCCAGGCGGCCGTGACCATCGGCCAGTCGACGCCGCGTATCATCTTCAGCCAGGTGCTGCCCAACACGATCGCGCCGATCATCGTGATGGGCTCGCTGATGATCGGCTCGGCTATCCTGCTCGAATCCTCGCTCTCCTTCCTCGGGCTCGGCGATCCCAACCTGATGAGCTGGGGCTATATGGTCGGCGCCGGACGCACGCGGCTGATCGACGCCTGGTGGATCAGCTTCTTCCCCGGCATCGCGATCTTCCTGACCGTGCTCGCGCTCAACCTCGCCGGCGAGGGCTTGAACGATGCGCTCAACCCACGCCTGGCGCGGGAGCGGGAGTGATGGCCAAGCCCGTCCTCGCCATCGAGGGGCTCAAGCTCGCCTTGCCGGCGCTGGCCGACCGCGCCTATGCGGTCGAGGACGTCACGCTGTCCATCGCGGCGGGCGAGACGCTCTGCGTCGTCGGCGAATCCGGCTCGGGCAAGTCGATGATCGCGCATGCCGTGATGGGCCTCTTGCCCAAGGCGGTGCGGCCGGCCGGCGGCGCGATCCGGCTCGGTGGCCGCGACCTGCTCGCGCTCGACGAGGCCGCGATGCAGGGCGTGCGCGGCCGTGAGGCCGGCATGATCTTCCAGGAGCCGATGACCTCGCTCAACCCGGTGATGCGGGTCGCCGACCAGATCGTCGAGACCTTCGAGGCACATCGGCTGCACAGCCAGGCCGAGCGGCGGGCGCGGGCGCTCGCGCTCCTGACCGAGGTCGGGCTGCCCGATCCGGAGCGGCTGGCCAAGGCTTATCCGCACGAGCTTTCCGGCGGGCAGCGCCAGCGCGTGATGATCGCGATGGCGTTGGCGCTCGAGCCGAAGCTCCTGATCGCCGACGAACCGACCACGGCGCTCGACGTGACGACGCAGGCGCAGATCCTGAAGCTGCTCGACAACCTGCGCCAGAAGCACGGCACGGCGGTGCTGTTCATCACGCATGACATGGGCGTGGTCGCCGAGATCGCCGACCGCATCGCCGTGCTGGAGAAGGGCGTGCTGGTCGAGGAAGGCACGGCCGACCAGGTGCTGGGCGCCGCCCGCCATCCCTATACGCAAAAACTGCTCGCCGCGGTGCCCTCGCTCGTGCCGCCGCAGCGACCCGCCATCGCAGAGGCCGCGCCGGTGCTGAGCGTCGAGAAGCTCGGCAAGACCTATCGCAAGCGCAGCTTCTTCCGCGCCGGGCGCGAGGTGAAGGCGGCCGAGGATGTCAGCTTCACGCTGGCCAAAGGCGAGACGCTCGGCCTCGTCGGCGAATCCGGCTCGGGCAAGTCGACGGTTGGGCGCTGCTGCCTCAGGCTGATCGAGCCCGACCAAGGTCGCATCCAGCTCGGCGAGCTGATGCTGAGCGATCTCGGCACGGCTGCCCTGCGGCAGCACCGCAACCGCATCCAGATGGTCTTCCAGGACCCGTTCGCCTCGCTCAACCCGCGCCAGACCGTCGGACGCATCATCTCCGACGGACCCGTGGCGCATGGCACGCCGCGGGCGCAGGCGCTCGCCCGGGCGAAGGAGCTGCTGGAGCTGGTCGGGCTCTCGGCCAACGCGATCGACCGCTATCCGCATGAGTTCTCCGGCGGCCAGCGCCAGCGCATCGGCATCGCCCGGGCGCTCGCCCTCGAACCCGACGTGCTGGTTGCCGACGAGGCGGTCTCGGCGCTCGACGTCTCGGTGCAGGCGCAGATCCTGACGCTGATCAAGGACATCCAGGCGCGGCTCGGCCTCGCCATCCTGTTCGTCACGCACGATCTGCGCGTCGCGGCGCAGATCTGCGACAAGATCGCGGTGATGCAGCGCGGGCGCATCGTCGAGAGCGGCCCGACCGCGGCGCTCTTCGCCGACCCGCAGCACGACTACACCCGCCAGCTCCTCGCCGCCGTGCCCGGCGGCGGGCGGTTCGGGCGGTGACCGCACCGCGTCATGGTCGGGCTTGTCCCGACCATCCACGTCTTCGCTGGTCGCAAGCGGTGTTCAAGACGTGGATGCTCGCCACAAGGGCGAGCATGACGACGTAACCCTACGATCTACCGGAGACCGCCCATGCCTCTCGACCCGTCCCTGCGTGACAAGATCCTGGCCTCCGTGGAGGCGGGCTTTTCCGAGCAGATCGCCTTCACCCAGGAGCTGATCCGCTTCCCCTCGCTGCGGGGCGACGAGCATGCCTGCCAGGATTTCGTCTTTCGCGCCCTCAGGCAGCGCGGCTTCACCATGGACCGGTTCGCGATGGACAAGGCCGCGATCGCGGCCCATCCCGGCGGCGCGCCGTTCTCCGAGACGCATTCGCAGGCGCCGATCGTCGTCGGCATCCACCATCCGCGCGAGGAAAAGGGCCGCTCGCTGATCCTGCAGGCGCATGTCGACGTGGTGCCGACCGGCCCGGCCGACCAGTGGACGCATGCGCCTTTCGACCCCGTGATCGAGGGCGACTGGCTCTATGGCCGTGGCGGCGCCGACATGAAGGCCGGGCACGGCGCCAATTTCTACTGCCTCGACGCGCTGAGGCGCATCGGCCTGCAGCCCGCGGCGACGCTCTATCTCGAATCCGTCGTCGAGGAGGAATCGACCGGCAACGGCGCGCTGATGACGCATCTGCGCGGCTACCGGGCCGATGCCGCGCTGATCCCCGAGCCGGAATACGAGATGCTGGCGCGGGCCAATGCCGGTGTGCTCTGGTTCCAGTTCGAGGTTCGCGGCATCCCTGTCCATGTCCGCGAGATGGGGGCGGGCGCCAACGCGATCGACGCCGCCTACCGGGTCATCGCGGCCCTGCGCAAGCTGGAGGAGGAGTTCAACGCCGAGAAGGCGGGGCGCCAGCATTTCGAGAACGAGGCTCATCCGATCAACCTCAACATCGGCAAGATCGAGGGCGGCGACTGGGCCTCCTCGGTGCCGTGCTGGTGCCGCGTCGACTGCCGCGTCGGGCTCTATCCCGGCGTGAGCGCTGAGGAGACGGCGCGGCGCATCGAGGACTGCATCCGGGCCTGCGCGCGGGCGGACGGGTTCCTCACCAACAACCCGCCAAAAGTCAGCTTCAACGGCTTCTGGGCGGAGGGCTATGTGCTCGAACCGGGCAGCGAGGCGGAAGCGGTGCTCGGCCGGGCGCATCAGGCGGCGATCGGCAAGCCGCTGAAGAGCTTCATGACGCCGGCCTATCTCGATGCACGCGTGCATGCGCTCTACGACAAGATTCCGGCCCTGTGCTACGGCCCGATGGGCGAGAACATCCACGCCTTCGACGAGCGCGTCAGCCTCGAATCCGTGAAGCGCATCACCGGCGCGATGGCGCTGTTCGTAGCGGAATGGTGCGGGGTGGAGGCGGTCGCGGAGTGACCCGGGCAGGCGAGACAAAGGGGATGTCCGGTCTCGCCCTCGTCGATTCCTTCGCGAGGCGCGGCTCGCCGGGTCTCCTCCCTTCCCCCTTGTGGGGAAGGGGTGGGGATGGGGGTGGTGCCGCTCGGTGAGCGCCGGCCAAATCGGGCTTGGCAGCAGCAACAGAGTCATCGGGCTCCGCCGAGCGCTTCGGCTTTGCGACCCCCACCCCTTCCCCTCCCCACAAGGGGGAGGGGTCTCAGGCTTGCCGCGCATCGAGCCTGCGCCGAATTGGCATGACGGTGCCAGTGCGTCCTCCCGCATAGTCGAGCCATGCCGCAAGCTCCCGCCCGCTCGCTCCTGCTCGTCCCGCTGCTCGGCCTGCTCTGGGGCTTCAACTGGCCGGCCGTCCGCATCTCGCTCACCGAGATCGCGCCCTGGACGCTGCGGGCCGGCGGCATGGCCTTCGCCGGGCTGGCGCTGGTCGCGATCGCGCTGGCGCGCGGCGTGCCGCTCGCGGTGCCGCGGAGGCAATGGCTCAGGCTGATCGTCGCCGGCTTTCTCTCGATCGCCGCCTTCAACGTGCTGCTCGCCTTCGCGCAGCTCGCGGCGCCGACCTCGCGGGCGGCGATCCTGACCTTCACCATGCCGATCTGGGCGACGATCCTCGCCCGCCTCGTGCTGGCCGAGCCGTTCGACCGGCGCCGGCTCCTCGGGCTCGGACTCGGCGCGGCCGGGCTCATCTGCCTCGGGCTGCCGCTGATCGCGAGCGGCCAGTTCTCGATCGGACTGGCGTTCGCGCTCGTCGCCAGCGTCAGCTGGGCGCTGGGGACGATCGTCAGCAAGCGCTGGCCGGTCTCGGCTCCGGCGCTCGCCATCGCCGCCTGGCAACTCCTGATCGGCGGCGCGGTCGCGGGCATCGGCATGCTGGTCTTCGAGGGCGTGCCTGTCCCCAAGATGCTGGAGACGCGGACGCTGGCTGCCTTGAGCTTCCATATCCTCGGCGCGCAGGCGCTGGCCTATTTCCTCTGGTTCACGGTGATCGCGCGGCTGCCGGCGGGGATCGCCAGCCTCGGCACGCTGATGGTGCCGGCGGTCGGCGTGCTCGGCTCGGTGCTGCTGCTCGGGGAGCGGCCGACGCCGAGCGACTGGCTCGGCCTCGTGCTGGTGATCGCGGCCTCGGGCTCGATCATGCTGCCGCAGCGACGGGTCGGCTGACTCAGCGCAGCGGCCAGAACAGCATGATCAGGGGCACGCCGAGCAGGATCACCAGCAGCGAGAGCGGCGCTCCGAGCCGCGCATAATCGCCGAAGCGGTAGCCGCCGGGGCCCATCACCAGCGTGTTGCACTGATGGCCGATCGGCGTGAGGAAATCGCAGGCCGCGCCGATCGCCACCGCCATCAGGAAGGCGTCGGGGCTGTAGCCGAGGGTCTTGGCGAAGCTCGCGCCGATCGGCGCCATCACCAGCACGGTCGCGGCATTGTTGAGGAAGGGCGTCACCGCCATGGCGGCGACCAGCATCAGCGCCAGCGCCCCCCAGCCCGGCAGTAACATGCCGATGCCGGCGAGCCAGCCCGCCAGAAGCTCGGTCGTGCCGGTCGAGCGCAAGGTGTCGCTGACCGGGATCAGCGCGGCGAGCATGACCAGGATCGGCCATTCGACAGAGTCATAGGCATCGCGCGGCGAGATCGCGCGGAAGGTGACGAGCAGGGCGGCGGCGGCGAAGAAGGCGACGGAAACCGGCACGAGGTTGAGCGCGATGGCGAGCACCGTGGCGAGCAGGATGCCGCCGGTGATCCAGCCCCGGCGGGCGCTGCCGAGGGCGAGCGCCCGTTCGGCCAATGGCATCAGGCCGAGCTCGCGCATGCGGTCCGGCAGCAGCTTCTCGTCGCCCTGCAGCACGATGACGTCGCCGGTGCGCAGCGGGATGTTGCGCAGGCGCTCGGTGAAGCGCTCGCGCGAGCGGCTGACGGCGAGGAGATTGACGCGGTAGCGCTCGTGCAGCTCGAGCTCGCCGACCGAGCGGCCGGCAAGCAGCGAGTTCGGCCCGACGATCGCCTCGCTGACGCTGATTTGGTCGAGCGCGCCGGAGCTGTGGGTCGGGCGCTTGTCGACATCGAGCGCGAGCCCGCCCTGGGCGACGACGCGTTCCAGCGCCTTGGGCTCGCCGCGCAGCAGCAGGATGTCGTCGGCGCGCAGGCCGGCATCGGGGAAGGGGGCGGAGACGCGGGTCTTGGCGCGCAGGATGGCGACGACGTCGACCTCGCCCTCCGCGATCGCCTTGAGGTCCGAGATCGTCTTGCCGGCTAGCGCCGAACGTTCGCGGACATGGGCCTCGGTAACGTAGTCCGAGATGTCGAGCGCCTGGTCGAGCGAGGCCGCGCCCTGCCGGTCGCGCGGCAGCAGGCGGTAGCCGACGCAGAGGAACAGGCAGCCGGCGAGTGCGAGGCCGATGCCGACGGGGGCGAAGTCGAACATCTCGAAGGGCCGGCCGGTCAGCTCCTCGCGCACGCGGGCGACGATGATGTTGGGCGAGGTGCCGACCAGGGTGACGATGCCGCCGAGCAGCGAGGCGAAGGCCATCGGCATCAGGAAGACCGAGGGCGACTGGTTGCCCTTGCGGGCGAGCTGGTAGGCGATCGGCAGCATCATCGCCAGCGCGCCGATATTCTTGATGATCGCCGACATGATCGCGACCGAGAAGACCAGCATCACGATCTGCGTCTGGGTCGAGCCCAAATAGGGGGCGACGCGGCCGAGCGCGCGCTCGATGATCCCTGAGCGCGCCACCGCCGCGCTGACCACCAGCGCGCTACCGACGATGATGACGATGTCGTCGGAAAAGCCCTTGAAGGCCTCCTTGACCGGGACGAGCCCGAAGGCCAGGGCGGCGAGGAGGGCGAGTGCGGCGACGACGTCATAGCGCAGCCGGCCCCAGAGGAAGAGACCCATCATCACGACGATGATGACGACGGACAGCGATTGGTCGAGCGTCATGGGAACCTGATGGCGGCCGAATCCGGCATGACATCAACCAGCACGCCCGCCGGTCGTTCCGCAAGGCCGGCGCGTCATCGTCAGGAGGTGCGCGATCGGCGCCGGTTGGCATCGCCCGGCCGCTCGCGCCAGGCCTCGACCGACAGGGTCGGCAGCTCGAAATAATCGCGGGTGGTGGCATAGCCATGCCCGCCCATGCGGCCGACCGCGTCGAGGCCGGCCGGATCGACATAGAGCTTTTCGGGATCGACGATATCGGCGCGGAAATGGGCGTAGACGACCTCGCCCAGGATGATCTCGCGCGAATTGCCGATGCCGAGCGTGGTGTGATGGCGGCATTCGAAGGCGGCGGGCGCCTGGCCGATCCAGGGGCAGGGCACCTTGACGCCGGGCAAGGCGTCGAGCCCCGCCTGGCGCAGTTCGTCGATGCCCGGCGCGAAGGGCACGGCACAGACATTCATGCCTTCGACCAGCGCGTCGGAGACGATGTTGACCGTAAAGGCCAGCGTCTCGCGGACATTGCGGCCGGTGTCCTTCTGGCCGCCCGTCGGGCGATATTCGACGCCGAGCGCCAGGATCGCCGGGTCGGCCGAGAGGCAGTTGAAGAAGCTGAACGGGGCGGCATTGACGACGCCCTGCGCATCGACCGTCGTCACCAGCGCGATCGGGCGCGGCACGACCGCGCCGATCAGGAGCTTGTAGCGCTCGCGCGGCGTCAGCGCCGCGAAATCGAAGGTGACGATCCGCGCGGCGTCGTCAGGAGCGGTCCGGGGGAGGGTCTGAGCGGTCACGGCGGGTTCAGTCCTTCGCTGAGCGCGTAGGGAGCGAGCAGGTCGCGGATGTCGCGCTCGGCGCGCGGGGTCAGCAGGGCGCGGGTGACGACGGCCTGCAGGTGATGATCCATCAGGTCGGCGGCGCGTTTCGCGTCGCCGCTGCGCAAGGTCTCGATCAGCTGGCGATGCTCGGAGACGGCGCATTCGGAGGAATGCGGCCGGCCATAGATCGCCAGGATGAGCGAGCAGCGCGAGCTGAGCTCCTGGATGTAGCGCAGCAGCAGGACGTTGCCTGTCATCTCCGCCAGCTTGATGTGGAAATCGCCGGAGAGCCGGATCGATTCCGGACCGTCCTGGCCATGGGCGGCTTCCTCCTGCCGGACATGCTGCTCGAGCTCGGCGGCCTGCGCGGGGGTCAGGCGGCCGGCGAGGCTCTCGGCCACCAGCCGTTCGAGGCTGCGGCGCACGTCGAAGACGTCGCGGGCCTCTTCCAGCGTCGGATAGGCGACGGAGGCGCCGCGATTGGGCTTGAGCTCGACCAGGCCCTCGACGGCGAGCCGCCCGAAGGCCTCGCGCACCAGGGTCCGGCTGACGCCGAGCTGCTCGCCGATCGAATCCTCGGGCAGCTTCATGCCCGGCCGCAGCGCCTGCTCGATGATGGCGCGCCGCAGCGCCCGGTAGACCGATTGCGCACGCAATCCGGGAGGGCGGGGTTCCGTCGTCATGGCGCGTCTCCGCTCAGGTTCGGCCGTTTGCGGCTCACTCCATGTCACGGGATTTCGCTCCACTCCAGTTTTGTGCTTGTCTCAGATAATCGCATACAATACGATATCGAAATCGTATGCAATCATGATTGTTAATTGCGCACGAGGTGCCGCACAAAGCGCCAGATTGGCTGAACAAGCGGCATCGAAAGGGGCAAGCGAGCCTGAACGAGCGCCTTCAAGACGCGCCGCAGGGTCATCGAGAGGAGAGATCGATGAAGAAGCACTGGCTATTGGCGGCGGTTGCAGCTTTCGCGCTGAGCGGAGCGGCCGAGGCGAAGACCCTGAAATGGGGCGCGGCGCGCGAGATCGCCTCGCTCGATCCCTATTCCTTCGGCGAGACCTTCACGCTCTCCGTGCTCAACCATGTCTATGAGGGGTTGGTGCGCTATACCGGCGATCTCAAGATCGAGCCGGCGCTGGCGGAATCCTGGGAGACGGTCTCGCCGACGCTCTGGCGCTTCAAGCTGCGCCAAGGCGTCAAGTTCCACAACGGCAACCCGTTCACGGCCGACGACGTCATCGCCTCGCTGGCGCGGGTGACGCATGAGACCTCGCCGCTCAAGGGCAATCTGCCGGCCTATAAGAGCTCGAAGAAGATCGACGATTACACGGTCGAGATCGAGGTCAACGGGCCTTATCCGCTGCTGCTCAACGACCTGACCAACATCTTCATCTTCGACAAGGAGTGGATGGAGGCCAACAACGCCTCGCTGCCGACCGATTCCGGCAAGGGCATCAAGGGCTATGCCACCGACAACGCCAACGGCACCGGCCCGTTCAAGGTCGAGAGCCGGCGCGCCGACGCCAAGACGGTGTTCGCGAAGAACCCGGGCTGGTGGGACAAGCCGCAGCACAATATCGACGCGATCGAGTTCACGCCGATCACCTCCGCCTCGACGCGGGTCGCGGCGCTGCTCTCGGGCGAGATCGACTTCACCAATGTCGCGCCGCTGCAGGACCTGCCGCGGCTCCAGGCCTCGCCCGACGTCAAGGTGCTGCAGACCAACGAGCTGCGCTCGGTGTTCTTCGCCTTCAACCTCAAGGACGCGCTGTTCGAGAGCGACGTCTCCGGCAAGAACCCGTTCAAGGACATCAAGGTGCGCGAGGCGCTCTATCGCGCGATCGACATCAACGCAGTGCAGAGGCGGGCGATGCGCGGGCTCTCGCGCAATACCGGGGCGCTGGTCGCGCCTGCGATTCCCGGCTACGAGCCGTCGCAGGACGAGCGCCTGCCCTTCGATCTCGACGGCGCCAAGAAGCTCCTGGCGGCAGCGGGTTATCCGAATGGCTTCTCCTTCCAGATGAACTGCCAGAGCGACTCGCTCGTCAATGAGGAGGAGTTCTGCCAGGCGGTGGCCTCGATGTGGTCGCGGGCAGGCCTCAAGCCCAATCTCAGCCTCGCTCCGCGCAGCCAGCAGGCGCCCAAGCGCGTCAAGGGCGATTTCGACGTGATCTCCTTCGGCTGGGCGAACGAGCCGATGATCGACGCCTATTCCCTGCTCGTGCAGGTGCTGCGCTCGAAGAGCGGCACCGGCGGCGTCTTCAACTGGGGCAACTGGGGCGATCCGCGCATCGACGCGTTGATCGACAAGGCCGGCGTCGAGCTCGACAACGAAAAGCGCATCCCGATGATGATGGAGGCGCTCAAGATCGCCAAGGCGGAGCATCTCTTCATTCCGCTGCACCAGCAGCCGATGGCCTGGGCGATGCGCAACAGCGTGGCCTCGACCGTGCAGGCCTCCGACAACAAGCCGCGGCTGTGGCTGACCAGGATGAAGTGAGCGCCGTCCGAGACCGCCAACTCCGCCGGTGTCATCCCGGCCAAGCGAAGCGCAGCGCCGGGATCCATCGTAAAGCGCCGGAGCCTTACGATGGATCCCGGGTCGACCTGCGGTCGCCCGGGATGACGGGGAGAGGAAACAAGCCCGAGGTTCGAGCCTCCAACCGGAGCAACCGATGCCGGCCTTCCTGCTCAAAAGATTGCTGAACGCGGCCGGCGTGATGCTCGCCGTCGCCTTCCTCGCATTCCTGACCTTCCGCTTCGTCGGCGATCCTGTCGAGCTGATGCTGAACGAGCAGGCGAGCCAGGCGCAGCGCGACGAGCTGCGCACGCGGCTGGGGCTCGATCGCGGCTTCGTCATGCAGTTCGCCACCTTCGTCGGCAATGCGGCGCGCGGCGATTTCGGCATCTCCTACCGCAACCAGCAAGACGTGTTCACGCTGATCATGGAACGCTTCCCGGCGACCTTCGAGCTGGTGCTGGTCGCGACCTTCCTGTCGCTGGCGGTCGGCATCCCGCTCGGCGTCTATACCGCGATCAGGCGCGAGAGCCTGCTCGCCAAGGCGCTGCAGTTCGTCTCGGTGCTCGGCGTCTCGCTGCCGAGCTTCGCGCTGGGCATCCTGTTCATCCTGGTCTTCTCGGTGAATCTGCAATGGCTGCCGGCCTTCGGGCGCGGCGAGGTCGTTCAGCTCGGCTGGTGGAGCACCGGCTTCCTGACGCCGTCTGGGCGGCTCGCCCTGATCCTGCCCGGCATCACGCTCTCGCTGTTCCAGATCACGCTGGTGATGCGGCTGGTCAGGGCCGAGATGCTGGAGACGCTGCGCACCGATTTCATCCGTTTCGCCCGGGCGCGCGGCCTTCCGGCGCGAACGGTCAATTTCCGCCACGCGCTGCGCAACTGCCTGATGCCGGTGATCACGGTGACGGGGCTGCAAATCGGCAACCTGATCGCCTTCGCGCTGGTGACCGAGACCGTGTTCCAGTGGCCGGGCATGGGCATGCTCTTCGTCCAGGCCGTGACCTTCGTCGATATCCCGGTGATGGCGGCCTATCTGATCGTCGTCTCCTTCATCTTCGTCTCGCTCAACACCCTGGTCGACCTGACCTATGCCTGGGTCGATCCGCGCCTGCGCGAGGACGCGCTCTCGGGAGCCGCCCATGCCCGCTGAGACCGTCGCCAAAGCGGCCGCGAAGCCCGGCCGCCTGCGCCGCTTCCTCGACAGCGATGTCGGCTGGAGCTTTCGGCGCACGCCGGCGGCCTGGCTCTCGGCGCTGGTGCTGTTCCTGCTGATCGCGACCGCCTTTCTCGCGCCGCTGATCGCGCCGCAGAACCCGCATGACCTCGCCCAGGTCTTCATCGACAAGGCCGAGATCCCGCCGATCTGGAACGCGGATGGCGAATGGCCCTTCCTGCTCGGCACCGACCCGCAGGGCCGCGACGTGCTCTCGGCGATCCTCTACGGCACGCGCGTCTCGCTGCTGATCGGCCTTGCCGCGGTCGTCGTCTCGATGGGGATCGGCGTCACGATCGGGCTGATCTCGGGCTTCTATGGCGGGCGCATCGACAACCTGCTGATGCGGCTCGGCGACACCGTGCTCTCGATCCCGACCTTGCTGATGGCGATCCTGGTCTCGGCGATCTTCCGCGAATTGCTGCCGCCCGGCCTGCGCGAGCCTTTTGCCGCAGGGGTGCTGGTCGTCTCGATCGCGCTGACCAACTGGGTGCAATATGCCCGCACCGTGCGCGCCTCGACCATGGTCGAGCGGCGCAAGGAATACGTGCTCGCGGCGCGCATCATCAAGGTGGCGCCGGCCCGCATCATGCGCCGCCACATCCTGCCCAACACGCTGACGCCGGTGATGGTGGCGGCGACGCTCAATCTCGGCCTTGCGATCCTCTCGGAAGCGACGCTGTCCTTCCTCGGCGTCGGCATGCCGATCACCCAGCCCTCGCTCGGGACGCTGATCCGGATCGGCAACCAGTACCTGTTCTCCGGCTCCTGGTGGCTGATCGTCTTCCCGTCGCTGCAGCTCGGGCTGATCGTGCTCTCGGTCAATCTGCTCGGCGACTGGCTGCGCGATGCGCTGAATCCGAGGCTGAGGTGATGATGTCCATGTCGCCATTCGCCCGTCATGGTCGGGCTTGTCCCGACCATCCACGTCTTTGCCCCGTCTTGAGGTTCAAGACGTGGATGCTCGCCACAAGGGCGAGCATGACGGCGAGGCTCGGCTTGGCCGGGTGAAGAACAACGATATGAGGAAACGCCTGCAATGACCGCCTCCCTGCTGCTCCGCAATGTCCGCCCGCTTGGCGGACCCGCCACAGACATGCTGATCGAGAAGGGCAGGATCGCCAGGATCGCGCCCGGCCAGGCGGCGCAGCCCGGTGTCCCTGAAGAGGACGGCCGCGGCGAGCTCGTGCTGCCCGGCCTGGTCGAGGCGCATACCCATCTCGACAAGAGCCTCTGGGGCCAGCCCTGGTACGTCAACGAGGTCGGCCCCAGGCTGCTCGACAAGATCGACAACGAGCGGCTGAACAAGCGCCGACTCGGCATCGACCCCTATCGCCAGTCGGCGCGGCAGGCCATCCAGTCCTCGCTGATGGGCTCGACCCATATCCGCAGCCATGTCGACATCGACACCGACCACGGGATGTGGGGCGTCGAGGGCGTGATGAAGATGCGCGACGAATATCGCGACATCGTCGATGTCGAGATCGTCGCCTTCCCGCAATCGGGCCTGCTGCGCCGGCCGGGCACGCTTGAGCTGATGGACGAAGCGATGAAGGCCGGCTGCGAGATCGTCGGCGGGCTCGATCCCTGCACCATCGACCGCGACCCCAAGGGTCATCTCGACGCGGTCTTCGCTCTCTGCCAGCGCTACGGCAAGCCGCTCGACATCCATCTGCATGAGCCGGGCGAGGTCGGCGCGTTCTCGATGGACATGATCATCGAGCGCACGCGCGCGCTCGGCATGAAGGGCAAGGTCACGATCAGCCATGCCTTCTGCCTCGGCACGCCGGACCCGGCTTTGATCGACCCGCTGGTCGCCCAGCTCGCCGAGCTCGACATTGCGATCATGACGACAGCGCCGGCGAGCCGGCCGGCGCCGGTGGTGAAGAAGCTGGTCGAGGCGGGCATCCGGGTCTGCTCGGGCTCCGACGGCATCCGCGACACCTGGGGGCCCTATGGCAATGCCGACATGCTGGAGCGCGCCATGTTCGTCGGCCTGCGCAACAATTTCCGGCGCGACGACGAGCTCCGGATCGCGCTCGACGTCTGCACCGTCCATGGCGCCCGGGTGATGGAGCTCGAGGGTTATGGGCTGGAGCAGGGCTGCAAGGCCGATCTCGTGCTCCTGCCCGGCGAGACGCTGGCGGAGGCGGTCGTGACCCGCTCGCCCAGGCGCCGCGTCGTCAAGGCCGGCAAGGTCGTCGCGCGCGACGGCGTCTCGGTCAGGACGGCGCCCTGATGCTGCACGCCGGCAAACGCCCCGAGGGCCGCATCCTGCTGAGCGCGCGCTGGCTCCTCGGCCATGGCGACGGCCGGCACCGGCTGATCGAGCATGGCGAGATCGTCTTCGAGGATGGCGCGGTGATCTTCACCGGCCATCGCTTCCCCGGCGAGGTGGCGCGACGGATCGACTATGGCGACGCGCTGATCGGACCGGGCTTCGTCGATCTCGACGCGCTCTCCGACCTCGACACCACGATCCTCGCCTATGACAACCAGCCGGCCTGGAGGAAGGGCCGGGTCTGGCCGCGCTCCTATGTCGAGGCCGGGCCGGTCGAGATGTATTCGCGCGAGGAGCTGGCCTTCCAGAAGCGCCACGCCTTCGCGACGCTGATCCGCAACGGCATCACCACGGCGCTGCCGATCGCCTCGCTGTTCTACCGGCAATGGGGCGAGACGCCGGAGGAGTTTTCGGACGCAGCCGAGGCGGCGGCGGAACTCGGCCTGCGCGCCTATCTCGGCCCGGCCTATCGCACCGGCAACCAAGTGGTCGAGGCCGACGGCACGATCGCCACGGCCTATGACGAGCCGCGCGGCCTCGCCGAGCTCGACGCGGCGATCGCCTTCTGCGAACGCTTCGAGGGTGCGGCCGGCGGGCTCATTCGCACCATGCTTGCGCCGGACCGGATCGAGACCTCGACGGCGCAGCTGCTTCGGCGCACGGCGGAAGCCGGGCGGGCGCTCGCCGTGCCGGTGCGCCTGCATTGCTGCCAGTCGAAGATCGAATACGATCTCGTCCTCGCCCAGCATGGCATGAGTCCGCCGGAATGGCTTGAAAAGCTTGGCTTCCTGACGGAACGCACCTTGCTGCCGCATGGCACCTATGTCTCCGGCAGCCGGCATATCGCCCGGCCCGGCCGCGATCTCGGGATCATCCGCGACGCCGGCTCGACCATCGTGCATTGCCCGCTGGTCTCCGGCCGCCACGGCAATGCCATCGACCATTTCGGCCGCTATCGCGAGATGGGGCTGAGGATCGGCATGGGCACCGACACCTCGCCGCCGGACATGATCATGAACATGCAGGTCGGCATGATCCTGGCCCGGACCATGGCCGGCAGCGCGAGCGCCGTGCGCAGCGAGGATTATTACGACGCCGCCACCATTGGCGGCGCCGATGCGCTCGGCCGGCCCGATCTCGGCCGGCTGCAGCCGGGCGCCCGCGCCGACATCACCGTCTTCGATCTCGATCGGCCGCATCTCGGCCAGGTCATCGACCCGATCCAGACCATGCTGCTCGCCGGCCATGGCCGCGATTTCGCGACGGTGATCGTCGATGGCCGCTTCGTCATGGAGGATCGCACGATCCCCGGCGTCGACGAGGCCGCCGATATCCGGCGCGCGCAGGCGCAGTTCGAGGGTGTGATGGCGCAATACCCGCGCCGCACCCACGGCCACCCGCCGGCCTCGGAGATCTTCTCGTCGAGCTATCCCGTCGACCGTTTGGAGCAGGGAGGATGAACGCCATGGCCGCGCCCCAGCCGCTCTTGTCCGTGCGGGACCTCAAGGTCGTCTTCGACGGTCGGTACGGTCCGCTGACGGCGCTGGACGGGATTTCGCTCGAGATCGCGCCGGGCGAAATCCTCGGCGTCGTCGGCGAGTCGGGAGCGGGCAAGTCGCTGACCGGGACGGCCGTGATCGGCCTGCTCGACCCGCCGGGGCGGATCGCGGGCGGCAGCATCCATCTTGCCGGCCGGCGCATCGACGACCTGCCGGCCGAGGCGCTGCGCAAGGTGCGCGGCCGCGAGATCGGCGCGATCTTCCAGGACCCGCTGACCTCGCTGCATCCCTTGTTCAGGGTCGGTGACCAGATCGTCGAGACCATCCTGGCGCATCTGCCGGTCAGCCGCGCCGAGGCGCGGTCGCGGGCGCTGGCGCTCCTCAAGGAAGTCGGCATTCCGGCGGCCGAGGCCCGGATCGACCAGTATCCGCACCAGTTCTCCGGCGGCATGCGCCAGCGCGTGGTCATCGCGCTCGCGCTCTGCGCCGAGCCGAAGCTGATCATCGCCGACGAGCCGACCACCGCGCTCGACGTCTCGATCCAGGCGCAGATCATGAGTCTGCTCAAGCGGCTCTGCCGCGAGCACGGCACCGCGATCATGCTGGTGACGCACGACATGGGGGTGATCGCCGAGACGGCCGACCGGGTCGCGGTGATGTATGCCGGGCGCGTCGTCGAGGTCGGCCCCGTGGCGGAGGTGACGCGCCGGCCGAACCATCCCTACACGGCCGGGCTGATGGCCTCGATCCCGAGCGTCCACGAGCGCAACCGCCATCTCAACCAGATCGACGGGGCGATGCCGCGGCTGAACGCGATTCCGCCGGGCTGCGCCTTCAATCCGCGCTGCGGGCGGGCGGGCGAGCCCTGTCATGCCGTGAGGCCGGACCTGCCGCCATCCGGCCATGCGGCCGCCTGCCATTTCCCCTTGCGGGAGACGGCGCATGCATGAGGTGACCTCGATCGCGCCGCAGGAGGTGACCTTGCAAGACGGCGACGCCCTGAGCAACGAGATCGCCCTGACGGTCGAGGCCGCGTCCTGCCGCTTCGACGTCTCGGCGCCGGCCTGGTCGCGGCTGCTCTCGCGCGAGCCGCGTCGCATCCTGCGGGCGGTCGAGGAGGTCTCCTTCACCGTCCGCCGCGGCACCACCTTCAGCATCGTCGGCGAATCCGGCTGCGGGAAGTCGACGCTGGCCCGGATGATCGTCGGGCTGCAGCGCCCGACCGAGGGCAGCCTGCGCTTCGCCGATATCCGCCGGCCGGACGGGACGATCGGCCCGCCGCGCGTGCAGATGATCTTCCAGGACCCCTATGCCTCGCTCAATCCGCGCTGGCGCGTCGGCGACGTCATCGCCGAGCCGATCCGCGAGCTCAAGCTGCGCGAGGGCGAGGCCGGGACGACGCGCCGCGTCGGCGACCTGCTCGAGATCGTCGGCCTGTCGCGGGGCGATGCGACACGCTTCCCGCACGAATTCTCCGGCGGCCAGCGCCAGCGCATCTCGATCGCCCGCGCGCTCGCGACCGAGGCCGATTTCCTCGTCTGCGACGAACCGACCTCGGCGCTCGATGTTTCGGTGCAGGCGCAGATCCTGAACCTGATGGTCCGGCTGCAGCGCGAGTTCGGGCTGACCTATCTCTTCATCAGCCACAACCTCTCGGTCGTCCGGCACATGTCGGACGACCTTGCGATCATGTATCTCGGCCGCTTCGTCGAGGCGGGGCCGGCCGAGGATGTTTTTGCCCGGCCGCGCCACCCCTATACAAGGCTGCTGCTCGAGACGATCCCGGATGTCGAGCGGCCGAACCGGGAGCGCCGGCCGATGTCGGGCGAGGTGCCGAGCCCGATCGCGCCGCCGCCGGGCTGCGCCTTCCACCCGCGCTGCGCGATGGCGGTCGAGCGCTGCTCGGAGCAGCGGCCCGTCCTGCGCGAGCTCGGCGGCGTGCGCCTCGCCTGCGACAGGGTGTGACCGCGGCTCGGGCGGGTTAACGGCCCGAACCGGACGTTAACGGCCGATTTACCATGCTTTGCCTAGGGTAAGCGAGGCTTCCTCCGGTCGCGGAACATCTCGCATGCATGCACAGGCACTCAGGCTGCCCGAGCCGGCCAATGAGGACGTGCATCAGGTTACGGCCGCCGAGCGCGCCGTCGGCGAGATCGCCGAGCGCTTCGGCAAGCTCGGCGTCGAGATCACCGATATTTCCGGCCGCATCGGCGACGTCACGCGTCAGCTCGAAGGCCAGGCGGAGGGCCTGCACCGGGTCGTCGCCTCGGTCGAGCAGGTCTCGCGCTCCAATCGTGCCATCCAGGACTCGGCCGAGGAAGCGCAGAACGCCGCCTCGGTGGTGCGCAGCGGGCTGGAGCGGGTGACCGGCGCGGTCCGCCTCGGCCTCAACGCCGCTCAGAGCGATATCGAGACGCTGAGCCAGGGCGCCGAATCGATCTCGACGGCCCTGTCGGAGGCGGTGGCGACCGCCCACAAGGTCCGCGAGGCCAGCGACGCGATCCAGTCGATCACGCGCGAGATCCAGCTTCTCTCGATCAATGCCGGCGTCGAGGCGGCGCGCAGCGGGGCGGCGGGCCGCGGCTTCGCGGTGATCGCGGCGGCGGTGAAGCATCTCGCCGAGCAGACGCGCGAGGCGACCTCGCTCAGCGCCCGGCAGCTCGACGAGCTCGTCGGCACGGTCGACCAGCTCGCCCGCAGGAGCGAGGAGAACGCCGTGGTGGCGCGCCGCGCCAGCGAGGAGAGCCGTGGCATCTCGCAGCAGATCGGCGAGCTCGACAGCTTCGGCCGCTCGGTCGTCGGGCTGATCGGGGACATCGACGCGATCTCCAACCCGACGCGCGAGAACGCGATCGCCTTCGCCAAGGTGAGCCAGGACCTGAAGACGCTGGTGGCGGGCGTCGACCAGTCGAGCGGCAATCTCGAACTGGCCTCGCATCGCGCCGATTCGCTGGTCTCGATCAGCGAGGCCATTCTCGGTTCGATCGCAGCCTCGGGCGTGCGCACGGCCCAGTCGGAGCTGATCGCGACAGCGATGGAGACGGCGCAGACCATCGCCGGGCTGTTCGAGACAGCGCTCGCCGCCGGCGAGATCACGATGGCCGAGCTGTTCGACGAAAACTATCAGCCGATCCCGGGCAGCGATCCGGTGCAACACATGACACGCTTCGTCGTGCTGACCGACCGCCTGCTGCCGCCGATCCAGGAGGCTCTGCTCGCCGGCAACAGGCGGATCGTGTTCTGCGCGGCGGTCGACCGCAACGGCTTCCTGCCGACGCATAACCGCAAATATTCGCAGGCCCAGGGCGGCGACCCGGTCTGGAACAACGCGAATTGCCGCAACCGGCGCATCTTCAACGACCGCACCGGGCTGGCGGCGGCCCGCAACCAGAAGCCGTTCCTGCTGCAGACATACCGGCGCGACATGGGCGGCGGCCAGTTCCTGGTGATGGAGGACCTCTCGGCGCCGATCAGCGTCAGGGGCCGGCATTGGGGCGGCTTCCGCTTCGGCCTCAACGTCTGATGGCCGATTGCTTAACCAGTTGCGGGCTTTCCTAGGGGCAAGAGCGAATTCCGGCGCGTCAGCGCCGTCGTCGGGTAGAGTGAGCGTTCCGGACCAGCGTCATGCATATCGCGCCGTCTTTTCCCAATCTCTCGGTGCTGCTGATCGATGTCAGCCCGCATTACCGGCGCATCATCCGCACGATGCTCTACCAGGCGTCGCTGCATCGCATCTTCGAGGCGGCCGACCTGTCCTCGGCGGCGACGATGTTCATCCAGAAGCAGCCCAATATCGTGATCCTCGACTGGGACCTGCCGGATTCGGGCAGCATCAAGTGCCTGGCCTCGATCCGTTCGTTCAAGACCTCGCCCTTCGCCAAGGCGCCGGTGCTGGTGATGATGGAGCGGCCCGACCGGCGCTCGGTGGTGCAGGCGGCCAAGCTCGGCGCCCATGAGATCATCACCAAGCCGATCTCTCCCAATGCGCTCTGGCTGCACCTGTCGGGCATCATCAACGTGCCGCGCAAATACAAGGAGCAGAACGGCAGCATCTCGCTGGTGCCGCGCGCCATCAGCAACGCCATGTTCTGACGAATTCTGCCTTGGAACCGCCCAAAAGGTTGATGGGGCGGCGGCGGATTAGGGAAATTTTTACCAATTTGACGTGATCCTCGACCCGCCAATCATGGGTCCCGCCGCCGTGGTCATCACCGTCTCGCTTCCCGCCTTTCTCGGACGCTCCGAGGCGGCTGCCTTCCGCAACCAATTGCTCGTCGCATTGGAACAGAAGGAGAGCATCGCCGTCGAATGCGCGGAGGCCGGCCCGCTGCCGAGCCTGTGGGTCCAGCTGCTGCATGCGGCGGCGAGCAGCGCGCAGGCGCGCGGGCTCAGCGTCACGCTCAAGGCGGCCTCGGACGAGTGCCGCAAGTCCTTGCAGGCGATCGGCTTCGATCCCGCCCAAAGCGCCCTCGTTCTGGAGTGACATCGATGCGAATCCTGGCCATCGACGATACGAAGACCCTGCTCAGCCTGCTCAGCCTGACCTTGCGCAATGCCGGCCACGAAGTCGCGGAAGCGGAGAACGGCGAGGAGGGGCTGACGAAGTTCGACCAGTTCCAGCCCGACCTCGTCATCACCGACCTCAACATGCCGCTGATGGACGGGATCGAGTTCACGCGCGCCTGCCGGGCCAAGCCCGCCGGCCAGAACACCCCGATCATCGTGCTGACCACCGAGAACGGCGCCGACATCAAGGCGGAGGGCCGGCGCGCCGGCGCCAGCGCCTGGATGGTCAAGCCGTTCGAGCCCAACACCCTGCTCGGCCTCGTCGCGCGCTACCAGAACTGAGGCGGTCCATGGATCCGTTGGCGGAACTCAAGCAGACCTTCTTCCAGGAATGCGACGAGCTGCTCGGCGCGCTCGAGCAGAAACTGCAGGCGCTCGACGAAGGCTCGAACGACCCGGAAGACGTCAACGCCGCCTTCCGCGCCATCCATTCGATCAAGGGCGGGGCAGGGGCCTTCGGCTGCACCGAGCTCGTCGCCTTCGCCCATGTCTTCGAGGCCTCGCTCGACCATCTGCGCTCCGGTCGCATCGCGGTCGAGGATGCGCCCTTCAGCCTGTTCCTGCGCTGCTCCGACGCCGTCGCCGACCTCGTCTCCGCCGCCCGCAACGACGAGCCGGCCAATCCGCGCCCCGACCTGCTGCAGGCCCTTGAACGGGTCGGCCAGGCGGAAGCCAAGCCGGCGCCGGTCGCGGCCGAGCCCGCGGCCGAGACCGCCCCGCCGGCGCAACCGGCCACCGGCGACGACGCGCCGCCCGGCATCGCCGCCCTCGGCAACCTTCTTGCGATGGTCGAGGCCAAGACCGGGGGCGCCGCCGCTCCCTCCAAGCCGGCCGATGACGGCTGGGACGACGAGCCTGCCGCCAACGAGGCTCCACCCGCCAGAGGCGGCAACGAGATCTGCCTGCGGATCAGGCCCGATAGCGACCTGTTCCGGCGGGTCATCGAGCCGCGCGTCGTGCTGGCGGTGCTGCCGCCGGAGGATGTCGTCTCGATCACCTGCGACATGAGCCAGGTGCCGCCGCTCGAGGCCCTCGACGTCACCGATTGCTGGATGCGCTTCACGGTGATGCTGCGCACCGAGATGTCGGTCGAGGAGCTGCACGGCAAGTTCGATTTCACCCTCGCGGCCGAGGAGTTCGAGATCGAGGCCGTAGCGGTGCCGGCCAATGACGACGCTGCGCCGGCCGCGGCAGTCGAGGCCCCCGAGGTTTCCCAGTCCGTCGCCGCCGATCTGTCGGCGATCCTGGCGAAGCTCGGCCCTGCGCAGGCGGCCGCGGTCGAGCCCGATATCGCGCCGGTGGCCGCGCCGGCCGCCGCCTCCGTCGCGCTTCCGGCGGCGGTTCCTCAACGCGCCGCGATGCGCCCGCCGGCCAATGACGCCGCCGCGGCCCGCCAGCGCCAGGCGGTCAGCGTCCGTGTCGATCTCGACCGCATCGACAAGCTGATGAACCTCGTCGGCGAGATCGTCATCACCCAGTCGATGCTGGTCGAATGCGTCCGTTCGCTGCCCTATGACGTCTATGCCAAGACCGCCGAGGGCATCCTGACGCTGTCGCGCCAGACGCGCGAGCTGCAGGACCATGTCATGGCGGTGCGGGCGCAGCCGGTGAAAGCCGTGTTCCAGCGCATGCCGCGCCTCGTGCGCGAGCTGGCGCAGACGCTCGGCAAGGAAGTGCGCCTCGTGCTAGAGGGCGAGAACACCGAGGTCGACAAGACGATCATCGAGGAACTGGCCGATCCGCTGACCCACATGATCCGCAACTCGATGGATCACGGGCTGGAGACGCCGGAGGAGCGCGCCGCCGCCGGCAAGGGACCGGAGGGCACGATCCAGCTCACCGCCGAGCACCGCGCCGGGCGCATCGTCATCTCCGTCACCGATGACGGGCGCGGCATCAACCGCGAGAAGCTGCTCGGCAAGGCGCGCTCGCGCGGCCTCGTCGGCGCCGACGAGAAGCTGGCGCCGGAGGAAATCGACCAGCTGATCTTCGCCGCCGGTCTCTCGACGGCCGAGGCGGTCAGCGACATCTCGGGCCGCGGCGTCGGCATGGACGTGGTCCGGCGCAACGTCGAATCGCTCGGCGGGCGCATCAGCGTCGATTCCGAGCCCGGGCGCGGCTGCAAGTTCACCCTGGCGCTGCCGCTGACGCTCGCCGTGCTCGAAGGCATGGTGATCCGCTGCGGCGACGACCGCTATGTCATCCCGATCGCCAGCGTGATCGAGACCCAGCATCTCGCCAATACGCCGATCGAGCACCTGACCTTCGGCCAGGAGGTGCTGCGCTGGCGCGGCGAGGTCACGCCGCTCTATCGGCTCGGCGCGGTGATGGGCTCGTCCGGGCAGCGCGACGAGAACATCATCATCATCGCCGAGACCGAACGCGGCGGAAATGTCGGCGTCGCGGTCGACGAGATCGTCGGCCAGCAGCAGGTCGTCGTGAAGAGCCTCGAGGCGAATTACGGCGCGGTCAACGGCGCCTCCGCCGCGACCATTCTCGGCGACGGCCTCGTCGCCCTCATTCTCGATGTCGACTCGATGCTGAGACTGGCCGCGGCAGGCGGCCGGCAACCCGCTCCCGAACTGAAAATGGCTGGATGAACATGACCCTCCAACTCGGCGAAAAGCATTTCTCGTCGGTGCAGCCGGAATCGGCGGTGCGCCGCATCGTCACCTTCCGCGTCGGCGACCGGACCTTCGGCATCGATGTCGGCATGGTGCGCGAGATCAAGGGCTGGCAGGCGACGACGCCGCTGCCGCATGCGGCCCCGCATGTGCGCGGCGTGCTCAACCTGCGCGGCGTGATCCTGGCGGTCTATGACCTGCGCACCTCGATCGGGCTCGGCGTCACCGACGCGACCGCGACCCATGTCATCGTCGTGGTCGATGTCGAGGACAAGACGGCCGGCCTGCTGGTCGATTCGGTCTCGGACATCGTCGATGTCCCGGTCAGCGCGGTCAGGCCCGCGCCCGACCTGGAGCGCGACGAGCACGGGCTGATCGAGGGCCTCGTCCTGCTCGACACCGAGATCGTCGCGCTGCTCGATCTTGCGGCGGTGATCCGCGACGGCGGAGCCGAGGCGCAGATCGCGCGGCCGACACGGGTCGCCTGACGCTTCGGCAACACCAGAGACCGCGCCGGGGACGAGCCACGCGCCAAGAAAGAAACCACGAGACCATGGGCAGCTTCCCCGGTTCCCTTTCGAGATTGTCGGTCCGGCTGCCGCTGATGTTCCTCGGCGCCGCCTTCGTCTCCGGCGGCGCGATCGGCGCGGCCGCCTATCATGTCGCCTGGGGCCGGCTGAACGATCTCGCCCAGCTCGGGCTGAGCGCCGCCGATATCGAGGGCGTCGTCGCCGCGGCAGCGCCGCAGATGCTGGCGATCAGCGCGGGTGCGCTGGCGGTCATCGCGATCGTCGGCTGGCTCGCGGCGCGCTCGATCTGGCGCCCGATCGTGGCGATGCGCGATGCCGTCGGCCGGCTGGCGCAAGGCGAGGACGTCGCGATACCGGGTCTTGCCCGGGGCGACGAGATCGGCGATCTCGCCCGCGCGCTGAAGAGCATCCACGAGACCGGCGTCGAGGCCGCGCGTATCCGCGCCGCGCTCGACGATTGCCGCACCAATGTCATGGTCTGCGACGCCGAAAACCGCGTCGTCTATGTCAACAAGTCGCTGCTCAGGTTCTTCGCCGAGGCGCAGGAGGATTTTCGCGTCGCCTTCCCGGGCTGCTCCGCCAAGGACATGCTCGGCAAGGTCATGGACGCGATCGAGCGCGAGCCCGCGCTGCAGGGTGGCGAGGGGCAGGGCGCTCGCTCCATCCGCCATGTGCTCGGCCGGCGCACCGTCTCGCTGTCGCTCAGCCCCGTGCTCCACGCCAATGGCGAGCGGCTCGGCACCGCCGTCGAATGGCTCGAACTGACCGACGAGCTCGCGGCCGCCGACGAGGTCGCCGAAGTGGTCTCGGCCGCGGTCGAGGGCGATTTCTCGCGCCGCATCCCGCTCGCCGGCAAGCCGGAAGCGCTGGCCCGCATCGCCGAGGGCATGAACGCGATCAACGCCCTGGTCGACGGCGCGGTCGGCGAGTTCGCGAGCGTGCTCGGCAGCCTGGCCGAAGGAGACCTGACCCAGCGCATGGATGGCGAGTATCGCGGCCGCTTCGGCGAGCTGCAGCAGAGCCTGAACGGCACGCTGGCGCATCTCGGGCAAACGGTCTCGACGATCCAGGTGACGGCCGGCAACGTCTCGCGCGCCGCGACCGAGATCAATGCCGGCGCCGGCGATCTCGCCAGCCGCACCGAGGAGACGGCGACCAATCTCGAGGAAACCGCGGCGACGACCGAGGAACTGGCCGCCTCGGTCAAGCAGAGCGCGGCCCGCTCGCGCGAGGCGACCGATCTCGCCGGCCAGGCCATGACCATGGCCAATGACGGCAGGACGGTGGTGTCCAAGGCGGTCGGCGCGATCGAGCGGATCGAGACCTCCTCGGCCCGTATCGGTGAGATCGTCTCGGTGATCGACGGCATCGCCTTCCAGACCAACCTGCTGGCGCTGAACGCCGCGGTCGAGGCGGCGCGCGCCGGCGACGCGGGCAAGGGCTTTGCCGTCGTCGCCTCCGAGGTGCGCTCGCTCGCCCAGCGCTCGGCCCAGGCCGCCAAGGACATCAAGGGCCTGATCGCCAGCTCGAACGAGCAGGTCGGGGAGGGCGTCACCTTCGTGCGCGGCACCGGCGAGGCGCTGGAGCGCATCGTCGCGGCGGCGGGCAAGGTCTCGGCCACGGTGGCGGAAATCTCGTCGGCCACGGCCGAACAGGCGCATGGCATCGAGGAAATGAGCCAGACCGTCGCGCATATGGACGAGATGACCCAGCAGAATTCGGCGCTCGCCGAGCAGAGCGCCGCCTCGGCGACCGGGCTGATGGGCGAGATCGCCACCCTGCGGGACCTGGTCGCGTTCTTCCGGGTCGATGTGCAGGCCCCGGCCCAGCCGGCTCCCATTGCCCAGCCCGTCAGGCTGGTGCAGCCGATGCGCCGGGCCGAGCCGCGCCGTGCCGAGCCGGCACTGAGCCTTCCGCTGCGTCCCGAACCGCGCCGCCGCGCCGCCGGTGGCGGGCGAGCCGACGACTGGGCCGAATTCTAGTTCGATGGCGTCAGGTCCCGCGATGCTCGCTCCCCAGATCCTTCCCGAGGCCACGCTCACGCGTGACGACATGGGCTTCATCGCCAAGCTCGTCTACGAGCATGCCGGCATCGTCATCCGCGAGCACAAGGAAGCGATGACGCGGGGCCGCCTGTCGCGCCGCGTCAAGGCGCTCGGCATGGGCTCGGTCGCCGAATACTGCGCCTTCCTGAAGACGCCGGGCGCGCTCGCCGAGATCCCGGAGCTGATCAACGCGGTCACCACCAACCACACCGCCTTCTTCCGCGAGCGGCATCATTTCGACCATTTGCGCCGGGACGTGCTGCCGCGGCTGGTGCAGGAGCGCGGCGGCCGGCGCGGCCGGGTCCGGATCTGGTCCTCGGCCTGCTCGTCGGGCGAGGAGGCCTACAGCATCGCGGCCGTCTCGCGCGACGCGCTCGGCGCGCGCAGCGATCTCGATTTCCGCATCCTGGCGACCGATATCGACACCGACATCCTCGACCGGGCCGAGGCCGGGATCTATCCGGCCGAGTTGTTCGAGCGGCTGCCGGCCGACGTCAAGCCGCTGCTCAGGCTCGACGGGCAGGCCGGGCGCGGCGAGGCCAGGATCAGCGAGGACCTGCGCCGGCTGATCGCCTTCAAGCGGCTGAACCTGATCGATAAATGGCCGATGCGCGGCCCGTTCGACGTGATCTTCTGCCGCAACGTCTTCATCTATTTCGACACCCAGACCAAGGCGGCGATCCTCGACCGTTTCGTGGCGCTGCTTGCACCGGGTGGCTTTCTCTATCTCGGCCATTCGGAATCGCTGCCGCAACCGCATCCGCAGCTCCGGCTGATCGGGCGCACCATCTACGAGAGAACTCCATGAGCACGGCCCGGTCCTCTCGGCGCTATTTCGACCCCAGATTCGAGGCCACGATCATCACGGTGGCGCCGGGCGAGCATGAGATCACGGCGGCGAAGGACGAGATCGTCGCGACGGTGCTCGGCTCCTGCATCTCGGTCTGCATGCGCGACCCGCAGGCGGGCGTCGGCGGGCTCAACCATTTCCTGCTGCCGAAGAACAATGGCGGCTCCGACACCAGCGCGGGCGAGCGCTATGGCGACACCGCCATGGAAGTCCTGATCAACGGGCTCCTGAAGCGCGGCGGCAAGCGCAACCAGTTCGAGGCCAAGGTCTTCGGCGGGGCGCGCGTGCTCTCGGGCGCGACCATGCTCGCGATCGGCGACGGCAACATCGCCTTCGTGCTCGACTTCCTCAACCGCGAAGGCATCCCGATCGTCTCCAAGGATGTCGGCGGCACGCGTTCGCGGCGCATCCACTACCAGCCCGCCACCGGCCGGGCCTGGGTGCAGCATGTCCAGCCGAGCGCGCGCAGCAGCGAGCACAAAGAGGAAATCGCCTATCTCAACCGCCTCAAGACCCAGCCCGTGGCCGGCGAAGTGGAGATCTGGTGATGAGCGTGCCGACCTCCTCCGCCGGCCCGGTGAAAGTCCTCGTCGTCGACGATTCCGTGCTGATGCAGAAGCTGATGACGCAGATCGTCGATTCCGCGCCCGGCTTCAAGGTGATCGGCGTCGCCGGCAGCGCGGAAGAGGGCTGGGACGCGATCCAGGAGCTCAGGCCGGACGCGGTCACGCTCGACCTCGAGCTGCCGGGCCGGCATGGCCTGAAGCTGCTGGCACGCCTGATGAAGCAGGACCCGCTGCCGGTGCTGATCGTCTCGGCCTTCGGCGGCCCTGGGGCCGACAACACCCTGCAGGCGCTCGAACTGGGAGCGGTCGACTTCATCGAGAAGCCCGACGGCGCGACGCATACGCTCGAAGGCTTCATGAAGCACCTGGTCGCCGCGCTGCAACGCGCCTCCGCCAGCCGCCGCATCTTCGCGATGGCGCGCGGGGCGATGGCGCGCGAGGCGGTGCCCGAGCGTCCCGCGCCCGTTCGCGAGCCCGCACGCGCTGCGGCCGGCGGCCGCGTCTCGCTGATCGCGATCGGCGCCTCGACCGGCGGCGTGCCTGCGGTCCAGGTGGTGATGCGCGATCTCGCGCCCCAGCGCATCCCGATGGTCGTCGTCCAGCACATGCCGCCGGGCTACACCGTCAAATTCGCGGCGCGGCTTGCGGCCGCGACCGGGCTCGACGTCCGCGAGGCGGCCGATGGCGACCGGCTGAAGCCCGGCATGGCGGTCGTCGCGCCCGGCGGCCCGCGCCATCTCGAGATCGAGGAACGGCGCGGCGAACTGGTCTGTGTGCTCAAGGACGGACCGCTGGTCAGCGGGCATTCACCCTCGGTCGACGTGATGTTCCATTCCGTCGCCCGCAGCCTCGGCGCCCATGCCGTCGGCGTGCTGCTGACCGGAATGGGACGCGACGGCGCTGACGGTTTGTTAGCCATGCGTAAAGCTGGCGCGGAGACGTTAATCCAAAGTGGCGAAACCTGTGTGGTAAACGGGATGCCGAAAGCAGCATTCGAGATCGGCGCGGCCGACCGTGTCGTGGCGCTCGACCAGATCGGCGCCGCCGTCGGCCAGCTGATCACGGAACGTCCGCATCAGCGGACGGCGTGAGGAGAGCGTCATGAAGGCCAGAAGCGACTACCGCATCCTCGTCGTCGACGACCAGAAGAGCATGCGCGGCCTCGCCACCTATTTCCTGAAGCAGATCGAGTTCCAGGATATCGACGAGGCCGAGAACGCCCGCGAGGCCCTGATGAAGATGCAGAGCAAGCGCTACGACCTGCTGCTGCTCGACTGGAACATGGACGGGATGAGCGGCATCGACCTCTTGCGCGCCATCCGCTCGGTGCCGGAGCTCAACCAGATCAAGATCATCATGGCGACCTCGGAACGCTCGGTCGACAAGATGGACGAGGCGACCAGCAACGGCGCCGACCATTACGTGGTGAAGCCCTACGAGCTGCGCGACCTCGAGGTCCGGGTGAAGAAGGTCCTCGCCTGCTGAGTCGAACCGGCCGGCTCGCGGGCCGATCTCATCATCGTGATCGCGCGCCCCGGGCCATCAGGCTGCGGGGCGCGACTGTTTGGGGCAGCATGCTATAAGGGGGCCGTGTGAGGAGAGCGGACCATGTCGCTTCGTCGTCGTGAACTCCTGGGCCTGATCGGCGCGGCCGTCGCCACCCCGTCCTTCGCCGTCTCGGCCGATGGCGGCGAGGCGCCGGACGCCTATCACTTCTGGTTCGAGCGTCTCGAAGGCGGCCGCATCCCGCTCGCGGCCTATCGCGGCAAGCCGATGCTGATCGTCAACACGGCGACCAATTGCGGCTTCGCCGGCCAGTTCGCCACGCTGGAGCAGCTCTGGCAGCGCTATTCCGGCCGCGGCCTGATGCTGCTCGCGGTTCCCAGCAACGATTTCGGCGGGCAGGAGCCGCTCGAGGGCATGGCGATCGCCGAATCGGCGCGGCAGGTCCATGGCGCGACCTATCCCTTCGCCGCCAAATCCGGCGTGCGCGGCCCCGACGCCCATCCGTTCTATCGCTGGGCGGCGGCGCGGCGGCCGGCCGAGGCGCCGACCTGGAACTTCCACAAATATCTGATCGGCCGCAGTGGCGACCTGGTCGGCGGATTTGCCGCGGGCAAGGATCCGGTCGGTCCCGACCTGATCCGGGCGATCGGGGAGCAGCTCGGCGCCGCCTGAGGCCTGCCCTCAGGCCTTGCTGAACTCAGGCCCTGGGCTTCTGACCCGGGCGGAAGGCGACGATCACATTCGGATCGGTCTCCAGATAGGGCCCTTCGATCAGGTCGATGCAATAGGGGATGGCCGGCATCACCGCGTCGAGGCATTCGGCGATGGCGCGCGGTCGGCCGGGCAGGTTGACGATCAGCGAGCGCCCGCGGATGCCGGCGGTCTGGCGCGAGAGGATCGCGGTCGGCACCTTGGCGAGGCTGACCTGGCGCATCAATTCGCCGAAGCCGGGCATCGGCTTCTCGACGACATCCTCCGTCGCCTCGGGCGTCACGTCGCGCGGCGCCGGGCCGGTGCCGCCGGTGGTGACGATCAGGCAGCAGCCCTCGCGGTCGGCGAGCTCGATCAGCGTCTGCGCGATGCCCTTGCGGTCGTCGGGAATGACGCGCGCGACCGGAACCCAGGGCGAGGCGAGCGCCCTGGTCAGATAGGCCTGGATCGCCGGGCCGCCCTCGTCGGCATAGATGCCGGCCGAGGCGCGGTCGGAAACCGTGACGATGCCGATCCTGATCTCGCTGGTCATGCCCGTTCCGCGCTGCCGATTGCCGTTGCGCGGGTATCGGACGGCCCGGCCTCGCGGTCAATGCGGGGCGCCGGGCGCTCCTGGTGCTCAAGCGGGCTTGATGCCGGCCCGGCGGTCGCGCAGGTGGCGCAGCCACATTCGCGCAAGTGCGGCGGCCTGCGCCGGTCCCGGCATGCCGCCGCCGATCGCGACGATGGCGTTCGCCATGGGGCGGCGCTCGCCCCAGACATAGGTTCCGGCATCGACGCCCTCGCCGGCGCCGCTGTCGAAGAAGGCCGGCGGGCCCTCGGTGAAATCGGCCTGCAGCATGGCGATGGTCAGCGCCCGGCCCGGCGAATGGCGCGCCTGCGCTTCGTCATAGGCGATCTTGAGGAACTGGCGGGTACTCGCGCTGTCGACGAGGAGCCCCATGGCGATGGGCTGGCCGTCGAGCAGGAGCGTGTCGATCTGCAGCGCGTCCTGGGCCGCCAGCAGCTCGACGAGGCGGTTGAAATAGGCGGCATCTGCCGGCAGGCAGGCAATGGCGGTGCCCGCCGCGCCCTTCCAGCCGGCCGCCTCGAGCGCGAGGAAGGTTCCGAAGGCCTCCTGCGCCGCAGCGCGGCGTTTCCGCTGGAAGGAGAGGGTGCCGCTGCGTCCGACCGCGCGGAACTGCTGCATGCGCTTCTTGTAGCCGGAACCGAGCGCGCGCCGGAGATAGCGCTCGGCGTCGTCGCCGGGCTGCGCGACCATCACAGGGCGCTCCCACGCCTCATAGGTCGTCAGCCGGCTGCCCGTCGCCCGACAGGCCTCCTGGAGCGCACGAAAGCCCGGGCCTTCCATCGGCAGGAGCGGCAGAGCCAGCGTCTTGGGCAGGTCGCCGGAGGCGGCGAGATGGCGCAGCATGGCGCGCGCGATGTCGTCGGCATCGTCGCGGTCGAGCACCGGAGCCGAAGAGACCTCGTAGAGCGGGACGAGCGGCGCGCTCAGGACCGATGCGAAGCCGCTGCGCCAGTCGCGCCGAAGGCAGAGCGACCAGATTCCGACCAGGCTTTCCGAGCCGAGCGCCTCGCTGCGCCAGGCGCAAAGAACGACGATTTGCTCTTCCGGCACCAGCAGGCGCGCGGCCAGGGCCGCTTCCGGCGACATGGCCGGGTTGGGCTCGACGGCGCGCCGGGCAAGCTCCGCGAAGGCCGTGGCGAGCTCGGCATAGTCCGTGACGCCCGCACGCCGGATGACGATGTCCGCGTTCATCGGGCCTCCCGGCGGAGCCCGCGGCCCGGTTCGGCGACCTGGCGGCTCACAATCGGCGGCCGCCCCGCTTGCGGGGCCGCATCTCGCCACGCAGGGAGAGCACGAAGGCGATGACCTGCGCCGCCGCGCGATAAAGCTCCTCGGGAATCTGGTCGTCGAGCTCGACGGTCGAAAGGGCCTGCGCCAGCATGGCGTTCTGCTCGATGTCGACATCGTGCTCGCGCGCCGTCTCGATGATGCGCTGGGCCAGTTCGCCGCGGCCCTTGGCGGTGACGCGCGGGGCGCCGTGGCCGTCATATTCGAGCGCGACCGCGAGCGGGTTCGGCGGGAGAGGGGTCATGACAGGCGATCCAGAAACTGCCCGGACACGGCATGCCGCGCCTGCGGGTGACCGGTATGGATATCGACCGTGCCGTCCTCGAACCGGGCGTTGGCGAGCGCGGCCTGGAGATCGGGAGCGGCGCCCTGCAGGACCTGGCTGGTATCCTCGCGCTCGGCCCAGAGCGAGACGCTGACGGCGCGCCCCTGCAAGGTGACGACGCCCTGGAGCGGACCCATGGGCTCGGCGTCGAGGGCGAAGCGCATGCGCCAGATCGGAGCGGTCACGCCCGAGGCGTTGCGGCGCGGTGGTTCCTTCTCGATATGGAGCGGCAGGATCGCCGTGCCGGCCTGGAAAGCGAGCGGGATCTCCGTCACCCAGCGCTGGCCCTGCGCGGCTTCGGGACGCATATTCTCCGGCGGCAGCGAGGCGAACTGCGCCAGCTTGATCCGGTCGAGCGCCGCTTCGGTCTGGTCGAGCAGGGTTCGGGCGATGACGACCGGCTTCTCGGCCGCCGTCAGGCTCGGCTCGGCGATCGATTGCGGGACGAGCGTGCCGTCGCGCCGCGGCGGCGCGAGGCGCGTCGCCGGCTCCTGCTCGCCGGGGTTTCGCTCAGTGGCGACCGCCTCCGGCGCCGCGGGCTTCGCGGCTTGCGGCAGCGCGTCGGTCGCGATCAGCGGCCGCAGCATGTCACGAAGGGCGCGCAGGCCGGCCTTCAGGTCGTCCGGCGGCGTGGCCGCGGGGGTGCGGGAGGCATCCGCGCCGCGCCCAGGCATATCCGAGCGCGGCGCTTGCGCCTCGCTGGCTTCGAGGAAAAGGCCGGAGCGGGCGACGGCTTGCCTCAGGGCCGGGGCCGTCACCGGCCGGCGCTCGATCGGCATGGCCTGGGCCAGGATCTGGTCGATCAGTCCGAGCAGGGGTTTGGGGAGGACCAGGGATACCGAGCCGTTCGCGAGCACGCGCAGATTGGCGAAAAGCGGCGCCAGGCTGTCCTGCCGGGCCAGCGCCGCGCCCAGCAGCGGGCCGGCCAGCGCGCGCGGCGAGAGCGCGGCGTCGACCTGCGGCGCTTTTGCGGGTGCGGCCGGCGTGGCGTCGCGAGCGGGAGGTTGCGCGCCCACCATGACGGCTTCGGGGCCTTGCGGCCGAGACGCGGTCAGGGCCGGGAGCGTCGCCAGGGCCGGAGCCGTCGGGACCGTCGCTGCGGGTCCCGGCCGGTCCAGGGGAACGGGCTGGGTGGCTCGCGGCACCGTGTCGGCACCGGCGGGACGGATCTCGATCAGGGTCGCGCGCAGGCCCTTGCCGCCATCCTCCGGCGCGTCGATCCTGAGCGTCAGCGTCGCGCCCGGCTGCAGCGCCGCCTGCCTCGCTTCCGGGCCGGCCAGGACGAGGTCGATCTTGACGCCGTTGACCAGCGCCGTCGCGGCTCCGTTCCCGTCGATCGAGAGCAGGCGCGCCTCGATCGTCTTGCCGATGGCGAGATCGCCCGTCGGCGCAAGCGCCGCGAGCAGGGTCGCGAAGGTCTGGCTCTGGGCGAGAGCGGCGAGGTTCATCGGGAAGCGGCCGTTGACGAGTTGTCGCAGCTTCCCATGAAAGCTTAAGGAAACTCTTGAGAATCCCCTCGCTCCGGCAGGGCGCGCCTGCGCCCATCGCTCTGGTACGAGGGCGAGCGATGGGGCAGGTTGCCGCAACGCAGCAAGGACGATGCTCATGGATTACCGCCGGCTCGGCCGCTCCGGCCTGAAGGTTTCCCCGCTTTGCCTCGGCACCATGATGTTCGGGGGCGCCACCAGCGAGGCGGAGTCGCGCGAGATCGTGGCCTCCGCCCGCGCGGCGGGGATCAATTTCATCGACACCGCCGACGTCTACAACGAAGGCCGCTCGGAGGAGGTGACGGGCCGCGCCATCGCGGCGAACCGGCACGAATGGGTGCTGGCCACCAAGGTCGCGAGCGTGATGGGGCCGGGCCCCTACCAGAGCGGGCTCTCGCGCAAATGGGTGATGCAGGCTTGCGACGACAGCCTGCGCCGGCTCGGCAGCGAGTTCATCGACATCTACTACCTCCACAAGGAGGACCATACGGTGCCGCTCGCCGAGACTGTGCGCGCCATGGGCGATCTCGTCCGGCAGGGCAAGATCCGGCATTTCGGCGTCTCGAACTACCGCTCCTGGCGCGTCGCCGAGATCTGCCGGCTCTGCGACGAGCTCGGCATCGACCGGCCGGTGGTCAGCCAGCCCTATTACAACGCGATGAACCGGATGCCGGAGGTCGAACATCTGCCGGCCTGCGGCTTCTACGGGCTCGGCGTCGCCTCCTATTCGCCGCTGGCGCGCGGCGTGCTCACCGCGAAATACGAGCCGGGCCAGGCTCCGCCCGAAGGAACCCGCGCCGGGCGCGCCGACCGGCGCATCATGCAGACGGAATGGCGCGAGGAATCGCTGGTGATCGCGCGCGAGATTCGCGACCATGCCGCGGCCAAGGGGCTGACGCCGATCCAGTTCGCCGTGGCATGGGTGCTCAACAACGCGTTGGTGACGGCGGCGATCGCCGGCCCGCGCACGCTCGCGCAATGGCAGGCCTATCTGGCGGCGCTGGAGGCGGGTTTCGACGCGGAGGACGAGGCGCTGGTCGACCGGCTCGTGCCGCCCGGCCATCCCTCGACGCCGGGCTATAGCGACCCGGCCTATCCGCTGGAGGGTCGGGTTGCGCGCCGCGCAGGGAGGTCGGCCGCCTGATGGCGCGAGGCTTGCTCTTTCGGGAGCGGATGCGCAAGTGAGCGTCTGACCATTTCTGAGGCGGGCGCCGCCCGAAGAGCGCCAAGGGGGATGCATGGCAGTCGAAGGCCTGACCGGAGATCTCGTCAAGGTCGTCGCCCTGCTCGGCGCCGGCGTCGTCGCGGTGCCGATCTTCCGCCGCCTCGGCCTCGGCTCGGTGCTCGGCTATTTCAGCGCCGGCATCGTCATCGGACCATCGGGCGTCGGACTTTTCCCTAATCCGGAAGCGGTGCTTCACGTCGCCGAACTCGGCGTCGTCATGTTCCTGTTCATCATCGGGCTGGAAATGCAGCCGTCGCGGCTGTGGAAGCTCAGGGGCGAGATCTTCGGGCTGGGCGCGGCGCAGGTCTGCCTCTGCGGCGCGCTGCTGACCGGGGTCGGGCTGCTGGCGGGCCTGAGCCTGCCGGCCGCCTTCGTCGCCGGCATGGGCTTCGTGCTGTCCTCGACCGCGGTCGTGATGCAGATGCTGAACGAGCGCGGCGAAACCTCGACGCCGCAAGGGCAGCAGGCGGTCTCGATCCTGCTGCTCGAGGATCTGGCGATCGTGCCCCTGCTGGCGATCGTCGCGGTGCTGGCGCCGGCCAAGGCCGGCGCGACCGGGGGCTGGATGCCGCTGCTGATCGGGGCGGTCTGTCTCGTCGGCCTCGTCGCCGCCGGCCGCTGGCTGCTCAACCCGATGTTCCGGTTGCTCGCCGCCTCGCAGGCCCGCGAGGTGATGACGGCGGCGGCGCTGCTCGTCGTGCTCGGCGCGGCGCTGGTGATGCAGCTCGGCGGGCTCTCGATGGCGATGGGCGCCTTCCTCGCCGGCGTGCTGCTTTCGGAATCGAGCTTCAGGCATCAGCTCGAGGCGGATATCGAGCCCTTCCGCGGGATCCTGCTCGGGCTGTTCTTCCTGGCGGTCGGCATGTCGCTCGATCTCGCCATGATCGCCCAGCAATGGCAGCTCGTCCTGTTCGCCGTCATCGCCTTCATGGCGGTGAAGGCGACCGGCATCTTCGTCGTCGCCAAGCTGTTCAGGTCGAGCACGCGTGACGCGATCACCCGCGTCGCGCTGTTCTCCCAGGGCGGCGAATTCGCCTTCGTGCTCTACGCGGCCGCGGCTTCGGCCGGGATTTTCGATGCGCAGGTCAATGCCGTCGCCAGCGCGACCGTGATCCTGTCGATGGCGCTGACGCCGCTGCTCGTCATCGCGCTCGACCGCTTCCTGCCGCCGGAGCCGGAATCGCTCGACGGCATCGATCTCGCGGACGGCCTGCAGGGCAAGGCGCTGATCATCGGCTTCGGCCGCTTCGGCCAGGTCGCGAGCCAGGCGCTGCTGGCGCGCGGCTTCAGCGTCTCGATCATCGAGGTCGATGTCGAGCTGATCCGCGCGGCGGCGGATTTCGGCTTCAAGGTGCATTACGGCGACGGCACCCGGCTCGAGATCCTGCACGCCTCGGGCGCCGAGCGGTCCGAGGCGATCCTGATCTGCGTCGAGAACCGCGTCACGGCGAACCGCATCGTCGCGCTGGCCCAGGCCGAGTTCCCCCATGCGAAACTCTTCGTGCGGGCCTATGATCGCGGCCATGCGATGGATCTGATCCGGGCCAATGTCGAATACCAGATCCGCGAGACCTTCGAATCCGCCATGGTCTTCGGGGCCGCCGTGCTGCGCGGCATGGGCGTGCCCGAGGACGAGGTGGCGGAGATCACCGAGGATGTGCGCCGCCGCGACGACGAACGCCTCGATCTGCAGGTGGCCAGTGACATCCATGCCGGCAACGACCTGCTCCGCGGCAACGCGCCGGTGCCCGCGCCGCTGACCAAGCCGAAGGCGCCGGGCAAGGTGCATGGCAACATGCCCGACGATCTCGGCGAAGAGGTTTCCTAAGGCAGGCGGCGCCTCGCAATGACGGGTGGTGCCGGGTCGAGTCAGATCCCGAGCGAAGTCAGGACGCCCTGGCGGCCGGCGCAATGAGACCGTCCCAGGCCGCCATGGCGCCCTGGGCGATCGCCTCGAGCTGGGCGCGCGAAGCGCCGTCGCGCGCCTGGATCGACATGCCCTGCTGGACCGTGACGTAATAGCCCGCAATCGCCTCGGCATCGATGCCGGGGGGAATTTCTCCGGCCTCGACCGCCCGGCGCAACCTCCCGGCGATGGCCGCGACGCTGCCGGCGCGCATCCTGCGCAGCTTCTCCGTGGTCTCCTGGCCGACGCCGATCGCGTTCACGGCCGAGAGCACGATCATGCAGCCGGGCGGCCGCCCGGGGCGCGTGAACACCGCAGCGCTGGCCATCAGGAAGCCGGCGATGGCGTCCCTAGCCGTCGCCGCCTGCTCGAACGGGCCGACGATCTCGCCGCTTTCGCTGGTCTCGAAGAAATCGACCGCTTCGCAATAGAGCTCTTCCTTGCTGCCGAAGGCGGCATAGAGGCTCGGCGCGCCGATGCCCATCGCCTCGGTCAGGTCGCCGAGCGAGGTCGCGTGATAGCCCTTGGCCCAGAACAGCATCATGGCGTTCCGCAGGGCCTGTGTGCGGTCGAAAGAGCGCGGGCGGCCGCGGTCGTTCATCCTCTTCTCCATTCTATAGCGATCGATAAATAAATCTCTTGACGAGCGCCGGCAAGCGGTTCAGTGATTTATGTATCGATCATTATAGATATGGAGTTTCCTATGTCCCGCCTCACTGGCAAGAAGGCCCTCGTCACCGGCGGCAGCCGTGGCATCGGCGCGGCGACCGCGCTCCGCCTGGCGCAGGAGGGCGCCGACGTGGCGCTGACCTATGAGCGCTCGGCCAACAAGGCCGCCGAGGTCGTGCGTGCGATCGAGGCGCTCGGCCGCAAGGCCGTCGCCTTCGCGGCCGACAGTGCCGACCCGGCGGCGATCAAGGGCGCGGTCGACAAGACGGCGGCCGCGCTCGGCGGTCTCGACATCCTGGTCAACAATGCCGGCATCTTCCGCGGCGCCGGGCCGGTCGAAGGCTGGCAGCTCGCCGATATCGACGCGACGCTCGCCGTGAACGTGCGCGCCGTCGTGCTCGCCTCGCAGGCCGCGGCCGCCCATCTCAGCGAAGGCGGGCGGATCGTCTCGATCGGCTCGTGCCTGGCCGAGCGGGTCGTCGAGCCGGGCATCACGCTCTATGCGATGAGCAAGGCGGCGCTGATCGGCTTCACCAAGGGGCTGGCGCGCGATCTCGGGCCGCGCGGCATCACCGTCAATATCGTGCATCCGGGCTCGACCGACACCGACATGAACCCGGCATCGGGCCCGCAGGCCGATGCGCAGCGCGCCCGGATGGCGATCCCGCGCTATGGCAAGCCGGAGGATATCGCCAGCATGGTCGCCTATCTCGCCAGCGAGGAGGCGCGCTTCATCACCGGCGCGGGCTTCGCGGTGGATGGCGGGGTCAATACCTGACGGGGGCGGAAGGCCGCGCTTCAGTTCACCACGCAGAAGCCGCCGACAACAACCTCGCTGCGGCACCAGACCTTGGGTTCGGTGACGGCGTTCGCGCGCAGCAGCACCGGCGTTGCGCCGGCGGTGGGGAAGGGCGGGCGCGTCGGCTGCCCGGCCCTGGCCTCATCGGGTTTCGACGAGCGGCCGATGCGCGGCACGACGACGACCGAGCTGCCGGTTCCCCCGGTCGAGCTCGCGTCGGTATCCGCATGCGAGCGGCTGCCGAAACGGAACTTGCGGGCCTCGGCGGCGGTCGGCAGCATGGCCCCCGCCAGTGCGGCAATCACCAGGAAGCGGATCATGCGGTTCTCCTTGTCGAGGCGGCTACAGTGCCGCAGCGGAAGGGAAGCGCAAGCATTGCCTCGTCTCAGGCTGAGCGAGGAGTTAAGAAGCCGGCCGAAAGAGATGCTGCCGGCTCAGTTCCCCGGCAGGACGATGATGGTCGGCTTCGCCGGCAGCCCGGCCTTGCTGACGATGATCTCAGGGACGTCCCGGCGCTCGACCGGCCAGAGATCCTGCGAGCGCGCGAGGAAGCGGCTGAGGCTCGAGCCGCCGAAGAAATGCATCGGGATCATCACCCTGGCCTGCAGCGATTTCAGCACCTCCAGCATGCCCTCCTGGTCGAGCGTGTAACTGCCATCGACCGGGAAGAGCACCACATCGACGCGGCCGAGCGCGCGCAGATGGCCGGGCTCGAGCGGGTGATGGAGATGGCCGAGATGGGCGATGCAGAGATCGCCGATCTCGAAGACGAACATCGAGTTGCCGTCGAAATCGGTCGAGCCCGAATAGGAGCGGATATTGGTCGGCACGTTGCGCACGCGCATGTCGCCGAGCGTGACGTCATGCTTCGCCGCGCCCTTGCCGGTGGGGTCCCAGCCCGGCAGGACCTGCTTGATCGCGGGGTCGGGATTGCGTGAGTTATGCGTCGAATGCGCCTTGTTCATCGTCGCGATGTCGGGCGTGCCGGGCGGGCGGACATAGTCGTTATAGTCGGTCGCGGCCCTGACGCCGCCCGGCGTCTCGATCAGGAAGGTGGCGTGGCCGATAAAGGTCAGGCGGACCTCGTCCCTGGCCAGCGCCGCCCGCTGGATCGGCAGCCGCAAGCCCGCCATCTCGGGGCGGCAGCCCGGCTCGTCCGACTGGGCCCGGGCGGGATCGGGCTGAATGAAGCCGGATGCCGCAAGCGCTAGGCCGATACCGATCAGAAATCTCGACAAGCCCATGGAGCGCTCCAGCTTGTTCCGCCTCGGCAAGCCTAGGCAAAAGCCGCGCCGGGGGAAGTCTCGGAGGGCGATCTGGCGGTTTCGTGAACGGCGAAGGCGTCAGGCGCCCTTCGGTCCCTTCCGCGACCGCGCCGCGATGTTCAGGGCCACGGCGGCGCGAATGAGCGCCTGAAACGCCGCCTCATCGATCTTCTCGCCTTCATGGAGATCGATGGCGCGCCGGGTGTTGCCGTCGAGGCTGGCGTTGAAGAGGCCCGACGGGTCCTCCAGCGATGCGCCCTTGGCGAAGGTCAGCTTCACGGCGGCCTTGTAGGTCTCGCCGGTGCAGACGATGCCGGCATGCTCCCAGACCGGCACCCCGCGCCATTTCCACGCCTCGACGATGTCGGGATCGGCTTGCCTGATGAGAGCGCGAACTCGGGCGAGTGTCTCGCCCCGCCAGTCGCTCAGCTCCTCGATCCTGGCGTCGATCAGACGAGAAGGGGTGTCGCTGGCTTCGGCTCGCTTCGGGGCGCTCGTCTTCATGGGTGTTGTCGCTTTCTTCGTGATCGGGACGGGCAGGCAGCTAGAACCAAGCCTTCTTCATCTCTGCCAGAAACGTGGGCGTGAGCGCGAAACCTGACTTGTCTCCAATCACGCTGTCTATCCCGCAGCGTGGGCAGATTGCGGTCTGCTCCGGCGGCGGATTGCTCATGTCGGTCCAATCCTCAATCTCGCTCGGAGCGAATGTTTCCTCGCAGTAGAAGCAACCGCAAACGGAGCTTGCTTCTATCTCGGCGCGATGTCGGATCGACCGTTTGTGCGCGATACGCAGCCAATGGCTCTCGGGCAAATCAAAGACAGAGGGCAAGGGATGGTTAGGCGTCATTTCTGGTTTACCGCGCTCACATGCGCTCGCCGGGCAATTGGCTGGCTTGCTTCACCCAATCGGCGAATTGGGCTTCGTCGAGCTGGTCCTCGTGGATGTCGAGATAGCGCACGCCCGGGTGCTTGGATGCGCCGCGCGGGACCGGACGCAGCGAGGTGCCGCGGAAGAAGGTCACCTTCACGTATTTCGTGAAGCAATGCAGGCTCAGGAACCAGACATCGTCCTCGACGCCATAGAAGGGCGAGTTCCATTTGACCGCCTTGCGCACGCCCGGGACGGCGCGCGCGATGAGCGCGTCGAGGCGGCGCCCGACATCGCTCTTCCAGCCCGGCATCGCCGCGATATAGGCCTGGACGGGCGCGTCGCCATAGCCCTTGGCGATCTGGGGATTGCCGCCGGAGAGGAGAACCGGCTCTGCCGGAACCGACTTGACGAGCACCGGCTTGGCGGCCTCCTTGCGTGGCTTGGCCGTCTTCGCAGCGGCGGGCTTGGCGCCAGCCTTCCGCGCGACCTTCGCCGGCTTCCTGGATGTCTCGCTGGTCATTGCGTTCGCTCCATTGACAGATGGGCAAGCAATCACGGACCAATCGGCCCGCCCCCCTTGCGGCAAACAGATACAGCATCGATCCGAGGTTGGAAGGCCGTCCCGACCTGGATCGGCGCCACGGGGCAGCAGCAGGCGGAAGGGAACCCGGAATTCCCTAGAGCGGCGGCAGGCGCCGTCTCACCGGCTGGCTCTTGACGATGGCCGAGCTGGTCTCGGCCTTGTCGGCGATGCGGTCGAGGATCTGGTCGAGCTGCTCGATCGAGCGCAAATAAAGGCGGCCGATGAAGCAGTCGTCGCCGGTGACCTTGTCGCATTCGCCGAATTCGGGGATCTCCTCGATCAATTGCCTGACCGCATGGAGCTTCCCGGGCAGCGGGCGGATGCGGACGATGGCCTGGAGCTGATAGCCGAGCGCCTGTGGGTCGATATCGACGGTGAAGGCGCGGATCACGCCGCGCTCCTCCAGCCGCCGCAGTCGTTCGGAGACGCTGGGGGAGGACAGCTTCACGCGCAGCGCCAGTTCCTTCAGCGAGATGCGGGCGTCGTCGATCAGGATCTCGACGATGCGGCGGTCGAGGTCGTCAAGCATGATGACAGCTCATTTGCCAAGTGAGCCTCATATTATAAGGCGCATTATTCTTTCTGTCTCATAAAACTTATATCCCCGGTGCGACCGCCTCTCTACGCTCCGGCTAGAAAGTGAGGGAGGCCGCAATGAACAGCACGACGCGCGGAACCGCCGAAATGTCGGCCGCCATGGTGATCTCGGGGACGATCGGCTGGTTCGTCGTCCGCTCCGGCCAGCCGGTGCTGGCCGTGGTGTTCTGGCGCTGCGTGTTCGGCGCGGTGACGATGGTCGCGGTCTGCGGCGCGATGGGGCTGATCCGGCGGGATGCGATGAGCGGCCGGCAACTGGCCCTGGCGGCACTCGGCGGCGTCGCGATCGTGCTGAACTGGCTCCTGCTCTTCGCCGCCTATTCGCATGCCTCGATCTCGGTGGCGACGGTGGTCTACAACACGCAGCCCTTCATGCTGGTCGGCCTCGGCGTGCTGTTCTTCGCGGAGCGGCTGACCCTGTCCAAGCTGTTCTGGCTCGTCCTGGCGTTCCTCGGCATGATGATGATCGTGCAGGGCAAGCCCGGCGGCTCGGGCGCCGGCGGCGATTATCTCACCGGGATCGGATTGGCGCTCGGCGCGGCGTTCTTCTATGCGGTCGCCGCGATCGTCGCGAAGGCGCTGAAGGGCGTGCCGCCCTATCTGATCGTGCTGGTGCAGGTCCTGGTGGGGATCGCGATGCTGGCGCCGCTGGCGAACATCTCCGACCTGCCGAGCGGAGCGACGAGCTGGGCGCTGCTCGGCACGCTCGGCGTCGTCCATACCGGCCTGGTCTTCATCCTGCTCTATGCGGCGATCCAGCGTTTGCCGACGACGCTGACCGGGGCGCTGTCCTTCATCTATCCGCTCGTGGCGATCATCGTCGACCTCGCCGCCTTCGGCCTGCGGCCGCAGCCCGCGCAAGCCGCCGGCGCGGCGGCGATCCTGGTCGCCGCGGCCGGCATGACGCTCGGCTGGTCGCTGCCCGCTTGGCTGCGGCGAGCCGATGCTCGGGCAGGTTCAAGCGGGACATGAGACCCGGCCGATGACCACGCTGAGCGGGTCGCAAAATACCAGTTGCAATTCGCAATCGGATATGAGATTAATCCGATATCGAAATGCAACTGGTATGGGAGATATGAAATGGGCAAGCTGGTGGTGAGGAATTTCTCGGTCTCGCTCGACGGGTTCGGCGCGGGGCCGGACCAGGGCCTGAAGCACCCGCTCGGCGTGAACGGCGAGAGCCTGCATCGCTGGGTCTTCAAGACGCGGACCTTCCGCAAGATGCTTGGCCAGGAGGGCGGTGGCACCGGTATCGACGAGGAGTTCGCGGCGCGCGGCTTCGAGAATATCGGCGCCTGGATCATGGGCCGGAACATGTTCGGCCCGATCCGGGGCGAATGGCCCGACGAGAACTGGAAGGGCTGGTGGGGCGAGGAGCCGCCCTATCACGTGCCGGTCTTCGTGCTGACCCATCACGCCCGTCCGCCGCTGGAGATGAAGGGCGGCACGGTCTTCCACTTCGTCACCGGAGGGCCGAGCGAGGCGCTGCATCTGGCGCGCGAGGCGGCGCAGGGCAAGGACATCCGGATCGGCGGCGGGGCCGCGACGGTCAGGAGCTACCTCCAGAGCCGGTCGGTCGACGAGATGCATCTCGCCGTCTCGCCCGTGCTGCTCGGCACCGGCGAGAGCCTCTTGGCCGGGCTCGACCTGCCGGCGCTCGGCTATGACTGCGTGCGCCATGTCGGCACGGAGGCGACGACGCATGTGGTGATCGAGCGGACCAAGTGAGCGGGGCGGGCGTTGCGCCGGCAGGGCTGCCTCGCTACATAGCGGCTGAATTTCCCGAAAGCCTCAGAGTGGGTTCGTGAGGTCCGCCGGTATGGCTCGCCGCCGCCGGCGAATTTCCGAACACCCTCTGCGGCCGATCAGTCGCAAGCGGAGTCCGCACGTCCATGTCCCGTCAGTTCATCTACCATATGCGCGGCCTGTCGAAGACCTATCCGGGCGGCAAGCAGGTGTTGAACAACATCCACCTGTCCTTCTACCCGGACGCCAAGATCGGCGTGCTCGGCGTCAACGGCGCCGGCAAGTCGACCCTGCTCAAGATCATGGCCGGCTTCGACAAGGACTGGACCGGCGAGGCCTGGGTCGCGGAAGGCGCGCGCGTCGGCTACCTGCCGCAGGAGCCGAAGCTCGACGAGAGCCTGAACGTCCGCGACAATGTCATGCTCGGCGTCGCTCCGCAAAAGGCGATCCTCGACCGCTATAACGAGCTCGCCATGAACTACTCGGACGAGACCGCGGACGAGATGACCAAGCTCCAGGACGAGATCGAGGCCAAGGGCCTGTGGGATCTCGATTCCAAGGTCGACCAGGCGATGGACGCGCTGCGCTGCCCGCCGGACGACTGGGAGGTCGGCAAGCTCTCGGGCGGCGAGCGCCGCCGCGTCGCGCTCTGCAAGCTGCTGCTCGAGCAGCCCGAGCTCTTGCTGCTCGACGAGCCGACCAACCATCTCGACGCCGAGACCACGGCCTGGCTCGAAGGCCATCTCAGAACCTATCCGGGCGCGATCCTGATCGTCACCCACGACCGCTACTTCCTCGACAACGTCACCAGCTGGATCCTCGAGCTCGATCGCGGCCAGGGCATTCCCTATGAGGGCAATTATTCCTCCTGGTCGGTGCAGAAGCAGAAGCGCCTGGCCCAGGAAGGCCGCGAGGACGTGTCGCGCCAGAAGATGCTGGAGCGCGAGCAGGAATGGATCGCGGCCTCGCCCAAGGCGCGCCAGGCCAAGAGCAAGGCCCGCATCCAGCGCTATGACGAGCTGGTGCAGAAGGCCTCCAACAAGGGCCCGGACACCGCGCAGATCGTCATCCCGATCGCCGAGCGGCTCGGCAACAACGTCGTCGATTTCGAGAATCTCTCGAAGGGCTTCCAGGACAAGCTTCTGATCGACGGCCTGAGCTTCAAGCTGCCGCCGGGCGGCATCGTCGGCGTGATCGGCCCCAACGGCGCCGGCAAGACCACGCTGTTCCGGATGATCACCGGGCAGGACAAGCCCGATGCCGGCTCGATCACGATCGGCGAGAGCGTCCAGCTCGGCTATGTCGACCAGAGCCGCGACTCGCTCGACGACAAGAAGAACGTCTGGGAGGAGATCTCGGGCGGCAACGACGTGCTCTATCTCGGCAAGAAGGAAATCAACTCAAGGGCTTACTGCTCCGCCTTCAACTTCAAGGGCGGCGACCAGCAAAAGAAGGTCGGCATGCTCTCGGGCGGCGAGCGCAACCGCGTCCATCTCGCCAAGATGCTGAAGAGCGGCGCCAATGTCCTGCTGCTCGACGAGCCGACCAACGATCTCGATGTCGACACGCTCAGGGCGCTGGAAGAGGCGCTGGAGGATTATGCCGGCTGCGCCGTGATCATCAGCCACGATCGCTGGTTCCTCGACCGCATCGCGACCCATATCCTCTCCTTCGAGGGCGACAGCCATGTCGAATGGTTCGAGGGCAATTTCGCCGATTACGAGGAAGACAAGAAGCGCCGGCTGGGGATCGATTCCACCATCCCGAAGCGCATCCAGTACAAGAAGTTCTCGCGCTAAGCCGCGGAGGCAGGATTCAAAAAGGGGGCCGCGCTCAGCCGAGCGCGGGCCCCTTTTTGCTTGCCGAAGCGGGCTGACGCTTCAGGCCTTCCCCTTCACCAGGATGTTGGCGTCGACCTGCTGGATGTCGCGCAGGCCGCAGAGCGCCATGGTGATGTCGAGCTCCTTGCGGATGATGTCGAGGCAGCGGGTGACGCCGTCCTCGCCCATCGCGCCGAGGCCATAGAGGAAGGCGCGGCCGATCAGCACGCCCCGCGCGCCCAGCGCCACCGCCTTGATCACGTCCTGGCCGGAGCGGATGCCGCCATCCATCAGCACCTCCATGCGTCCGCCGACCTGCTCGACGATGCCGGGCAGGGCCGCGATCGAGGAGACGGCGCCGTCGAGCTGGCGCCCGCCATGGTTCGAGACGATCAGGGCGTCGGCGCCGGTCCTGGCCGCGAGCTCGGCATCTTCCGGATCGAGGATGCCCTTGAGGATCAGCTTGCCACCCCAGCGATCCTTGATCCGGGCGACGTCGTCCCAGCTCAGCGCCGGGTCGAACTGCTCGGCCGTCCAGGAGGAGAGCGAGGAGAGGTCGCCGACGCCCTTGGCGTGGCCGACGATGTTGCCGAAGGTGCGGCGCTTGGTGCCGAGCATGCCGAGGCACCAGCGCGGCTTGGTCGCGAGATTGATCAGGTTGGCGAGCGTCGGCTTCGGCGGGGCCGAGAGGCCGTTGCGGATATCCTTGTGGCGCTGGCCGAGGATCTGCAGGTCGAGCGTCAGCATCAGCGCCGAGCATTGCGCCGCCTTGGCGCGGTCGATCAGCCGGTCGATGAAGTCGCGGTCCTTCATCACATAGAGCTGGAACCAGAACGGGGCGTCGCTGTTCTGCGCGACATCTTCGATCGAGCAGATGCTCATGGTCGAGAGCGTGAAGGGAACGCCGGCCTTGGCGGCGGCGCGGGCGGCGAGGATCTCGCCATCGGCGTGCTGCATGCCGGTGAGCCCCGTCGGGGCGAGCGCGACCGGCATCGAGACGGCCTGGCCGGCCATGGTCGAGGCCAAAGTCCGGTCGGTCATGTCGACGGCGACGCGCTGGCGCAGCTTAATCCCGGCGAAATCCGCCTCGTTGGCGCGGTAGGTGCCCTCTGTCCAGGCGCCGGAATCGGCATAGTCGTAGAACATGCGCGGCACGCGACGCTGGGCCAGGACGCGCAGATCTTCGATGGTCAAGGGCTGGGACATGGTCGGCCGGCTCCGTATTTCACATCGCCGGCTCGGTCGCATGGAATGTTTCGTCAGGCAACAGCGCCGTGCGAATGGCCGGCCTCGGGCCCATGCCGAACGGGCCGCCGCGACCATGCGCCGGTTGAGCCGCGGGGTGCGATCCTGTAGGGGCGGGCTATCCTACGCCTGCAGTGAGAGACCTGTTCCATGATCTTGCGGCTCTTCGCTGCGCTTTGCCTGACGCTTTTCGCTCATGCCGCCCCCGCCCAGGAGACCGTCGCCTGGAAGACCGGGCGCGAGGCACAGGCCATCGAGCGGCGCATCGAGTCGCTGCTCAAGCGAATGACCCTCGAGGAGAAGGTCGGCCAGCTCCATCTTTCCGGGCGCGGCGAGGGCTTCAACGCGTCGCGCATCCGCGAGGGGCGAATGGGCGGGGTGATGAACTTCGTCGTCCCGCAGGAGGTCGCCGACGTCCAGAAGGCGGTGCGTGAGTCGCGGCTGAAGATCCCGCTGATCATCGGGCTCGACGCGGTCCATGGTTTCTCGACCTATTTCCCGCTGCCCCTCGGCCAGGCCTCGACCTGGAATCCGGAGCTGATCGAAGAGGCCGCCTATTGGACCGGGCGCGAGGCGGGCGCCGCCGGCATCAACTGGACCTTCGCGCCGATGGTCGACGTCTCGCGCGATCCGCGCTGGGGCCGGGTGCTCGAGGGCGCGGGCGAGGACGCCTATCTCGGCTCGGTCGTGGCTGAGGCGCGCACGCGCGGCTACCAGCGCGGCGGCGTCGCGACCACGGTGAAGCATTTCGTCGGCTATGGCGCGGGTGAGGCCGGGCGCGACTACAACTCGACCTGGATCCCGACGAGCCAGCTCTTCGATCTCTATCTGCCGCCGTTCAAGGCCTCCTTCGACGCCGGCTCGATGACCGCGATGGCGGCGTTCAACGCGCTGAACGGCGTGCCGACCACGGCGCATCGCGACTTGCTGACCGGGCTGCTGCGCCAGAAATGGGGCTTCAAGGGCTTCGTCGTCTCGGATTTCGGCTCGATCACCGAACTGCGGCTGCACGGCATCGCCAAGGACGACGCGGAGGCCGCGCGCAAGGCGCTGCTCGCCGGCATCGACATGGACATGATGGGAGACGTCTACGACAAGCATCTCGCCGGCGAGGTCAAGGCCGGGCGGGTGCCGATGAAGGCGCTCGACGAGGCGGTGCGCCGGGTGCTGCGCGTCAAGTTCCATCTCGGCCTGTTCGAGCGGCCCGATGTCGACCCCGCCGCGGCGCCGGCGCTGATGCAGACGCAGGAGGCGCGCGAGGTGGCGCGCCGCGCGGCGCGCGAGGGCGCGATCCTGCTCAAGAACGCCAACGAGACCTTGCCGATCGCGCCCTCGGTCAAGAGGCTCGCCGTCATCGGCGCGATGGCGGTGCCGGAGGCCGAGCGGGTCTGGACCGATCCGGCCGGGCTCGGCCGGCGGGCGATCCAGTCGCTGCCCGACGCCCTGAAGGAGCGCATCGGAGCCGGCGCCGAGCTGGTCTACGAGCCGGCCTTCACCAAGAATTGCGGCACGGAGTTCTCCGACAAGGACGCGGCCGTCCGGGCGGCGGCGGCGAGCGATCTCGTCATCGCCATGCTTGGCGAGGATTGCGAGTTCATGGGCGAGGGGGCTTCGCGCACGAAGCTCGGCCTGCCCGGCGTGCAGCAGGAGCTGCTCGAGGCGCTGGTCGCCACCGGCAAGCCGGTGGTGCTGGTGCTCGCCACCGGCCGCCCGCTGGTGCTGACCTGGGCGGACGAGCATGTCGCGGCGATCGTGCAGACCTTCCATGGCGGCACGGAAGGGCGCGCGGCCGTCGCCGAGATCCTGACCGGGCAGGCCAACCCGTCGGGCCGCACGCCAATGAGCTTTCCGCGCTCGGTCGGGCAGATCCCGGTCTATTACGACCATCTCCCGACCGGCCGGCCGCAGAAGATCCGCCAGCGCTACGAGTCCATCTACATGGACGAGAAGAACGAGCCGCTCTATCCGTTCGGCTTCGGCCTGTCCTATAGCCGCTTCGCTTACGCCAATCCGCGGGTCGACCGGACGCGCATGGCGACGAACGGGATCGCCGAGGTCACGGTCGACGTCACCAATACCGGCGCGCGCGACGGCCAGGAGGTCGTACAGCTTTATATCCGCCAGCCGGTCGCAAGCCGCTCGCGGCCGGTGCGCGAGCTGAAGGGTTTCAGCAAGATCACGCTCAAGGCGGGCGAGACGCGCAGCGTCCGTTTCAGGCTGGAAGCGAGGAAACTGGGCTATCACGATGATGCCGGCCGCTATGTCGTCGAGCCCGGCCGGGTCGAGATCTATCTGGGGGGCTCGTCGCTGGCGGATGCCAAGACGGCGCTCGAACTGGTCAAGCCTTAATCGCCGCCGGGCGGCAGCTGCTTGTGGATTGATCTCGACATCATTGAATTTTCGGTCAATCCTTCGAGGGCGGGGCCTTTGGACACGCCTGTCCACGGGTCCGGCAAGATGCTCGGGCCTCAGGGGATGCGGCTATGGCGACCGGAACCGTCAAATGGTTCAATACTGAAAAAGGCTTCGGGTTCATTCAGCCTGCGGATGGCGGCAAGGACGTGTTCGTCCATATCACTGCCGTAAAGGAAGCGGGCTTGATGACCCTGACGGAAGGACAGAAGGTCTCGTTCGAACTGAAAACCGAACGTGGCAAGACAGCGGCGGGTTCGCTCCAGCTGGTCTGACCCCTCTGGCCTCGCGTGCCTCGAATCCGGCCCTCGCGGCCGCGCGAAGTGCTGTCGCCCGACATCGGGGTGCCGCGCCTGCTTGAACGCCGGACGCCTCGCGTCGCCAGCCTCGCAGCGGCGTGATGACAGCCTAGCGGGCGAAGCGTTTCGCGCCGGCAACGCAGAGCGCGACGCCCATCGTCGCCGCGATCATAGCCCAGCTCACCGTCTCGTGCAGGATCGTCGCGGCCAGCATCAGCCCGAAGAAGGGCTGCAGGAGCTGCAATTGCCCGACGGCGGCGATGCCGCCCTGCACGAGGCCGCGATACCAGAACACGAAGCCGACCAGCATGCTGAACACCGAGACATAGGCGAGGCCGACCCAGGCCGGGGCGCCGACGCCCGCGAATGTGGCCGGCATGGTCAGCGCGCTCAGCGCCGCCATGACGGGCAGCGAGAGCACCAGCGCCCAGGAGATCACCTGCCAGCCGCCGAGCCGGCGCGACAAGGCCGCGCCTTCGGCATAGCCGAGGCCGCAAATGACGATGGCGGCCAGCATCAGCAGATCGCCGACGGGCGCGGCCGTGAAGCCCTGGCTCATGGCGAAGCCGGCGACGAGCGCGCTGCCGAGGCAGGAGAACAGCCAGAAGGCCGGGCGCGGCCGCTCGCCGCCACGCAGGACGCCGAAGACCGCCGTCGCCAGCGGCAGCAGGCCGATGAAGACGATCGAATGGGCCGAATTGACATGCTGCAGCGCCAGCGCCGTCAGCAGGGGAAAGCCGACCACGACGCACAGCGCCACGACGGCGAGCGGAAAGAGGTCGCTGCGCTTCGGCCGCGCCTCCCGAAACGCCAGCAGGAGGCCGAGCCCGAGCAACCCCGCGATCGCGGCACGGGCGGTGGTCAGGAATATCGGGTCGAGATCGGCGACCGCCACGCGGGTGGCAGGCAGCGAGCCGCTGAAGATCAGCACGCCGAGAAAGCCGTTCATCCAACCGTTCACGCTCGTCGTCCCCGCGACTTCGTCCAGAGCAGGAGGGGAGAGCGCGCAGCCCGGTTCCACGCGCGGCGATCTCTCCGGCCAGACGCCTGCTTCGAGCGAGGCGCAGGGGTTTTCCAGAGACGCTTCAGCACAGTTAGGCTAAACTGTCATGGCAGGAAGAGCAGTACAGGCGGCGCTCACATGACGATCCTGGAGCAGGACGACACCCTCGTGGGACGGGTGATGCAGGCCGTCCGGCAACGACTGACGGGCCGTGCGCTGACGCCCGGCGCCAAGCTGCCCTCGATCAGGGGGCTCGCCCAGACCATGGGCGTCTCGAAATCGACGGTCGTCGAGGCCTATGACCGGCTCGCCGCCGAGGGCGTGATCCGCTCCCGCCGCGGGTCGGGCTTCTATGTCGCGGGACGCCTGCCTCCCCTGTCGCTGGCGGAGATCGGGCCGCGTCTCGACCGCGCCATCGATCCGTTCTGGGTGTCGCGGCAATCGCTCGATGCGGGGGAGGATTTTCTGAAGCCCGGTTGCGGCTGGCTTCCGCCGGCCTGGTTCCCGGAGGAGAGCCTGCGCCGGAGCCTGCGTTCGCTGGCGCGCGCCGAGACCGCGACGCTCACCGATTACGGCACGCCGCTCGGCCTGCTGCCGCTGCGCCAGATCCTGACCCGCCGCGTCGCCGAGCACGGCATCGAGGCCGCGCCCGACCAGATCATGCTGACCGAGTCGGGCACCCAGGCGATCGACCTCATCTGCCGCTTCCTGATCGAGCCCGGCGACACGGTGCTCGTCGACGATCCCTGCTATTTCAACTTCCAGGCCCTGCTGCGGGCCCATCGCGCAAAGCTCGTCAGCGTTCCCCATACGCCCTCGGGCCCGGATCTCGCGCTGTTCGAGCAGGCGCTGGCCGAGCACAGGCCGCGCCTCTACGTCACCAATTCGGCCCTGCACAACCCGACCGGGGCGAGGCTGTCGCCCGTCGTGGCGCATCGGCTTCTCAAGCTCGCGGACGCGGCCGGGCTGATCATCATCGAGGATGACATCTTCGCCGATTTCGAGCGTGAGCCTGCGGCGCGGCTCGCCGCCTTCGACGGGCTCAACCGGGTCGTCCATATCGGCAGCTTCTCCAAGACGCTCTCGGCCTCGGTGCGTTGCGGCTATGTCGCGGCACGGCGCGACTGGATCGAGGGACTGACCGATCTCAAGATCGCCACCACCTTCGGCGGCGGCCGGCTCTCCGCCGAATTCGTGCTGGGTATCCTGAAGGACGGAACCTATCGCAAGCATATGGACGGCCTGCGCGAGCGGCTGGGGCGCGCCATGGGGGAAGCCACGGTACGTCTCAAGGCGCTGGGAATCGAACCGTGGCTGGAGCCGCCCGCCGGCATGTTCCTCTGGTGCCGGCTGCCGGACGGGCTCGACGCGGCCGAGATCGCCCGGCGCGTGCTGCTGGAGAACATCGTGCTGGCGCCGGGCAATGCCTTCAGCCTGTCGCAGTCGGCCGGCGGCTTCCTGCGCTTCAACGTCGCCCAGTCATCCGACCCGCGCCTGTTTCGGGCGCTGGAGGCGGCGATGCGGACTTGATCATGTCCGGTGTCGGGCCCCGATCGTCATTGCGAGCGCAGCGAAGCAATCCAGGATGGTTGCGCGTTCGCTGGATCGCGTCGCTACGCTCGCGATGACGAGGCGGGAATCGGCATGATGCACTTGCGTCAGCGGCGATTTCGACATAAAGATATCTTTATATCTTTTTTCGTTTCGCGGAGGCCGAGCCGTTGCGCCAACCGACGACGCTGTCATCGCCATCCTTGCTCGCCGGCCTGCGCGCCGCCGGCGAGGAAACGCGGCTGCGCATCCTGGCGCTGCTCGCCGAGGGCGAGTTGTCGGTGTCCGACCTGACGGATATTCTCGGCCAGTCGCAGCCACGCATCTCGCGCCATCTCAAGCTCCTCGCCGAAGCCGGCCTGGTGCGGCGCTATCGCGAGGGCGCCTGGGCCTTCTTCCGGCTGGATGAGGCGGGCGCCGGCGGCGCGTTCGCCGCCTCGCTCGCGGCCTGGCTCGATCGTTCCGATCCGGAGCTCGCGGCCGATCGCGAACGTCTCGCCGCGGTACGTGCGGCGCGCGCCGATGCCGCGCAATCCTATTTCGCCAGCGTCGCGCGGGACTGGGACCGGCTGCGCTCGCTGCATGTGCCGGATGATGCGGTCGAGGCCGCAGTCGAGGCCGCGGCGGGGGAAGGTTCGGCCGGGGCGATGCTCGATCTCGGTACCGGCACCGGACGGATGCTGGAGCGGATCGCGCCGAAATTCGGCCGCGCCATCGGGGTCGACGCCAGCCACGCCATGCTCGCCGTGGCGCGCGCCAATCTGGAGAAGGCGGGGCTCTCGCGCGTCGAGCTGCGCCAGGGCGACATCCATGCCCTGCCGTTCGCGCGCGGCGCCTTCGATCTCGTGATCATCCACCAGGTCCTGCATTTCCTCGAGGATCCGGGCCGCGCGTTGCGCGAGGCGGCGGCCATGCTCGCGCCGGGCGGCCGGCTGATCGTCGTCGATTTCGCGCCGCACGAGATGGAGTTCCTGCGCACCGAGCATGCCCATCGCCGGCTCGGCTTCTCGCGCGCGCAGATCACCGGCTGGTTCGGCGAGGCCGGACTCACCTGCGACCTGGCCGAGGAGGTGACGTCGGCGGAAGGCGCCTCCGGCCAGCTCTCCGTCATGCTCTGGCGCGGGCGCGACCGGCGCGTGCGGGGGGATTTTCCATTGCGTCACGAATCCAGTTTCGAGGTAGCCTGATGAACGCGTTTCGCCCCAGCCGGCACGGCTCGCGCCGTCCCCGCGTCTCCTTCGAGTTCTTCCCGCCGAAGACGCCCGAGATGGAGGTTGCGCTGTGGGAGAGCGTGCGCCGGCTCGAGCCGCTCGGCCCGTCCTTCGTTTCGGTGACCTATGGTGCCGGCGGCTCGACCCGCGAGCGCACGCACAACACGGTCAAGCGCATGGTCGAGGAGACGGGACTGAAGCCCGCCGCCCATCTGACCTGCGTCTCTGCCTCCTGCGACGAGGTCGACGACGTCATTCGCGCCTATTGGGCCGCGGGCGTGCGCCATATCGTGGCGCTGCGCGGCGATCCGGCCGGCGGGCTCGGCACGGCCTATGAGCCGCATGCGCAGGGCTATCACCAGACCTCCGACCTCGTCACCGGCATCCGCCGCGTCGGCGATTTCGAGGTGACGGTCTCGGCCTATCCCGAAAAGCACCCGGAAGCGGCCTCGCTCGACGCCGATATCGACGCGCTGAAGAAGAAGGTCGATGCCGGGGCGACCCGCGCGATCACCCAGTTCTTCTTCGATAACGACGTGTATTTCCGCTATCTCGACAAGGTGCGCGCGCGCGGCATCGACATCCCGATCCTGCCCGGCATCGTTCCCGTCCAGAACTTCAAGCAGACGGCGGGCTTCGCCGCCCGGACCGGCGCCAGCGTGCCGCAATGGCTGGCCGACCGGTTCGAGGGGCTGGAGGACGATCCGGCGACGCGCCGGCTGGTGGCGGCCGCGGTCTGCGCCGAGCAGGTGCTCGACCTGGTCGACCGCGGCGTCTCCGACCTGCATTTCTACACGATGAACAAGGCCGACCTGGTCTATGCGATCTGCCATCTCGTCGGGTTGAAGCCCGACAAGAGCGCGCAGCAGCAGGCGGCCGCGGAATGAGGCTCGCCCTTGCGAGCGAAGCGAAGCCGCTTCGCCCCTCGCGATGACGAAAGACGATCCAGATTCAGTGTCATGACGAAAGCGTCCGTGATGTCAGACTACAAGCCCACCCCCGTCGATGGCGCCGAAATCGAGCGCGCGCTGCGCCAGGCCGCGTCCGAGCGCATCCTCGTGCTCGATGGCGCGATGGGGACGCAGATCCAGGATCTGAAGCTCTCCGAGGCGGATTTCCGCGCCGAGCGCTTCAAGGGCTGGAATCACGACCTCAAGGGCAATAACGACCTGCTCGTGCTGACCCAACCGGAGGCGATCCGCGACATCCATCTCGCCTATTTCAACGCCGGCGCCGACATCGTCGAGACCAACACCTTCTCCTCGACGGCGATCGCGCAGGCCGATTACGGCATGGAGGCGCTGGTCTACGAGCTCAATGTCGAATCCGCCAGGCTCGCCCGCCAGGCTGCCGGTCTCGCGCAAAAGGCCGATGGCCGCCGCCGCTTCGTCGCGGGCGCGATCGGCCCGACCAACCGCACGCTCTCGATCTCGCCCGACGTCAACAATCCCGGCTTCCGGGCCGTGACCTTCGACCAGGTCCGCGAATCCTATGCCGAGCAGGTGCGCGGGCTGATCGATGGCGGCGCCGAGCTGATGCTGATCGAGACGATCTTCGACACGCTCAACGCCAAGGCGGCGATCGTGGCGATCGAGGAGGTCTATCGCGAGAAGGGCGTCCGGCTGCCGGTGATGATCTCCGGCACGATCACGGACCTCTCCGGCCGCACGCTGTCGGGCCAGACGACGGAGGCCTTCTGGAATGCGGTGCGCCATGCCGCGCCGCTGACGATCGGGCTCAACTGCGCGCTCGGCGCGCGCGAGATGCGGGCGCATATCAAGGACCTGTCGCGCGTCGCCGAGACGCTGGTCTGCGCCTATCCCAATGCCGGCCTGCCGAACGAGTTCGGCCTCTATGACGAGCGCCCCGAGGCGACGGCGGCCATGCTGGCCGAGTTCGCCGATGCCGGGCTGGTCAATGTCGTCGGCGGCTGCTGCGGCACGACGCCCGGCCATATCAAGGCCATCGCCGAGGCCGTGGCCGGCAAGGCGCCGCGCAAGGTGCCCGAGATCAAGCGCTACCTGCGGCTCGCCGGGCTGGAGCCCTTCACGCTCGACGAGACGATCCCGTTCGTGAATGTCGGCGAGCGCACCAACGTCACCGGCTCGGCCCGCTTCCGCAAGCTGGTCAAGGAAGGCGACTTCGCCGCCGCGCTCGACGTGGCGCGCGACCAGGTCGCCAACGGCGCGCAGGTCATCGACATCAACATGGACGAGGGCCTGCTCGATTCCGAGAAGGCGATGACCGAGTTCTGCAACCTGATCGCCTCGGAGC
>JAESGM010000232.1_pt1 | contig 98257 bp, 93 predicted proteins | sample 9269721 | NCBI WGS metagenome assembly JAESGM01 (sample SAMN15720920, study PRJNA650825) | algae metagenome | isolation source: Komarekiella atlantica HA4396-MV6 and co-occurring heterotrophs from... | place: USA: Theobald House, Kauai, HI | collected 2009-07-29 | reverse complement strand
ATGAGTGCCAAGTATGGGTTGAGGAAATGGTCAGTTCCATTCGCAATAAGCAGGCATATTATCAGCGAGGTTTAAGGGCTAGGAAACTTATACAGCAAGCACTTTAGCTCGTTTGTCGCCCCTTGAATCTAATTTGTTTAAGACAATGACCGGATTTGCACCACTTTCCCAAGCCAGAATTAGATAGCGCTCAATTCTTCTGGGGTTAAAGTCGCCATCTAGCCCTGAGACTAAGAAGACAGTATCAATGTTAGTTGCAACAATTTGTTCTTCGATTTTACTACCCACCGTCTTACGAGAAAATTTGCTTTTTCTAGGCAAAATCTTGTGGATAGTGGCTTGTCTTTCAGACTCTCTCACACTAATAACAACCCAATCTCCTACTGCTGGAAAGTCTTGAGCTTGAGAAGCGCGATGCCGCAGTTTTCCTGTAACTTCTGCTGAAAGTTCTCCGTTTTCAGTATAGAGGATGTAAGTATTTCTGTATTCAATAGCAACCCTACCAACGTGAAATCCTTGTTGACGATAGGGTTCAAAGCTGTGAGCAAAAACGTCACTCCAGCCTAAGTAATCCAAATTCATTGATGTTTCCTCGATGTGTACTGCTTGTTTTGCACAAGGTTGCACAGAGGAGAACACTTTCATACTTTTCCAGCGTTGAGAAGCCAGCGCTACAACAGGTTTTTCTGACCCAGATGACTGGTTCTGACTATGCAAATTTGTAGACGTCTAGTAGAGGCAAAGCGGCTTCTTGAAGTCTAGTAATTGGTGTGAAAGTGTCTGTATCTGGTTTTCATTCCTGCAAGAAGGAGGACTGAACAAGAATCTCTGCACCTTGTGGCCGTTGGGTTGGGATGGTCAAAGTAACCCGGACTGCTAGAAACTCAGTCATAGTTCTTCCTACTTTTGTACTACAAGAATAATCTATATTATTACATAATCTGATTTTACAGAACTTACGCAATATTATGAAAAAAACTTGAACTGGTAGCGGCTTGCCGTAGGCTACTGTGTTTAGCAAAGCTGTTGTCGCAGTTTAGGACTTGTTTTGTACCCCTACAGGGAAGTTCGCTACACTAACAGAATGAAAAAATATATCTTAATTAAACTTGTCACACTACACAAACCTTTTACTGCTTCACGACTGCGATAGAGGCTTTTGTGATGGTTAACGCGTCAGTTATGGGTGACTTCGCGCTATAAAAAGAATAATCAAGACTAAAAAGAATGTGTATTATTATAGGCGCTAAACTGTCCTTCGTCTTGTATCCACCGCTGCGCGGAGTCTAGGATTAAAAGTCCAGAGTCCAAAGTAATTTTGACTCTTAACTATTGATTCTTGACTATTGGCTCTTGACTATTGACTATTGACAAAAAGTAATACTCGTGACGCAAGTTGTTTTAGAAAACGTTTATAAAAGTTTCCCCTCGCGTAAAGGGGAAAATGTTGTCTCACAAAACCAACTCTCACTCCAATCTGGAGAGGAAACTGATGCAGCGCGAGAACGTGCAGAGAGCGTCAATGTCTTGCGGCGGATTAACCTGACGATCGCAGATGGTGAGTTTATGGTGCTGGTGGGGCCTTCTGGTTGTGGTAAAAGCACCCTTTTACGGTTAATCGCTGGCTTGGAGGTAATGACAGGCGGCAATATCTGGGTAGGCGATCGCTTAATCAATGACTTACCACCCAAGGAACGAGACATCGCAATGGTGTTTCAAAATTACGCCCTCTATCCGCACATGACGGTGTATGACAATATTGCTTTTGGGTTGCGCCGACGCTTTGGGATAGCAGGGGGAGTAGGGGGAGCAAGGGAGGAAGGAATTGCCAGATGGGCAGAAAATTTACTTGTGGGTGTGACAAGAAAGTTACCTAAAGGACTGCGCTACATTTCTGACAAAGAACGAGTGGTGAATGAGCAAGTGCGTAGTGTTGCTCAATTGTTGCAAATCGAAACTTTGTTGAATCGCTTACCCAAACAGCTCTCTGGAGGACAAAGACAACGAGTTGCATTAGGACGAGCGATCGCGCGTAATCCCCAAGTGTTTTTAATGGATGAACCGCTTTCAAACTTAGATGCCAAACTGCGTGCGGAAACCCGCACCCAAATTGTCAAATTACAACGCCATTTAGGGACAACGACGATTTACGTTACCCACGACCAAACAGAAGCGATGACAATGGGCGATCGCATTGCCATTATGTCTGAGGGTAAAATTCAGCAAGTTGCCGCACCTTTGGAACTTTACAACTATCCTGCTAACCGTTTTGTGGCAGAGTTTATTGGCTCACCGCCAATGAATTTTATCCCCGTGGAATTTCATGCTCCCCTCTTAATTACTCATTCTCAGTTTCGTTTGACACTCCCAGAAGTCTGGGGAAGAGTTCTGCAAAAATACGATGGGCAAACCTTAATTTTAGGTATTCGCCCAGAACACTTGAGCTTGAGTGCAGCTGCTACCAAGAATCTACCAGCACAAGTAGACGTGGTGGAGAACCTTGGCAACGATAGTTTTCTTACCGTCAGACTTGCCGAACCAAGTTCTAGTGCCAATACAGGTAATTACCTACAAGTGCGAGTACCACCAGACCGATTAGTCCGTACGGGTGAGCAATTGTGGTTATCGCTGAGTCCCGATAAAATTCACTTTTTTGACCCGGAAACTGAGTTAGCGATATTTCCTGAGAATCGATAGCAGTTATTAATTTGCATCAAATATAAAATACCTTAACTGAGTGACAAAATTTGCTCAGCAGACATTCGGCTAATTTTTTCAACTAGCTTTTGCTTCAAGCTGTCATCAGTCTGCATTGTTTACATTTTTCCTCTGAAGTTAATGTATTATTCAACTTCTCATGTATTTTTCTGGATTTCATCAAATTTGGCACGTACTGCTTGGATATCTTGCCACATCAACCATTTAGGCGCACCAACTTCACGCGAAGGGTTACGCAGCAAGTACGAGGGGTGGAAAATTGGCATACACAAACGTCCTTCCCACTCCAGCCATTGACCGCGGATTTTTGTAATTGCTCGTTTCTCCCCAGTTAATCCTTTGAGTGCACTTGCACCTGTTAACAGAATTATTTTTGGGTCAACTAAACGAATTTGTTCTAGTAAGTAGGGTTTGCAAGCCACCATTTCATCTGTAGTCGGAACTCGGTTATTTGGTGGGCGGCATTTGTTAATATTGGCAATGTATACATCATTCTCAGTAGACAGATTTACAGATGCCAGGATTTTTTCTAGCAATTGTCCTGATTTGCCTACAAATGGTAGACCCGTTTCGTCTTCGTTTTGACCTGGTGCTTCTCCCACAATCATGATTGATGCTTGAAGATTGCCGCGTCCGACAACAGCATGAGTCCGAGTGTCTCCTAATGCACAACGATGGCACTGATTACAATGCTGGGCCAACTCGGTCATGCTGGAATAGGTTCCAGGAGGGATAGGAATTTTAGCGTCTGTGGGAATCAGCTCTTGTTGGTTAAAGGTTGAGTCGTCGAAGAGGCTGAGTTGGGTTTCGCTGCTCATGAAAATTAGGATGTTGGCGTCAGCATCAGCTGTTCAATCTGAGTTAAATATGGCTCTGGTTGGAGATTTCTCAGAAATAGACTTTTGCTAAATACTTACTATTTGCACAAGTCCTATTGTATCAGTTAATTTGAGCCAAAATTCAGTCATGATAAAAGCAATGCCGTCCTAAGATGCTGGGGGAAACCATGTCATATACCCCGCTTTTTGCCGATCGCACCCATGCAGGTGAGGAATTAGCGCGAGTGATCCATGAGGTTTTGGCTCAGCAAACTATTGAATCAGGGTTAAAGCCTGTACCAATTGTCTATGCTTTGCCAAGAGGTGGTGTGCCAGTCGCAGCACCAATAGCTAGCCTTTTGGGTTGTCCGTTGACAATAGTTGTAGCGAAAAAAATTAGCCATCCAGATAATCCAGAGTTAGCAATTGGTGCAGTAACGACTTCAGGGAATGTTCTCTGGACTCAGCAAAAGCTATTTCGCCCCAGAGATAATTTGCGGTGGCGAGAAGTAGCTTTAAATCAAGCGATTAACCAAGCTAAGTCTCTTGAGGCTCAATTAATTTCTGCGTGTCCCCAGGTGAATCCAGAGGGAGCTATACTGATTTTAGTTGATGATGGTATTGCTACAGGGATGACAATCGCGGTAGCGGCAACTGCCATCAAAGCGCTTTCTCCAGCAGCAGTTTGGCTATGCACTCCAGTAGCACCCCAGAAATTACTACCTTGGTTGAGTCAGTGGTGCGATCGCCTAATTGTTTTGGAAACACCGGAACTCTTCTGGAGTGTGAGTAATTTTTATATAGAATTTCCCCAAGTAGACACATCAGAGGTTATGGTATATCTCCAGCAACAAAAGAACACGGAGGAGTGATAATTTTAATTTTAAATTTTGCACTTTAATTCTCATCTCTTTCTCCTCCTTTTCCCTCTCCCCAGATTTAACTATTTGCAGATGTCCCCTGCTGGTATTGCATTGCTTTAGCATAATCGCCTAAAGCGTAGCAAGCGACTCTTAGACTGGCAAGGGCTTGTTCTTCACTGCGACGATCTTTAATAGTTCTAGCTAACAGTAAACGTTCTTCATAATATGAAATCGCTTTGGTATAGTCACCTAAAGCTTCACAAGCAACTCCTAAACTACCTAAAGATTGTTCTTCGCTGCGCTTGTCTTGAACTTCTCTAGCTAATTGCAAACGTTCTTCGTAATATTTAATAGCTTTGGCATAATCCCCTAAAGCATAGCAAGCATTGCCCAAATTTTTTAGCACCTGAGAAGCACTGCGAACATTTTTTAAGGATCGTGCTAATATTACACACTGCTCATAGTAGGCGATCGCTTTTGGGTAATTGTCCAAAGCATACCAAGCATTGCCTAAATTCTTTAATACCTGTTCCTCACCCCAGTTGTCTTTGAGTTCCCGCACAATTTCTAGACTTTGCTGCTGATACTCAATTGCTTGTGTAAAGTTTCCTAAAGCTTTATAAACCAATCCCAAATTATTCAGTGCCGCCACTTGACTCCGCCTGTCTTGCAACTGCTGCGTTATTTCCAAACACTTTTGCAGAAACTCAGTGGCTTTTTTATGGTCATTCAGGTGACGATAAGCATTACCCAAATGGGAAAGCGCTTGCATCTGCACTGCCAAGTCTGAGGTATCCTTGATTAAGGATAGACACTGATGAGAGTACGAGATAGTACTTTTATAGTCTCCTGCGGTGTAAGTTACCAATCCCAAAAAAGAAAGCACCTGTGCCTGTTTTTGCAAATCCCCAACTGCCTGAAACATCTCTAGAGATTGCTGTAATGCCGTCATCGCTCCTATGAATTCACCAGCCTGTTGCTGTTGAATTCCTTGATGCATGAGCTTAGATGCTTCTGATAAGTGGTCATCATATTCCTGTGGAACTAGTATTTCTGGTTGTGTTGAGTCAAATTCATGGGTAATTGTATTACGCTTCACTGGTTTGAAATATGTTGTAGGTAATTGCAAGGGAACAGTATTTTTCGAGCTATTATTCCATGAGTCTCTCGGCATTGACCCCTTCCTATTAAGTTTGGCAATAGATTTATTATTCCCAAAACTACCCCTTATGCTTCAATTTGCAACCGATATTGTTTAACAAGCAAAGCGTGCCACTATTAGAACTATCAGCCTAAATATACTGCTACGTAATAGGCGATGCGATCGCAGTCTTGAAGAGATAAACCAGCAATCCAATCTAAAAAGATACTACCTCCCTTACTTTGCAAACCGAAACTATGTTTGTATAGCCGCGACTTCCAATCACCAAGAAATAAAATCACTCAAACACTACTGTGCGATTGCCATAGACTAACACCCGATTTTGCAAGTGTAAACGCACTGCTCTAGCTAATACGACTCGCTCTAAATCTTTGCCTTTTCTTACCAAGTCCTCAACTTCATCACGGTGGCTAACTCGTACTACATCCTGTTCAATAATGGGGCCGGCATCTAAATCAGCAGTGGCATAATGAGCGGTAGCACCAATAATTTTGACACCACGTTCAAAAGCTCTGTGATAAGGATTTGCACCTACAAAGGCTGGTAAAAATGAATGATGAATATTAATAATTTGTGGAAATTTAGTAATAAAATCTCCACTAACAATCTGCATATATTTTGCTAATACAACTAAATCAATTTTGTATTTTTGGAGTAATTCTAGTTGTTGGGCTTCCTGTTCTAATTTGTTGTCTCTGGTAATAAGAAGGTACTGATAATCGATGCCAAATTGCTCTGCAACTACCTTTAAATTAGGATGGTTGCTGATAACTAAAGGAATCTCTGCAATAAATTCTTTGGCACGTTGTCGCCAAATCAAGTCAAATAGACAGTGGTCTTGCCGACTTACCCAAATGGCAATGCGTGGTACAGTATCAGAAAAGCGTATTTCCCATTTGGCATTTAAAGGTTGAGCGATAGCATTAAATGCCGGTGCAATTAACTCTCGTGGCAAATTAAATCCATTTAACTGCCATTCAATACGGGTGAGAAACAATCCAGCAGCAAAGTCTGTATGCTGATCTGCATGGATAATATTACCGCCATTTGCATAGATAAAATTAGCAATTTTCGCCACCAGTCCCCGTTGATCGGGGCAAGAAATTAGCAGTGTTGCGGTTGGGTTAGTCATGGAAATGTTGCTTAGTTGCTCTTTGTCGGAGTCGGAAGAGGAATATTTAGTGGAGGTAGTTTCTGACTATTATCTACGGGTTGTCTCCATTCTGATAGTTCCCGATTCACCGCATTTGCAAAATCTTTAGATACCAACAATACATCTATATTTCCATCTGGTTTAGCAGCGGAGTCAGTTTGAGCATACAAGAAGCGATCGCTAAAGTCAGGTTTTCCCAAAATCAACTGATGGTTTTGCTGATTCTTCAGGGTGATATTAATAGTTGCTTGGGGTTGATCTAAAGCAAATTCTCCCCGTTGGTTTGCTGGGATTGATAAAGTGCGTAGTTTACCGCCGTAGGCATCGCTCTTACCTTTTACCAACAAATCCATCAAGTAAGAAACAATAGCATCATTTGCTGGGCCCGATGTAGGAGATTTTAGCAACCACTTAGGATTGCTAGATTGTGTGTTACGTTCCAGGTTCAGGGTAATATTTTTAGTCTTTACTATCAAAGACTGCACATCATCTTCTCCAAAAGAGAAAATTTGCTGATTTTTCTCCTTGATTTCTTCTCGCTGAGTCGCACCTTGAATTTCATAGAAGTAAACAAAACCACCTAAACCCAGTGCTAGCAATATTAAAATTAAAGTCGTTCGCGGCAATTTCATTTTTTAGTCATTTGTCGTTTGTTAGGAGTAGAGACGCGATTAATCGCGTCTGTACAAGGAGACGCGATTAATCGCGCTGTACAAGGGTCAAGAGTTATTATTTTCTCCCCCTGCTCCCCCTGCTTTTCCATCTCCTCATCTTCCCCTTACCGTCGTTTCCACCAGATAACAGCTGCGCCAATCAAGCCAATTAGAGGTAAAAACAATAGAGACGACAGTATTAAAAGATTGGCTTGCATGGTTGTTAGATTTATGCGGCGGTTTTTGGCTTCTTTGGGGCGAATGGAAAGGGGTTGCTGATCTTGTTGACTCAGCCAGGTAACTGAGTTGAGAAACACATCTCCATTTAATTGCTGTTGAAATAAGCCATCGGTAACGAAATCTGAGTTTCCTAAAACCACTAACCGTGATTCGGTGGTTGTTTGAGATGAGGGAGTGGGAGAAGGAAGGGGAGAGGGGGGAGTTTTACTTTGGGTGGTTGGTGATGGTAGGGGTGAAGGTGTTGGTACTTGAGGAGTGGAAGTAGATTTAGCTGGTAGCTTCTTCGTTAAAGCCGCACCCAAGGTGAGAGGCCCTTTGAGGTCTGTATCGGGATTAAACTCTAATTTTTCGCTTTGCAGGTCGCTTTCAGCCCAGCTGTTGGGATAAGGTTTAGTTTGCAGCAGGGGAGTAGCTTCAACACCAGCTACCGGGGTAATTTCTATAGGTCTTGCAAGTGGATAAAAAGAAATACCGTTGCCAAAATCTTTAGTAATTGGATGTTGTCCGTATTCTGTCACTAGGGGAGCAGCAGGGCCAAGTCCGACTTTTTCACCGGAGACATCCACAGCTAAACGATTATCTAGGCGAACGCCCCATGCTTGCAATAAGCCGTCAAGTTTGGGATCTGTATTGGGATCAATCATCAGCAGTAAGTTACCGCCGCGATTGAGATACTCTTGCAAGGCTTTGACTTCGCCCTCAAGCAATCCTCGCTTGGGCCCAGCTACTACCACAACAGCAGCATCTTCAGGAACTTTGGGGTTGTCTGCTAGATTCAGCGGTGATGTTGTGTAATTTTTATCGCCTAATCCCTGAATCGCTTGTGATATTGCACCTTTAGCGGCTGAGAGTTGGCGTTCGCCATGACCCTGGAGTAGGTAAACTTTAGCGGTGGTTGCACTAGTGATTTGTTGCAAGCGGCTAGTTAATCTGACTTCCGATAGACGTTCATTTTCATTTACCACCTGTACTAATTGCCGTTTATCCCCAGATTCCAGATAAACTTCTCCGTAATCTTTGACGCCAAACTTGTCTGCTAGTCCAGGCCTAGCTTGGGGATCAATATACTCAAATTTAAATTTTGAACTTTGTCGCTGATAATTATTCAACAATTCTCGGTCTTGAGGATTTTGAGTTACATCAAATACCCACACCTTAACTGGTTGTGGCAAGGTACTTACCAATTCTCGTGACTGGGGGGCAAGGGTAAATAACTGAGTCTCTGTTAAGTCTGCCCGCAAATGGTAGCGATCGCCTAAAAAGTTAATTAACCCCAAAATCGCCAAGATTGCGAAAGTCGCCACTAAGGCATTAGTTCCAGCTTGGGTAGAACGACGCTTCCACCAGTTACTCTGCTGGCTTTGCCATATTAGCCACAACCCGGTGATCACAATTCCTGAAATCAGGAAGGCTAATGGGATTGCTCCCCACTGTTCAGACACTAACCCAGCTGTTAAGCCAACAATAAATAAAAACGGGCCCAGCCAAAACAGATATTGCCAAAGTGTCTTTTTTGCGATTTTCTTCATGTTATTTGTCAAGAGTAGAGACGCGATTAATCGCGTCTGTACAAGAGTCGAGGCTACTGACGCTGAAAGCGTAGTGCATCAATTGATTGAGCTGTGAGAAAGATGCCTAAAAAAATGTAACTGGCAAATAAAATTAAGCTACTAGTATCAAAAATGCCTTGGATTAAGGTGTTGTAATGTTTTAGCAACGACAGATGACCCAGGGCCTCGCCTATAGGGCCAGGGATAAGTTTGGCGATTAAATCAATGAATAATAGCAATAAGATGACTGCAAAGGTGAGAACAGCAGACAGAATTGTGCTTTCTGTTAAAGAGGAAATAAACATTCCTAAAGATAAAATTGCTGCTGCTAGCAAGATTAATCCAAAATGACCTAGCAAGGGTATTGAAGGTGACATTGGTGGATTTGCTCCACTGATTGCGATCGCTTCAAAAACTAGCATCGGCGCGATCATCGCTGTAAAAAATGTTAGCACTCCTAATAATTTACCTATAGCTACCGCCCAGTTGGTGACTGGTGACGTGGCTAACAGTTCTAAAGTGCCTCGTTTGCGTTCTTCGGCATAAAGTCCCATTGAGAGAATTGGCAACACAAATAGCAATAGCCACCCCATCCGATCCAAAAATGCCCGGATAAATTCGCCAGGGACATCTATTGGCGGTACTGGTACTCCTATTTGTTGCCCTTGTAAATCGATTGCCGCAACTGTTGGCAAGATCCCATCTGGCCCCAACAAAATCATGACGAAGAACAACCCCGCAATGAACCAAAACACGCCAGCGATCGCATAAGCCAAAGGTGATACAAAATAACTCTGTAACTCTCGACGATAAATGGCAATGATATTACCTAGTACTACACCCATTTATGCTGCTTCTCCTTCATTGGCTGCGGTTGAATCTACCTCAATCTCTAAATTCTTTTCTTCTGTGGTCAGTTGCAAGAACACATCTTCCAGAGTAGCGTTGACACGCCGCATTTCATGTAAACCAAATCCTGCACGCACTAATGTTGTGGCAATATCTCGTCCTGGTTCTTTTCCTGGTTGCGATATCACCCGCAAGTAAGCGCGTTTACCTTGCAGAGGGGTTTGATTATGCATTCCTACTGTCGGAAACGATTCTACTAGAGCTACACCCGCAAGATTTTGCAGTACTTGTTTGGCTAAGGCGGCTTCTCCTTCTATCTCTAGTTCATATCCAGAGCCACCTGTCAACTGCATCATCAAGTTTTCTGGTGTATTCGTTGCAACGATTTTACCCCGATTGATGATAGCTACGCGGCTACAAGTCATGCTCACTTCTGGCAGAATGTGCGTGGAAAGAATAATTGTATGAGTCCCTGCAAGACTCTTAATTAAATTCCGCACCTCAATGATTTGTCGGGGGTCTAGTCCGACTGTGGGTTCATCTAGAATAATTGCCGGTGGATCATGGACGATCGCTTGAGCAATGCCGACTCTTTGGCGATATCCTTTAGAGAGTTTGCGAATAATTACTCGACGCTTTTCTTCTAAATTGCAACGTTTTATTGCTGCTGTCACCTTATTAGAGCGATCGCCTGCTGATACTCCTTTAATTCGCGCTACAAAATGTAAAAACCCCTCCACCGTCATCTCTGGATATAACGGCGGTGTTTCGGGTAAATAGCCAATCCGCTGGCGTACAGCTAGGGAATTTTCATTGACATCATAACCAGCAATCTTGGCTTTACCATTTGTTGCAGGTAAGTAACCAGCCAAAATTCTCATGGTTGTGGTTTTACCAGCACCATTTGGCCCCAAAAATCCCAAAATCTCCCCTGGCTCAACGCTAAAAGTGACATCAGTAATGGCTGGGGTAGATCCGTATATTTTACTCAGATGTTCAACTTCAATCATCTATCTTGTGGCGATCGCAAATTATCAGATACCCAACAATCTTAGATCACCCAAAGGGGCGACGGTTTGCCACTTCTTTTAAGCCGTACTCCCAGCTACATATCGTGAAAGGTTCGTAGTAAGCACTTTAGTGCTTAAAAAATCAAAGACTAAAGTCCTGACTACAAACACGTATGACCATCAAAATTAATGATACACACTACAACGACTCTAAATAACTCAAAAGATCCGCCATTTCTTGGACGCTAGGCTGGAATTTTGGCATTGGCGGCGTTTCACCACTAATCACTTGGTGAATCAATCCATACCGAGACTTGTGTTTTGAGACAGCTTGCAAACTCGGCCCGACTCGCCCGTCTGCTTGTATTCCATGACAACCAGCACAGTTGATTTGAAAGATAGCATGTCCTTGAACTGGGTTTCCTGTCAAAGATAGAACACTTTTGACGTATGGATCAGAGGCTCGAACCAACTGAACACCAAAAAAGCCCAAAGGGACTGCTAGCAGTATCGCCAGAGCCAACAAAGCGATCCGCTGAATCAGAATTTCAGGTTTGGTAATCTGGTTATCCAAAAGGTTTGCCGTGAAAGTCTAGGTGTACTAAAAAGTTATCATTTCCTACACATAGCTTAAAAGTTCTTGATTGTGTCTGCAAGCACAAAAGATAATTTTGTTGTCGGTAGTTGGTGTCTAAAAACGCTGTAGGGCGCGGATTTGTGCCGGATTTGGTAAAATCAAAAACAGGAAACGAATATTTAATAATTGCAAAGAGGAGATTTACAGTGGTTGAACCCCTGCTCTCAGGCATTGTCCTTGGTTTGATTGTCGTCACACTCGCTGGACTGTTTTACGCTGCTTATAAGCAATATAAGCGCGACAACCAGTTGGGAGGGGGTTGAATTTACAAAAGTAGAGACGCGATTCATCGCGTCTATAGAGAGAGAAGAGAGAGACGCGATTAATCGCGTCCATAGAGAGAGACGCGATTAATCGCGTCTGTACAAGTGAGTGCTGTTAGCGGATAGCTAAGGTTTAGCCCGTGCTGAGTTAGGAGACGGGAGACAGGAGATAGGAGACAGTATTTATTTCTCCCTCTTCTTCCCCTGCTCCCCCTGCCCCTCCGCCCCTCTGCTCCCCTAATCTCCCTCATCCCCAGATTCTCCTGGTTTCTCAATTCTGTAGAAAGTAAGAGCTGTATTGCCATAGACTTTCTCGCGGCAAATTTCCCAAGTAGGAATCAGTGGCGGTGTCCAACCTTGGGGGTTATGTTCAACTGCAATTTCGCCGCTAGGATCTAAAAGTTGATAGTAAGCGATCGCTTCTATGACTGGTTGGTACAAACCACTAGCATAAGGCGGATCAAAGTAAATTCTGTTAAACTGCTTTCCTGATAAAGTCTTTAACTGTTGGATTGCATCTCCCCGCAATACCTTCCATTTTTGTTCACCATTAGCCACCGCCTGCCAGTTTTCTTGAATAATTACACAGGCTCGGCTCGATTGTTCAATTCCCACTACTAAGCTGGCTCCTCTACACAAAGCCTCTGCGCCCATTGAACCAGTACCAGCGCACACATCTAACCAGCGACAACCTGCTATTCCTCCTTGCCAAATATTAAACACTGCCTCCCTTACCCGCCCACTGGTGGGTCTAGTGTCTTTTCCCGGTAAAGTTTTTAGCTGACGATTCCCGTAAATTCTCAGGCTCATGATTAATTAGTCATTGGTCATTGGTCATTGGATATTAACAAAGGACAAAAGACAAATGACAAAGCACAAAGTCTGTAGCTTGCTTCCGGCGAGCAGAGCTTTGTAAGAGAAAACAGAAAATAAAATTAAAAATGGGATTATGCAGCAATTTTTTCGCGGACTTGAGCAACAAAATTAGACAAGATTTGCAATCCAATATTAGAGGATTTTTCCGGGTGAAATTGAACTGCCATGAGGTTTTCACGGGCGATCGCAGCTGTTACAGTTTGAGTACCGTGGGTAACGGTTGCTGCACGGATTTGCGGGTCAATTGGGTCAACATAGTAAGAATGGACAAAATATACCCAAGGATCTGATGGCAAATGCTCCCACAAAATACTTTTTGGCTGAGTCACTTGCAGCTGATTCCAACCCATGTGAGGTATAGCAATGTCAGGTTCGGGAAGAAACCGCCGCACTTTTCCCTTAACAATTCCCAGTCCTGGTTGAGTACCTTCTGAACTCGATTCAAAGAGAATTTGCAGTCCCAAACAAATTCCCAAAAAAGGTTTACCAGATGCGATCGCATCTTTAATGGGTTGCTCCAAACCACGGCCTCGCAGGTGTTTCACTGCGGGATCAAATGAACCTACTCCGGGCAAAATAACTGCATCTGCCTGTTCTAATTCCTTGGGAGAATAAGTAATATTAGGAGTTGCCCCAGCTTTTTCCAACCCTTTGCAGACTGAGTGCAAATTTCCCATCTCATAATCTACGACCGCAATTACTGGCATTTACCTGCTCCTTGTAAATTTATTATGGAGGGTTTTTCTATTCTAAATAATATTTGTTATGAAGAAAAGAATACTATTAATTTCTTTTGCCACTTGGCTAAGGGATCAACAGTCAAATTCTGCTGATGATTTATTACTAGAAGTTACCAAAGTTGACTTGCTCCCCCATGATTTAACTTTTCTGCGCCAGTTATCCGTAGATGTTCAGCTTGCCAGTTCTCAGGTAATTGAAAAAATCAATGAAATGCAACTTGATTGCATCATCTGTTGTGGCATGGTCGTAAGCCGTAGACAATTAAGTGTGGAAGTCGGTGCTAGCTGTGGAGAACGCATTTTAAATACAGGAGTTGATTTATAAAAATTAGTGGTGGGAGCAGCGGCAATTGAGATTAGCCAAGACTGCGGGAAATTTGTTTGTAATAGCCTTGATTATTTAGTTCTGAACTACCTGTGTCAAAATCAACTCACAACGTGTTGTATTTTTGTCCACGTTCAGGTTATAAATCAAGAAAATTTGCTCGGTATTCTGGGAAATTTCGTATTAATTATTAACAATCTGGCACTTGTATAAAGTTGTCAGCGTCTTTTTGGAGGACAAAACATCTAAAAATATGTGGTCATTGTTACTATTTTTTCCGATCGCCCAATTAACTCCTCCTACGCCACCGCCTGAAGAAGTGGTACAACCGCAAGAAGTGCGTCCTTTACCAGGCAAGCTAGATACAGTACCAACGTTTAACAGCAATAGTCCCGAATTAGTTTTGAAAGAAGGGATTTTACTCTCTACCTTTCCACCAGATGGTAAAAAAGTGCCAACGGCACATCTGAATTTTCCCTTTCGGGGGCGATTTGATATTTTTGCCCACCACGTTGCTAAGGCTGATCCACCAGAGAATTTGCAATCGCTATATCTGGGGATAATTTTGCACAATCCTGGTTCACAACCAGCAAAAGTAAATATTTGGCAAGCTGCGAGTTATTTGAGTCAACCCGATGCGCCATTTATTCAATTACCATCTTTGAGTCAAAATCTTTTGGGTACAGTTTTTGCAGGGCCGGGCGATCGCGTCATGTCTGATGTGTTAAGAGGAAGGCGACAAGAAATCTTCCCTGCCCAAATTGAGATTCCAGCGGGGCAAAGTCAGATGTTATTAAATCTGCCAATTCCTGTGCAAGGATTAACACCGCCTTTGAATGGTCGGTCTACGTTAATGCGACTGTGGAGTAATAGTACTGTCTATGCAGCTAGCCTAGCTATGTTTGCACGTACGAATCCTGATGGTAGTGAGCGATCGCCTACGTTAGCAGAGTGGCAAAATTTACTAGATAATGGTGACTTATCTGGCCCACGTGATAAAACCCCTACACCTTTAGAAGATATTGGCAAGCCGAGAATTTATGGACGTGTTGCTGGAGTGGCTGGAGGTTCCCAATGGAGAACCTTTTTAGTGGATGGCCCTAAAGCTAGGTATCTCACTATTCCGCAGCCTGGCCAAGTGTTTTCTTACGCTCTAAGTACCCTGCATGGCGGGACTCTAGGGACTGGTCAAATTCAGAGTGCAACCATGCTAGTGCGCTATCCTGACACCGCATATCGCGCTCACGGAAACTATGGGATTCAATATAGTCTCAAGTTACCGCTATATAACAATAATCAAAATCCTCAAACTGTGAGTGTGTCTATGCAAACACCACTTAAGGAGGATCAGTTGGTAAAACCAGGTTTACGCTTTTTTAGTACACCAGCCCGTCAAGTGTTCTTTCGAGGTACAGTGCGGGTACGTTACAAGAATGACCAAGGTCAGTCACAAACTAAGTTTGTACATTTAGTGCAAAAGAGAGGTCAACCAGGAGAACCGTTAGTTTTATTAAATATGAAACCAGGCGATCGCTCTTTAGTAGAAGTAGACTTTCTCTATCCACCCGATGCTACACCACCGCAAGTATTAACGGTGTCAACCCAGGCTGAAAAACGGTGATAGGTAATAAGTAGGTAGACGTAATTAAATTAGGACTTACGCAAAAACTCTCTGAAACTCTTATTTCTCCGTGCTCTCTGTCTTCCGTTACCTATGCGTAAGTCCTATAAATGTAAAAAAAATTTTATTCGTACCCGAAATCTCTGAGTGCATTTAAGCAAAGCGCTCTAAATCTGTCACGAGAATTACATCTAAATTAAAGTTTGTTTTTTGGGGATTCAAAAAATAGTTTGTAAGATATCCATGTCAGTGTTGCAACAATAACAATTCCGGCAACCACTGAGGCTATTCTTACTGCAACTAGCACCGCAACACCCAAAGCAAACAGTTTTCCAGCGAGAATAAGTTTTTTCATCGACGGTTTGGAAGTATTTTCCAGCTGATGCTTATGCTTAACAGTTTTATGAAAAGGCGCATCAGAAGCATTAATGTCAGCTTCCATCTCCCGGAGTCTGACTTGCATTTCTCGTTCTCGTAGTGTGCGTTCCCGCTGTTCAAGTTCTTTATAGCGATCGTCTTGAGATGTCATCAGTATCCACCCCGTCTAGGACAATGAAAAGATGTCAGCATTTATTCAGTTAATTAGGTTGTATAGAACTTACGTAAATATTTAACATATCCAGTAAAATTACTTTTTTACTCTTTATTGCCTGCCATATTTCAGCTGGAAGTTAGATACCATAAAATGCACTCGCTTTCCGAAAAAATGTTGGCTTTTTGGTGTTAACCTTTAGTGCGTAGGCGTAGCCCGTCGTAGACATCGCTTCAGTCGGTGGGTAAATCACAGGCTGCGCTAGTACTGCTTCCCAGAACCAAAGCTAAGCGCCTAACTACTAACGTGCTATCACAAAGCATGGGCATCATTCACCGTAAATGATGCCTACTTGTTGCCCTTTACGCCGTCTGTTTAGAAGCCGCTTTGGAGTCTGCGGTCGATTTTAACCGGGTAATGGTGGCTTTACGAATGCGATCGCTCTTACGTACCCCGCCTGTCATCTCGTATTCCCGGCTGTCTTTGCCATACTTCAATACCACACCACTGACTAAGCGTTCTGAAGTTTCGCGGATGGTCTTTTCAAGGGTTTCTATTTTTGCCTTTGCCGAGTCAAGGGAGGTTAGCATCATATTATACTGGTCAATCTCGTTGCGTAGTTGCTCGGTTAAGTCAGTTAAATGGTTTAAACTGATAGAATCACCAAAGTCAAGGCTGGAATTAATCGATTTAAATCCGATTACTTTCTGTTCAGTTTTTTCTAGCACGGTAGAGCTTCTTTTTTTGCGTGGCATCAATCACACCTTTTACTAAACTTACCTTTCTAGAGTGTCTCAATGGGACAATGTAGTGGTTCAGTAAAACTTGCAAAAAAAGGTGTTTTTTTAAATAAGATTGGATTGCTAGCTCAGTAATTATACAACGTTAGATAACAAATCGTTGAGAATAGACTTGTGTTGTGAACCAACAGACTTGCGTTGTGAACGAATGGACTTGTGTTGTTGATGAATGGACTTGCGTTGTGAACGAATGGACTTGCGTTGTGAACGAATGGGCTTGTTTTGTGAACTAACAGACTTGCGTTGTGAACGAATATATAAAACTCATATTTGAATTTTGAAATATACCTATATTAGAGAGAGACGCGATAAATTGCCGTCTCTACACGAGAGACGGGATAAATCCTCGTCTCTATAAGAGAGACGCGATAAATCGCCGTCTCTACAAGGCGTTTTTGCCATTTATAATTTTTATCAAAAAACCTTATCCGAACCGTATTACACGCATTCGAGAAACGCTATATTTATCGCTATTTTGTTTACCTTTGGCACAAAATAATCCAAAATCTCTATTTTTACGTCACTTGTCAACAAAAGAATTTAAATGATAATACTCACTTGCGATCGCCTAATTCATAATGAGATCTAAGGCTCAGGCTAGGAATAATATTTGTCTCTCCTCATAGTAACAAAAGAGGGTTTATACCAGAAAAAAGAATGTAACAAATAAACCATGTAGAGACGTTGCAATGCAACGTCTCTACCAAAGGATGTGTTGCAATCATTAATTGTGAACAGAACGGGAATGCGATCATTTTTGCGATCGCCCCTTGTAGAGACGCGATTCATCGCGTCTTTCTTTACCGTACGATTCATCGCGTCTTTCTTTACCGTGCGATTCATCCGATATTTACATAGTGAGAATAATTCCGAGTTTTTTGGGTTGGCAATTACATCAATGCAAAGCAATAATTGCATAAATTTTTGTATAAATCAAAGATGTAAACATGAATTATTACGATCCTCAACCAAAAAATAACAAACCTAAATACAAAGGTAAATATCGAATTGATTCAACGCGTTTGCCAGCGTGGAATTATGCTAGTGATGGTGGATATTTCGTTACTATTTGCACGGACGGTAAAAAATGCTTTTTTGGTGAGGTTGTGCAGAGTGAAATGCAGTTATCACCAATTGGAGAAATTGCTCAGAAATTGTGGTACGAGATTCCTAATCATTTTTCTAATTGCCAGATAGATTCGTTTTGCGTCATGCCTAATCATATTCATGGGATTTTGATTATTAATCAAACACAAGAAGAAGACGCGATGAATCGCGTCTCTACAAGGGGGGATGGTGAACGGGGTGGGGTTACTGGGCTATTTAACCCGATGTTGTCTAAAAATTCCCTTTCTAAAATTATTAGGTGGTATAAAGGACGATGTACATTTGAAATTAATCAAATCTATCAAGGTTTTGGATGGCAAGAAAGGTTTTATGACAACATCATTCGTAATGAATTTGCCCTCGATCAAATTAGACAATATATTATTAATAACCCAATCAATTGGGAACGCGATCGCGAACAACCACCCCATTACCCCTTGTAGAGACGCTATTAATCGCGTCTTTGATTATTTTTATTTTCCTAATCTCCAACCCTTAAAGGCGAAAATGGAGGAATATATGAGAGAGCCAGGAGTACAGCTAGGCTTGCTAATTGACCCTAAGCATCGCCGAGTCTTATCGTCTTGGTGTGCTAGAGGAATGTTTAGAAAATCCGACAACTGTCAGCGCTGAATCGCTATTGCCTGGGTTTATTTTGAGTAAGATGTGGTAGCAATTTTGTACAACAAACTGCTACGCATTTGTGTTCAAAATAGAAATAGGTGTTGCCTTCTGTGCGATCGCCTTTGGTGTAGCAGACAGAGGCTTCTCTAACGAAACGCTAGGCCTAGCTTGTTTAAGAGGCATCATAGGATTTTAGGCAAAGAAGTTGTAAATCATGCCACCGCTATAAGCCAAAATTTTTATAGATACTCACGTTAGGTAAATTCAAAATGGATATCAAAAATGGCTTTGTAGGCACTATTGGCAACACGCCCCTGATTCGCTTAAACAGCTTCAGCGAAGAAACAGGTTGCGAAATCCTTGGTAAAGCAGAATTTCTAAATCCTGGTGGTTCTGTCAAAGACCGGGCCGCACTTTACATTATCAAAGATGCAGAAGAGAAAGGTCTACTCAAACCTGGTGGTACTGTCGTAGAAGGAACTGCTGGTAATACTGGCATTGGACTAGCACATATTTGCAACGCCAAAGGCTACAAATGCCTAATTATTATTCCTGATACCCAATCACAAGAAAAGATAGACGCACTGACAGCCTTAGGGGCAGAAGTTCGTCCTGTCCCTGCTGTACCTTACAAAGACCCCAACAACTACGTCAGGCTATCTGGCAGAATAGCTGCTGAGTTGGAAAATGCTATTTGGGCAAATCAGTTTGATAATTTAGCCAACCGCCGCGCCCACTACGAAACCACAGGGACGGAAATTTGGGCGCAGACAGATGGTAAAATTGATGGGTGGGTAGCTGCAACTGGTACAGGCGGTACTTTTGCTGGTGTAGCGTTGTACTTGAAAGAACAAAATCCGGCGATTAAATGCATTGTTGCCGATCCGCTGGGTAGCGGACTTTATAGCTATATCAAAACTGGTGAAATCAACATCGAAGGAAGTTCTATTACTGAAGGCATTGGTAACAGTCGTGTTACAGCCAATATGGAAGGCGCACCTGCTGATGATGCCATCCAGATTGATGATACAGAAGCATTGCGGGTAGTTTACCAGCTACTACGAAAAGATGGGCTGTTAATGGGTGGTTCCACAGGTATTAATGTCGGTGCAGCTGTTGCCCTAGCTAAGCAATTGGGCCCAGGACATACCATCGTTACCATCTTATGTGATAGTGGTTCCCGATATCAGTCACGGATATTTAACCGCGAATGGCTTGCATCAAAAGGATTGTCAGTAGATTAGTCAAAAGAGACGCGATTAATCGCGTCTGTACAAGAGTCAAGAGTTATTAATTATTCTCCCTCAGCCTCCCCAGCTTTTCCTGCTCTCTTTGTCCCCTCCTCTGCGTCCTCTGTCTTGAAAAGTTTCCTAGGTCGGGCTAACCCTCCTTCTCCTGACGGAGACCGGAGGCGAACAGAACTTTTCGCTGCGTCCTCTGCGGTTCGTTCAAAAATGACAAACACAACTCAACCATCAAACTTCCCCATAATAGACCAACCCTCTTCTCCTAAATGCGTGCGGGTGTGCCAAAATCGCACTTGTAAAAAGCAAGGCGCAGCCAAGGTATTAGAAGCTTTTGCGGCTTTACCAGTCCCGGAAGTGACGGTAACTGCTAGCAGTTGTTTGGGACAATGCGGTAACGGCCCGATGGTACTGACATTACCCGACATGGTTTGGTATAGCGGCGTTCAACCCAATGAAGTACCTTTACTGGTAGAACAACATTTACGAAGTGGTAAAAGAGTCAAACAGATGCTTTATTATCGATTTCATCCACAAGGATAAACCTAATTAAAATCATACAGGTCTGCACTCTTGTTGACTGAAGCGAGGCATCCAATGAACATCCAACTGCTGCGTCAATCCTTAAAACAGAAATGGCTAAGTTACTACGAACAAAATTGCCCCTGGCTTGTCAAAATGCGAATTTGGGGCACTTACGATGGTGTGCGGCGTCCTTTATCTGGTTTTATTTTGGCAACGTTGTCTGTTTTGGAGCCTCAGTTTGATGAGTTACTTACCTTTATCGCTGAGCTAAGTAATAATCCTGATAAAATAGTTGCAGCTTTAGGCCTCAACTTCAATCCCGATGAAGAGTTAAGTTTAATAAAATTAGAGCATTCTGTGGCTGCAAATCAGGTTGAGCGGACATCTTCAGAGGATATAAGTTTAGAGGAGAGCAAAGCTATGCCATTTGTGGCAACTGCTACTAAGGTAGCTCCTCAGCCTATTGCCAAGACGTTAGACTCCCAAAAGCTGCCCTCAGATCTGCTACATACACACAAGTTAATACCATTGTTTACAGTTACTACGGAAGTGGCTCGCACACACAAACCTGTACCAGCGATCGCAACTGCTACTAAAACTACACCTGAGCCTCCTGCCAAGTCACCAGCCGCTTTACTACGTGAAAAACAAGCGCGATCGCAACTTGAGCGACTCTCTTCAGCAACATCCCTAACAATTACCACTGAGGTTCCCAGCAAAGCCAAAACCATGCCCTCTTTAGCATTGGCTACTGAGGGTTCCGGTAATAGCACAGTGCGACCCCTTGGGCAGATCCCTTCAGTAGCATCACTAGCAATTACCACCGAGATTCCTCGCAATGGCAAACATGTAAATATACAACTACAAGACGTTAAGAAAAAACTCAATTTATCACTCAATACTAGTGCCCGTAGTCTAGCTTCGTGGGTAGATGAATTTTGCCAAGGCACTGGAAGGGATTGCAGTAAACAGTAAACGGTAAACAGTAAACAGTTATCAGTAAACGGTAAACAGTAAACGGTAAACAGTAAACAGTTATCAGTAAACGGTAAACAGTTATTAGTCAAGACAATTGGGTTTAAGGGGAACCACTAAGGGGTGCTTACTTTCGACTGAAAACTAATAACCCAAAGCCGATTAGTAGCAGGCGCTATCTGGCTGGTTTAAATCCCCCACCATACACCTTGATCACCGTTTACCGTTTACTATTTACTGTTTACCGTTTACTGTGCAAACTATGGGTATTCGTGAGAAACAAAGGGGATTGCTACTATTTCCCCCTCAGTTTCTCCCACTTGAACTTTTAAGCCAACGCCACCGGCTTTGGTGCGGATGTAACCCAGTCCAAAGTAACCATCAGGAGTTTCTGTGTAACTGGTAAGTTTGCCAACTTTTTCATCTCCAACGGCGATCGCATTTCCAACTTCAGCAGGGGCATTGAGGTGGATACCCCAAAGGTGTTGTTTTACACCTTTGTATGTGTTTAACCTAGCGATGGTTTCTTGGCCGATATAGCAACCCTTGTTAAAAGAAATAGTCTGCCACAAGCCAACTTCCAAGGGGTTGTAATCATCAGTCAATTCCGAATCGGGGGATGGGCGTCCTTCTAAGATTCGCAACGCATCCCAGGCGCGATCGCTCATCTCTACCGCCCCCACCTCTAACAGTTTGTTCCATACCGTGGCTTTATCAGTATAGGGGAAAGTAAAGGTATATCCAGGAGCCGCTAACCCACTACCCACAGCGATTCGCACACCCTCGGCAGGAGGAATTGTATATACTTGGTGATTAGCGTACGGTTGCCCAATTAGTTCACTAATACCCAACTTTTCCATAACAGCATCGCTTCCTGGGCCGATGAGACTAAAAGTGTTGGTGTATTGCGTAATATCAGATAATTCCACTTTATCGGCAAAGAAAATATATTTATCCAGCCATTCCATCAAAAACTGGCGACGGTTAGGTGAAACTAGCAAAATTACCGCATCTTCTCGAACGTAGGCGGTTACTAGATCAATTGTCCTAGCTGTGGAAGTGACGAAAACAGTATCACAACCTTGTCCTGGCTTGAGTATTTGGAAATTGTTAGTACTTTGATTATGTAAGAAGTTGAGGCGATCATCGCCTGCTACTTTGATGCGTCCCCAGTGAGAGCGATCGCATACAGCAACCCCAACTCTTGCGGCTTCGATAGCTGCTGCGTCTTTACCGTCAATTGTAGATGTTGGCATGGTGATGAAGAGTTGCCCTGTTTCAATGTTGTCGCACTGGAAATCTTAGCAAATAAGCGTTTGCAGCTTCAATAGTCGTCTTAATCCTTTGAAGCAAAGCTTCGTCCCAAATATTCCTTAAATCTTTCTCAAAACTTTTTGTAAACTCTAAGTGCATCCTTTCGTGTCCAAAAAATTGAAAATAGCTTCGCGGCTGACAGCTTCAGTATTTTCACCTTCCTTGATAGCTCTTTCTAAAGCTATATCTTCCATAATTTCTGTCAATAAATCAGAAAATACCTCTTTTTGCTTTTGAAGTACCTCAACAATTGCTATTTTCAATAGTTCATTAAGTTCAATCTCGTCTAAGTTAATTTCAGCCATATATACTTTAGTTACTTAATTTTGCTTGATAGTAGCGTACGTATTATTTCAACTTCCACATATGTAATAAAATCAAAAGATAATGGCAAAAGTTAAAAAAGTTATGAAAAGAACTTTTAGTGCGAGTGTATGGCAAGAAGGTAATTGGTTTGTGGCACAGTGTTTAGAGATTGATATTGCTAGCCAAGGCGAGACTGAAACTGAGGCATTGGCTAATCTTGAGGAAGCTTTGTCACTGCATTTTGAATCACCAGTAGCTACTATTATTCCTCAAATCAAGACACTTCAAGTAGAAATAGGTGTCGCTTAAACCATTACCTTATCGTGAAGTGAAGCGTAGATTAGAGGCAGCAGGCTTTGAAGAAGTTAGCCAAAAAGGTAGTCACGTAAAGTTTGCCAAATCTACCGATGAAGGAACCCGTACTGCAATTGTGCCTCGTCATCGAGAAGTCACGATTGTACACTTAGCAGTATTTTAAGACAAACTGGCATAAGTGTAGAAGAATTTGACAGTTTGTAAGTGCGATCGCTTTTTACTGTAAGTTAACTAAAGAATTGTTTCGGCTTGAATTTCTTGAATGATTGTTAAAATTTCTTCTTCTGATTGAATATGCCGTGCTAATACTTGAGCGGTTGATTCAAGCACGCGCTCAGAGAATAATTTAGCTAAGTCCTGCCGCAAATTCTGCCCAATGTAAAATTTGAGTAGTGCTTCAAGTGACATATCTCGATTAGCTGCGACTTTTTTGAGTGATTCCAATGTATCTGTTGGTATCTTTATTGATACTGTTTCTGTATCACGAGGTCTTAAATGTAGTTCGAGTTTTTCATCAGGCTTGTTCATATAGCTTTCTTTCTGTGCGAGTAGCTGGACGAGCGGATATAATGCGTGTTTTACTACCACGTTCTAGATAAACTACGAGTAATAAGCGTTGAGAAAGAGAATAGCCCAAGATGAAATCACGCTGTTGATTATTAGCAGTAGCATCACCCACTTGGTAGAAAGGGTCAAGGAATACCTCTGTAGCTTCTTCAAATGTAACACTATGTTTTTCGATGTTGCTTTGTGCTTTATTTTGATTCCATTCAAATTCAACACCTTGTAGGCGATAAACAATATCCATGTAGGAATTTGACTTTTGGATTAATTGCTCTTTCTAATTTTCCATCATCTTTTCACTAACCCACGTCACAATATTTTCAGATTTGTTTGATGCGAGTAGCTAGAAGGTTTGTTGATTAGAGGATGAGAGGCGATCGCCTTTTACGTAGCAGTGCAATCACTGACGCCAATCTTTTGATTAGTCATTTAAGCTATACGTGCTTTAGCTAATCTTTCCCTCAACACTTACGTAATTATGTCTTCTGAACAATTTCAGGCAGCACATGACAGTATCTACAACGCTGGCACAAATCTCTTACAGTACCTTCAAGAAATTCGCCAAAGTCGTCTCAGTGAAGGAGACGAAACTAAAGGTTTGCAGGGTGTCGAGGTTGAAATCAACAAAGCCCTACACGCATTGAAAGAGAAAGAGTATCAGGTGGCTGTAATTGCAGCGATGAAAGCTGGCAAAAGTACCTTTTTGAATGCCGTGATTGGTGCTGATATTCTGGCAAGTGAAACAGCAGCATGTACAATCTGCCGTACAGAGGTTCGACATATTCCATCTGGGCAAATTTCAAGACTTCTGGAATACCGAGATGGACAAAGACAACCTTTTCTTATTGCTGAGGGTGATGCTGGAAAAATTCAGCAAAAATTTTTGGAACGTACCCGCGAGATTCGAGAGAAAGGCAATTCTGACAACACTATTAGCTTTAAGATAGAGCATCCTATTGAAGCTATTGGCACACTTTCATCACTTGCTGGCTTCACCTTAGTTGATACTCCTGGGCCCAATGAGTGGGAGTCTGCCAATTTCGACGTAAAACTAAAACAAACTACACTGGAAGCGCTACGAAACTGTAATGCAATTTTGTTTGTTTTAAATTATGCTTCTTACAAAGATAATGCTATTTCAGATTTGTTTAAAGATGTTATAGAAAATCGTAAGGAAATTTTAACTGAAAATACGGGTAAGATTTACTTCATCCTTAATAAAGTTGATCAGAAAACAGAAAAAGATAAAGAAATAGCTGATGTCATAAAGGACTTGAAGTTAGAGTTAACTAGCTTTGGTTTTCCAAATCCCATTATCTATCCTGCAAGTTCTAGACAAGGACTTTTGGCGAAATTAATTCAAAAAGAAAACGCAACAGAAAGCCAGATAAGTGATTTTGAAGATTTTTTTAGTGCAAAATATGCTGAAAGAGATGCTAGAGGTAGAAAGGTAATACCTTTGCCATCAGAAATTGCGCCAAAAGCTTTAAAGGATAGTGGCTTACCTACTATTCAAGAAACAGTCATTGAAACCATCACTCAAAATGCTGGTTGGAATCTTTTGAGTGACGCTTTGGCAAAAATTGATAAAGCAGCAAAGACGATTGAAAATTCTTTAAACACTCAATTCAGTGGTTGGGATATAACAATCGAATCCCTCAAAATCCAAGTAGAAAATTACCGTAGACATTCAGAATTTGCTAAAACTAAGGTTGAAACTGTAAAAAAGTCTGTAGAAAAGCAAAAACAGATACTAATAAAAGGTTTTATTCAAGGAGTTAGTATATTTGCTTATGAAGCAAAAGATAAAATCCAACATGAAATTGATCAGATTGCTCAATCTAGAGTGGGTAAATCCACAAAACATAATATTAAACAGTCTAATAATTTGCAAAGCCAGGTACATCAAGATGTTGACTGGTTTGGTATTGCTGGAGAAATAGGCGGAACATTGCTAGAGTTGATTCCTGGTATAGGCAAAGTTTTAGGAAAAGGGCTTAAAACAGTGCTGAAAACATCCAACTCTTTGCTAGACAGTATGAGGCAATCTGTTCCAGACTCATTAAATATTTCTGATTCTGAGTATGATAATCTGCCAGATATATCAGACTCATACATCATTAGAGCAAAAACTAAAGCAGAAGCTCAAAAAATTGGCAGTACCATCAATGATTTTTGCGCTCCTCATATTCAAAGTTGGTGGCTAGACACTCAAGATAAGCTAGTTAGGGATGGTACAAAAATAAGAGAAGCTCTAGTTAATAAAATACAAGAAGATATTCAACAAATATCAAATGAACTTTCTGAATATCTTGGACAATCTTTGCATGTTCATATAAATGTAAACGATATTCAGTTTCCTAGCTTCGAGTTTTCAGGAATCGACGCCAAAATTCAGTATCAGCAAGAAGTATTTACTCGCACACGAAAAGAAGCTAAAAGAGACAGTGGTTGCTGTAAATCGGATAAAGTCTATTATGTAGATGTTTCATACGAAGATAAACATGAATTTTACGAAATTGACTTACGCCAAACAATAAAACTAATTAAGCAAAAGATAGATGAGCAAGTGTCAAGGAATGAACAACTGTTACAGCGAGTTATTGAAAAACAAGTTGAGGAAGATTTCAGAAGTGCAGAGCAACAAATCAACGACTATATTAAAACATTTCAAGATGATTTTGACCGTTTGCTGAAAGAACGGAAAATGAGAGAAGCTGAGGCTGATCAGATTCGTGAAATCCTTAATATTCACAAAGACAAGTTGAATAAATATCTGTGTGAATTGACAGCTATTCGAGTATCCCTGAGTAATTGGAAGCCAGCTTAAACAGTCAGCTAGGTAACTAGACAACTTCACGAATTTAGATAAGCTAAAAAATCGCCTACCTTTATCTCAAAGCCCACAAAGGTGGGCTTTGTTCGTATAGTCCCAGAATTCTATTCTGAGAGCTTTAACTTTCTGGTAAACTTGCAAACGCTTGCTCAACTAACTCCTTAGCCTTAGCATCCAAACGCTGCCAATCCACTTCACCAAACTCATCCATTAAACCAGTATCGATATTAACTGCTTCATTTTCAGGGTCGTACTCAAGAAAACACACTTGATAGCACAGTTCCCACAAATCGATACTGACCTCTTGCCCTTGACGCTGCAAACGTAAATGATATCCTGGATGGGGCATTGGTAGACGAGCAAGAGTTTCTCTAATGTTTTCTGCTTCTTCCGGTGTTGCAGTTTCCATCTCTTGCAACAGGCGAGTCACCAGTGCTTTTAGCTCATCAGTGGTGTTAGGCGGCCAAATCAGTACATCGTGGTAGGTTCCTGTCCAGTTAGATGCATCAAGCAGCTTGCGAAGATTATCGACAACGCGAATGAAAGCGGGTTGCATGAGGATTTCAGCCTGCTGCCATGCAACTGAGTTTGTGATTCTGGGTGGCATTGGTAATAAACAGGGGCACTAAAAGAAAAATAATCTAGTCTGCGTTTATTAAAAAGCTGCGTTTTTAATCTAAATCTTTTCTCAAGATAGCGGATTTCATTGAAGAAAATTTGGAGATATTTATTACCAGCTGGAAAATTAGGTAATAACTCTGGGGAGAGGAATATGATAGGCAAGCTACTAGACCATCGTTACCAAGTAATTCGAGTCCTGGCGACGGGAGGATTTGGTCAAACCTACATTGCCCAAGATACTAGGCGGCCAGGTAATCCTATCTGTGTTGTTAAGCATCTTAAACCTGCAAGTTCCGACCCCAGAGTTTTTGAAACTGCTAAGCGTCTGTTCAACAGTGAAGCCGAATCCTTAGAACATCTGGGCAATCACGATCAGATACCCAGGCTGCTAGCTTACTTTGACGAAAATCAAGAATTCTATTTAGTCCAAGAATATATTGAAGGACATACCCTAACTGAGGAACTTATACCTGGTAAGCGCTGGAGTGAAAGCCAAGTCATTCAACTGTTGCAGGAAGTTCTGAGCATTCTGGATTTTGTCCACCGCCAAGGCGTGATTCACCGCGACATCAAACCAGATAATATCATCCGTCGCGCCTCTGATCAGAAATTAGTTTTAGTAGACTTTGGCGCAGTCAAGCAACTGCGTACATCAATAGTTGCGCCTGGTGGGCAACCTACTGCCACAGTAGTTATTGGCACTCCTGGCTATATGCCTACGGAACAAGGGCAAGGCAAACCCCGCCCCAACAGTGATATCTATTCTCTTGGCATCATCGCTATTCAAGCATTAACAGGATTATCGGCGACAGAATTGCAAGAAGATCCTGAAACGGGTGAAATCCTCTGGCAGCATTTAGTACCTGTAAACTACCGTTTGGCAGCAGTGTTAAACAAGATGGTGCGTTATCACTTCAAAGACCGCTACCAAAGTGCAACGGAAGCGCTGCAAGCATGTCAAGAGGTGATTAATCCTATGCCTGCACTTTCCATACCTCAAGCATCCGTTAAAAATTCTAGTTACCAAGAAACCAAATCTTTACCTCAAATATCTCGTCAGCAAACGGTTGCAGTTGCACCCGCAAATCCTACACCCGCTAAACCTGTCCGCAAAGATTCACCTGACCCATGGCCGCTATTAATTGGCGTATTCTTGGCAGGTGGTGCAGCGGCTTTGGTAGCAAATGTGTATCCAAATGTGAAAAATTTAGCTGCCAATTTTATGGGTGATGATACCGCCTCAGCACAAAATTGCTTGGCTGTTGTCGTGGAAAACTCTAATATTCGTTCTGAACCTAGTTCAATTAATTCTGACAAGATTGTGCGAACTGTTACTCAAGACGCCAAGTTTGAGGTTACTGGCAAGCGGACAAAACGGGGATGGATAGAAGTTAAACTTAATTCTGGGCGTTTGGCTTGGGCGCACTCGGATGTAATAGCCAATAATGACCAATGGGTTTCTTGCCTACGCGATAAAGGGATTGCAATTAAGACAATAGATGATAATACTCTGATTGCTACTCGACCGATTCCCAAACCAAAACCAAAATCTCGTAATGTAGTAACGCCATTGCCAGAAAAATTGGACGAATCAACTGCCGATGAGACATCAGAGCAATCACAGCCTAGTGCTAACAGTACCAAGATTATAGAACAAGCAAGACAGAAGTATGAATCTGGAGACTTGCAAGGTGCGATCGCACTTCTGCGGTCTATTCCAGAAAATACGGTTTCTAATATCAAAGAAACAGGCAAAATGATTACCCAGTGGCAAGAAGACTGGGCTAAGGCAGACGCGTTATTTAATGACATCAACAGAGCACTAGAAGATGGTCAATGGGATAAAGTTTTAGATTATAAAAACCATCCAGAAAAGTTACCTAATACTCAATACTGGCGAAATAAATTAGAACCAATGTTTAAACAAGCTGCTGTCAATCTAGTTAAACAGGCACTCCCTAAAGTCGATAATCAAGAGAATTCTCAACAGGAACGATCTAAAGTTGATAATCAAAATAATTCTCAACGGGAATTCTTCAATACTGACAAATTTTTAACTCCAGAAAGTCCCGACACCATAGAAAAACCTAAAAGTGAATTGTAAGCAGGTAGGCATAAATAATACCGATTCAATTAATGATTGCAACAAATCCTTTGGTAGAGACGTTGCATTGCAACGTCTCTACATGGTCTATGTGTCACATTCTTTTTTTAAATTGGTATAATTAGTAATATTAGAACCCTTCAGAACCTTCCAGTACTTCCAAAAAACTTTTCAACATCAAATAAGCAGAAGTTCCTCCTGGGTCTTGATGACCGATACTGCGATCGCCAAGATAGCTGGCCCGTCCCTTCTTTGCTAGCATTGGTGTGGTGTTATGCAACCCTTGTTCAGCGGCTACTACAGCCGTATTCAAAGCCTCCGTTGTCTTCTTACTCTCTTTTATAGCTTGCTCAAAAGCCACCACAGCGGGAGATAGCACATCCACCATTGTTTTGTCTCCCAGTTGGGCTTTGCCACGCCCTAGCACACCGTCTAACCCAGCTTGGAGTAGTTTTAGCACATCTTGCTCTGTCAATTCTTGTTTACCCGCTACTGCTGTACTTGCACGCAAAAACCAAGTGCCATAGAGAGGGCCACTAGCACCACCAATAGAGGAAATCAAAGTCATGCTGACTGTTTTCAAAATGCTGCTGATGTCTTGATCTGCAAGACTCGGTAACTGACTGCTTACCTTTTTAAAACCGCGATCCATATTAATCCCATGATCAGCATCACCGATCGCAGCATCTAATTCTGTCAAATATTGTTTATTCTGCTCTATCTCGGTTGCAAAGACCTGCAACCATTGTAATATTTGCGCCTGATTCACCATGTTAAGCCCCCCAGTGCCAACTCGGCGTTTTTACTGGTGCATCCCACAGCCGGATCATCTCATCATCCAACTTCAGCAGGGTAATTGAGCAACCTTGCATTTCCAGAGACGTAATGTAAGGCCCAACTAAGTTTCGGACAATTTGCAATCCTTGCTGTTCGCAGATTTCGGCTAGTTTGCGGTAGACAATATACAGTTCAGAAAGGGGAGTCCCACCCATACTGTTGATAAAAGCCAATAGGCGATCGCCTTTTTGCAATGGCGGATTAATCAGTTCCACATCTACCCATTCTCCTTTATCTTCATGCCACTCGCGCACTGTGCGGCTGTAGGCTGCATCCTCAATTATTGAACGCGTTAAAATCTCTGTAATCTCATCTACTGGTTTTATTTCTGTACGCTGCCTACCTGGCTCCCCGTGAATACCGATACCCAATTCGATTTCGCGATCGCTCAATTCAAATGTCGGTGTACCTTTAGCGGGCACTGTACATGAAGTCAAAGCAATTCCCATGCTCCGCCCGTGCAGATTTACTCGACGGCATAAATCTGCTATTTGTGTCAAATCATACCCCTGCTCGGCTGCTGCTCCACAAATTTTTTCTGCCAATATCGTTGTTCCTACACCCCGGCGTCCTTGTGTATATAAGCTGTCCTTCACTGCCACATCGTCATCAATTAAAATATTCAGCACCCGGTTGCCTTCAGCACGAGCTAACTCTGTTGCCATTTCAAAATTCATGACATCGCCGCTATAATTTTTGACGATATAAAGGATACCAGCCCCACCATCTACTTGCTTAGCGGCTTCCAGCATTTGATCAGGTGTGGGTGAGGTGAAAACTTCGCCAGGACAAGCAGCATCAAGCATTCCTTTGCCTACAAAACCAGCGTGCATCGGTTCGTGACCGCTACCACCACCAGAAATAATTGCTACTTTTCCCGGTATAGGTGCAGTGGCTCGGTAGACAAAGGTAGGGTCATAGTTCACCCTGATTAAATCAGAATGAGCCGCCGCCATACCTTCTAGACTTTCTCGCACAAAGTCTTCTGGCTTATTAATCAGCTTTTTCATATTCCTTTATCTTGGTTTTGAGGGTGCTAAAACCAAGATAAAGGAATATTGCTACTTTGACATTTTCATACTTAAAAACGCAAAGACGCCATATAGCTTGGCGTCTTTGCGTCTAATGCAAGAAATCATTTGCAGATTTACTTGTTAGGCTGAGGAGTCATCCGCAGATAGGGTTTAACTTCCTCGTAGCCTTTGGGGAATTTTTGTTTGAGTACTTCTGGATCTTTGAGTGAGGGGACAATTACGACATCCTCGCCATCTTTCCAGTCAGCGGGTGTAGCCACGCTATAATTATCAGTCAATTGCAGCGAATCAATCACTCGCAAAAGTTCATCAAAGTTGCGTCCAGTGCTGGGGGGGTATGTGAAACTCAGGCGCAGTTTCTTATTGGGGTCAATAACGAAAACCGATCGCACTGTCACAGCTGCATTAGCATTGGGGTGGATCATATCGTAAAGATCAGAAACCTTACGATCTGCATCTGCCAAAATTGGGTAGTTGAGAGTGGTGCTTTGAGTTTCTTCGATATCTCCCACCCATCCTTTGTGGGATTCTACATCATCAACACTGAGTGCGATCGCTTTGACGCTGCGCTTGTCAAATTCTGGTTTCAGCTTGGCAACTGTGCCTAGTTCTGTAGTGCAAACAGGTGTAAAATCAGCGGGGTGAGAGAACAGCACAACCCAGCTGTCACCTGCCCATTCGTAAAAATCAATGTCGCCGTGTGTAGAGGCTTGCGTAAAGTTGGGTACTGTATCACCTAGACGGAGAGCCATGAGAGATTCCCTGTAGTTAAAAAGGCATGTGTGTTCTACTTTGCCATCATGACACAAAACCCCGATTCCCCAATCGGAGTTGAGCTGTTTGAAACAAAATTTTAAGTTTTTAGTTTTCAAGAATGCAGAGATAAATAGCAAATAAGCTGATAGCTTTAACAACCGAAGGCGACTTTTACTTCCAAGTATGCGGGCAATTTTGCCGACTGCACCTTGAGTGAGTGTAGATGAGAAGGCAGCAGCGGAAAAATTTATCACTTACTTGTGGTTGCCCCAAACTTAAAAAGTTGCTACAGACTTAGGTTTGCGCCTAGGTACACCAGGAATTGCACTAGGCTTAAAGTCTTCTAGAGAATTTGGGGTTGACCAATAAGCGAAATACAATTCATTGAGACTACCTAAACCAGAAGTTATAGACGATGGGAGCTATTATCGGTTTAGTGATCGCAGCTTTGTTTAATTTTGGAACCTGGTTTTACTCTGAGCAAGCAGTCTTGGCTTTCTACGATGCTAAACCTCCCAGCCGTAGCCAAGCCAAATTACCGCAACCCATGGTAAAGCTGCTTTGCCGACGTGCCAAGTCAATAGAGAAATCTTAACAGAATTAAGCGAGCGCCTTAAAGCAACCAATAACACCAAACTTTTCTATGATTCTCCCCAGATAAATAGTTAGCCGTCTCAGGCTTCAGCCCCTATCCTGACCCCTCCAACTTGAAAAAATGCTGAGTTAAGCGGCAAGCTCAATCTATCGTGATAAACTGCTTTAAGATCATTTGTTCTTGTGTGGCGATGGCGAATCTACCTCATTTCATTCAATATCAAGGTAGCAAGAGGAATTTAGCAAAGCACATCCTCCAGTTTCTTCCCAAAAATATCAATAGGTTAGTAGAGCCTTTTGCTGGAACTGCCGCAATTAGCGTTGCTACGTCTGCAAATCAGATTGCCCGCAGTTTTTGGCTAAATGATCTGAATAAACCTCTAATTGAGCTAGTAGAACTAGCGATAGAAAACCCGCATGAAATAGCAGATTTCTATTCAGAACTATGGAATGAACAACATACCGATTCCATAGCTCACTATTTTGAGATCAGATCAAAATTTAATAAGACTAATGATCCAAAATTGTTCCTTTACTTACTAGCAAGATGTGTTAAAGGTTCAGTCCGTTATAATTCCGAGGGTTTATTCAACCAAAGCCCGGACAAAAGGCGGAAAGGAACGCGACCTGAGACAATGAGAAAAAATATAGCAGGTGTATCCAGTCTTCTAAAAGGCAAATGTAAGTTTACAAGTTTGGATTATCGAGAAGTATTACAGCAAATTCAAGATAGTGATTTCATCTATATGGATCCCCCATATCAAGGGGTATGTGAAAATAGAGATTCAAGATATTTATCCGGGATAGGTTTCGATGATTTTGTATTAGCTCTTGAACAGCTAAATCGAAAAGAAGCGGCATTTGCTATCAGTTACGATGGTAAGTTAGGTGATAAGGCTTTCGGCAAGGTTCTTCCTCTAAGCTTAAGTCTTGAAAGAATCGAAATCGAAGTTGGAAGATCGTCACAGTCTACACTGCTCGGCAAAGAAGAAATCACAACTGAATCATTGTACTTATCGCCAAGTTTATCTAGAAGCCTGGTGAATACTCAAATCAACGATTTCAGTTATATTGGCAAGAAACCAAAGCAACTAGCCCTCCTGGAAAAACATGGAGAATTCGCAGCAGCTACCAGATGACTTCTTGGAACTCTGCCGCTTAATAACGGCAAAGAGACCGAGGGCGGTTATTGAGCACATTTTGCAACACGGATTTATCACGACTGAGGATTTGAAAGAAACCTACGGTTATAACCATCCTCCAAGAGCAGCTAGAGACGTTAGAGAAAATGGTATTCCGTTGGAGACTTTCCGTGTTACTGGAAGTGACGGTAGAAAAATAGCTGCATATCGGTTTGGAGACATTAGCAAGGCAAGATTCACTCGTCTTTCTGGAAGAACAGGTTTATCCAAGCAGATTAAAGAGACGCTGCTCAGCAGATACGGATGTAAGTGTTTTATTTATCTTGAAGAGGTAGATGAACGCCAGTTGCAAATTGATCATCGTGTTCCTTTTGAAGTTGATGGTGAGCCAGATCTACTAGATCCAGAAAACTTTATGCTGCTTTGTGGCTCTGCTAACCGGGCTAAATCCTGGTCATGCGAACATTGTGAAAATTGGAATAACATCAAAGATAAATTGATTTGCTTGTCGTGCTACTGGGCATACCCTGAAAACTATGAGCATATTGCAATGCGACAAATTAGAAGAATAGACCTTCTTTGGGAAGGTAACGATATTGAGATTTATGAAAGGCTCAAGCAAAGAGCCATCAGTATAGAAAAAGAACTGCCAGAGTTTGTTAAAGAAATTATTGAGCGTGAAATCAATCGTAATGGCGACGGCTAACACTGCGTTAGTGTGGACGGAATAGAGGTATCGGTGGGCGTTAAAGGTTATCTGCCGCTGCACAACTTCACCGTTATTGACTGAATATTGCCCTATCCAGTAAGACCCTAATTATACTCTTTTACCAAGATCCCAAATGGGTTCTATACGTTAATTGGGATTAGTTTTGTCATTACAGATATTGTCGTCAAAGCAGTTCTAGCACCTGTTTAGCGATAAGTACTGTTGTATTTTTTGGGTTAGGACTGCTTGACCAAAATTCCTTGGTAGGCTTGGATTGTTTGACGAGCGATCGCATCCCAACTAAAATGTTGCAATGCATATTGTCGGGCATTTAATCCCCGTCGCTGGCGTTCTTCGGGATTTTGCAAAGCCTCTTGCAGTAACTCAAAAAGTGCTTGTACATCTGTTGTACCCACCCAGCCAGATTCACTATCGCGTACCTGTTGACAAATATGCACTTGATCAGAAATTACCACAGGTATGCCTGCAACCATCGCCTCAGCTACAGCAATTCCAAAATTTTCATAGTACGAAGGCAAGACGAATAAATCAGCAGCTTGTAGTAAACTAACCTTTAATTCACCAGTGACAAAGCCAGTGATTGTAGTGTGCGATCGCAATGGTGAATTTTGAATTTGAGATATTATTTTTTGTTCATAATTTGGATCTTGGGGATTTGTTCCAGCTAAGACAAAGTGAAACTTATAACCAATTGATAGCAGCTTTTCTAGTGCCGGAATCAACAGATTTAATCCCTTTTTCGGGTCAATTCGTGACATAAACAACACCAAGGGGATTTCAGCAGGAATACTAAATTGCTTAAGCAAGATATCTTCTCCCCCTTTCCCCACTTTTTCTTTAACACCCAAGGGAATAACCAAATCTGGCGTAGACACTCCAAATCGTTCTGATATTTTGGCTTCTTGATTGCTGGTAAAATGAATTGCTGCCGCACCAGCTAAATTTTGACGTTCTATAATTGCGGCATAAAGCTGTTTTAATTGCTTTTTCTTACGTAAATCGGCTGGATCGAGAGTACCCAAAGGGCGCAAAATATAAGGTAGCTTTTGTTGACGACACACAGTTGCAGCGGCACTACTTACGGGAGAGAATAGAGCATGAATATGCGCTAAGTCAAACTCATGAGCATGAATTTTCAGCCACTTTAGTAAATCCAACGAAAATTTGTAGCGACGAAACGGTGCACAACGAAAGTAAATTATTTCATAGCCATCTTGTTTTATTGGACGATTTAAGGGAACATCCAAGGATTTTTGACCAATATCGCCATTACTATCAGTTGTGAGAATTGTAACTTCTACTCCCTCTTGTGCCAATGCTGGAGCTAGTCCTAATACCATTTGACTTGGGCCGCCATAAATTAGAGAAATTGAGGGGACAATTTGTAGGATTTTCATTTTTTTGTTATTTGTCCTTTAGACTTATTGTAAAAATCTAAGTTATGAGTATTTGAAACCACAGATAAACACAAATGCACACCGATAAATTATCTGTGTTTATCTGTGGTTCTATTTTCATAAAATTAAGTTTTGAGAAAGTCGAGTGACTAATGACTATTAACTAATTCTTGATAAAACTCTAATTGCTGCTTAGCTAAAGCTTTATTCGTGTATTTAATCATGGCTTCTTGATAACCCATTTCACCGAGAGTGCGGGCAAAATCTGGTTTATCCATTAATTGAACTAAGCAATTAACGAGAGCTTGAATATCACCTTCGGGAAATACTAAACCAGCATCGCCAATTACATGCGGAATTTCACCAGAATTAGAACCAATTACAGGTACTTGGCAAGCCATTGCCTCAATTAATACGTGACCAAATTGTTCTTTCCAGCCAACTGAAGTTAAGGTTTTAAACTTGTAAGTTGTTTCCGAAGGTAAGATTAAAGTACTCATTAAATTGATATAATTAGCTACTTCGTTATGAGCCACACTTTCTACAAGTATCACACGCTCTTGAAGATTATTTTCTGCTACTAACTTTATCAATTCAAATTGCAGTTCTCCTCGCCCTAATAGTAGTAGTTTCCAAGGTTTATTTTTTAAACTGAATAATGCTTGTAAAAGTGTTAATAATCCCTTTTCTTGCACAAAGCGTCCAACAAAACCTACTACAAAATCTCCTGTTTCAATACCCAGTTTTGATGCTAACTCTGGTTGAGTTTGGGGAGTAAACAGACTTTCGTCTACACCCAGTTGTGGCATAACTTTAATCGGGCCTTGATATCCCCGTTGGCGTAAAACTTCTGCTCCATCCTGATTACCAGAAATTATGCCGTGGCTATGATTCAGGTTATATTTTTCTAATAAAGCAACTGGTAATTTTAGCTCGTATGGTAGATTCCACCAGGTAAAAAATACATTTTTTGCCTTGAGTCCTAATAGCTGATTTAAGGCAATCATCTGACTATAAGCTAGTCCCCTAGAACCTTGTTCTACCTGGATGATTTGGGGACGAAACTGCCGTAATAATGTGATTAAATCAGCACCGAAAGTAAGAAGTCCCTGATGATTTTGACTAAAATTAGAAATAGGAACTATTTTAAATGCACCTTCATCGCGGTATTCAGTTTCAATAATTTTGTTTTGCACGCCACCGGGTTTCCAGCGCTTTGGGACAACAACTGTGACTTCAATTCCTGGTTTTAGTCGTGATAAAGCGCGTAATTTTTCACAGTTGAGGTCTACAATATAAGTATGGCTAGCAATTAAAATTTTCATTGGTATTTTCGATTATAATTTGGAGAGTTGAAACCACAGATAAACATAAATAAACACAGATGAATAAATAAGAAATTTACCTGTGTTTAACGGTTGCATCTATAGTTAAATAAATTAAAGTTGATCTAATCGACTGTAAATTTGACCATCATTCCATAATGATTGGATGACAGTACTCAGGGCTTTGAAAAAACCTAAAGTGTAGAAAACGGCGCGAGTTGCAATTTTGATGGGGGAACCGCTTTTGTGACAGGGTGGGCGTCCCAAGACGTGACAGTCAAACAAACGGGCGTATAAGCGTAAGGCTTGGGTAGCGGTGAGGTTTTTTAGCCCCAGTAAGAAATGGTTGTGGTAAAAGGTGAGTTGATATTTGAGCGATCGCATACTAATATCATGACAACCCCCCGTTTCTTCACCTAAATGCACTAAATGGGCCTCTGGGTCGTACCAAATCTTATATCCCGTCTGGCGAACTCGTAAACAAAAATCTGATTCTTCTCGCACTGCGCTACCGCGAAACCTTTCATCAAACCTCAGTCCGTGCTTAGTAAAAATTTCGCGGCGAAAAGACATATTGCAACCCCTGGCTGTCAATACCTGCTGGGGTTTAGTTGTATGTACTAAATCAATATGATACCAAGCAATTCCTGGATCCATTGCCTGGGGAGGCAAATATTCAATCTGCATATCACCCCCAGAGTCACCCAATTTCATTCTGTCAAATACTCGCCCTGCGATCGCCCCAACTTCTGGATTTTGTACATAGTTTTTTGCATGGGCTGCTAAAAATCCAGGGGTTAACTGAACATCATCATCAATAAACAATACTATTTCACCAGATGACCGCCGCACGGCATAATTTCGCGCCCCTGGTAAACTCGCCCAATCTAAACGCAACCATTTAATTTTACCTGCTCCCGCCTGTTCCTCTAGATAAGCTTGGATTTCTGGTTGGTGTTTTGGGGTTTGGTCTACAACCAAAACTTCAAAGTTCGGATAGTCCTGCTTGAGGACATCAACAATACTATCCCGTAGCGGCTCCTCTCGACTATAGGTCGGGATAATCACTGAAATTAAAGGCCAATAATCCATAAGTTTTTATACTAGGATAGTTTTGCTATTTTGATAATTAGATGATAACCAAGTAATAATTAGTTTTAGGAAACTTCAGTATACTCCCGCTGCTGCTGCATATAAATTGTCAAATAACTCGTTTTGTTTTTCTGAGTTGTGCAAATTTTGAGCTTGAGCTAACGCTCCTGCACTTAAATATTCGTAATGTTCTGGTTTATCTGGTCTATCAATAAATTTGATTATTTGTTGTAATGCTTGCTCTGCTAAATAATCATAGGTGCTATTTAGAATATCCCAATATTCATCAGTTTTGGTTTTTTCTCCGTGCAACCAATTGCTCCAGTGCCTAATATCATTAACTGGTAATTTTAAAATATATCCATTTTCACCATGACGAATAAACTCTGGCAAAGCGCAGACATTAGTTGTAATTGCAGGAGTAGCGACCGAAAATCCTTCGATGATACTATAGCCGTATGTATCATGTAATGTAGCCATTAATTGAAAATGGCTTTGCGATAATAATTCAATAACTTGTTCGTTAGGAATATTTTTGTGAAAAAAAACGTTATTTAAATTAAGTAATTTTAAATCATCTATATATCTGTCGCGCTCAGGGAAATCAGTAGGTACTCCTGAACCATATTCCAGTCCAGATATGATGTGTATAGTAATAGGTAAACCTAGTTTTTCGGCTTTTTTTGCTAACCTTAAAGCGACAATCCCACCTTTTCTAGCAAAGTGGTTTCCTATAAAGACAAGCTGAAGATTTTGTTGTTCTTGATAACGTTTAAATGAATGAACTCTGACAGGGAAATTTGGATGGATAACAACTAATTTGCTGCTAATTTTTCTTTCTATCTTCCAGCCTTCTATCCGCTTGGCTAATCTCAGCTTGGCGTAATCTGAGATAGCTATAATTTTCTGGCAATTATCGAGCGCTAAGCGATTATTTAATAACTCATAAATTACAGCTTCTCGTTGATTTTGAGGATTTCTATACAAAACCCGATGATCTTCAAATGTAAGAAACCAAGGTTTATTCGTATATAAAATTCTATTAAAAGAATGAATAGCTTGATATCTTCCCCATAAAGGTTGCCAAGCAATGAAGCTAGCTAAAGGATACCAAATTTTTTCTATTGGATATCTACCTGCGGGAAAAGGCTTGGGGCGGATTAGTGTATGTCTGGAATTACGAGGTAGATTAGGAATACTGAGGTGTTTTTGACCTCCTATAATAACTTTTACCATTTTTGTCTCACTCAAATTTATGTTTGTAACCGTTTTCGCTTGGTTTTTTGTTGAGGGTCAGTATCTTCCTTCTCTTGTTTCTCCAAGACTGGCAATTTGAAAAGAACTCCCGCAAAAAACCAATAATAGACAGCAACCGGGTCTACATCCAGAGGGTAGTAATAGGTGTTGTAACTAATAAACAATATAAACACCCATAAAGCAGCTCCGTAACTGCGGAAATTACGGTTTTTTATAGAGCGATACGTTTTGAAGGCAATGATTGTTAAAGTTGTCACCAAAGCCAAGAACGCTAATAATCCAACAATTCCCACTTCAAAAAGTACTTTGGGGTAGTAGGTTTCCACTAACTTAGTTGAACCCATTGCACGTGCAGAGTTAGTTGCTCGACCTAAGCCACTTCCCAAGGGCCCGTCTACATTTTTCCAATTCTCTTCAAATTGCTGGACGATAAAATCTTGAGGTGGTGAAGCGTCCCAGCGGCTTGTAAAACTCTCGGTTCTCTCTTGCACGACAGCAGGGTTAGTTACCATCGCAATTCCCAGAATCAAGGCAAGTCCTATACCAATGGGGATAAACCGTTTGAGGTTAGCAATTTGACCAGTAAGCAATAACAAAATAATGAAGCAGGTTGGTACTAAAGCTAAAGCAATTCTCTGCCCAGAGACTACAGCATTAATAAAGACCAATGCTAAAGAACCTAAACCGAGCATCCGCCATATTACTGATGGGTCAGTGAAGCCTGTAGCAAACGTAAAAAAGGTGCTGGCAATCAAGAACCACGCCCATTGCCAAGGAGCCACAAAAGTTCCTGGTAGGCGAATAATCCCTTCTTCGGGACTATATACTAGCGCTCCACCAAAATAACACCGAGCTTCGAGTGTAGCTCTAAATAAGGCATCTCCTTCGAGTCCTCTAGTGCCTTGGCATACACCAGTTAGGAGTAACAAGTACTGAATAAGTCCTAGTACACAGCAGAGGATGATGAGAACAATCTGTAAGCGCGATAAAAATAGAAAATCCTGCTTGTTGCGAATTAGATAGTAAGCACAACCAATCAAAGGTACGTAGCCTAAAAATACTTTCAGTCCCAAAATTCCCATACCTATGGGTATTTCTTTCGGTGCATTTTCTAATAGTCCGACGCTAGGCGGGTTGAACTGCTGTCCACCATTGATAAATAACAGTGTTAACAGACTACAACCCAAGACAATATACAGCGGGATTTTAATGCCTTGGGGAATAATTAGGGGTAGTCCTTGCTTACGGCAAGTTTGCCAAAATCCAATTAATGCTGGAACGTAAAAGGAATCTTTAGCTAATTGGAGTATGGGACTATTGCCCAAATAGTAGGTAATAGTACCCCCAATAGGTACATAAATGATGAAAGCAAATAGCGCTTGGCGGGGGTATTTGAAGGAAAAGGACATGACAAGTATCCCCAAGACCGCAGGAGCCGCCATTTTCATTCCACCTACGAAAAAGAGCAGAATGCCAACAAAGACACCGCCAAAGGTGGCGGTGGTAAGCAAGCTAATGAGTTCTTTACGGGCTTGGGCTGCTTTGCGCTTTTGAGCTAACCTTTCTTTGAGGCTAAGGGTAGGAGTTTCCTTTTTAGCCTGCTTTTTTGAATTTTTAGATGATTGAGATTTTGTTTTGAATTTTGGCATAGTGGCACTGTAGCCTATCAGCCTCGGAAAATAATATATTATAGTTGATAAATTTATGAGAATTACTGTAATTTGTACAGTCCGAATTCATCCCTAATTGATTGATTTAATAGTTTGCGATTAAAAATGCTGAATCTTAATCTTTTGGAATTATCAAAAAGATTTTCTCCTGTTTCCAGAATATAAATTGCACCGGGGAATGGTAATGATTTAATGGCTTTCGCTTTGTTTTTGAGAATATCTCTAACTTTGCCGTGGTCTATATAATATCTGTAGTATCCGTAGCCACGATTATATTCTGGAGCTTCTGGTAGATAATTCAAATCATATCGAGTAATGTTACAAGTACCGCACATTTTATAAAAATTGTTTCTTTTAATATATATATATTTACTTCCTTCTTGATATTTATAACCTTTATTTATAACCCATCCATCAGAATCAGGATGTTGTTGAATAAATTTGGCTAACTTTTTACTGACACAATCGTCAGCATCAACTGCCATAGTATGAGTAGGACAAAATTGACGAGCATAAATCAATCCTTTCAAGATTTTACGTCCTTTATCTGTGTCTCCTTTAGCTACAGGGTTAGTCTCGTTTGCAGGTGAAAAATCAACAGTAATGTATGTAATATGGGAATGATTAAATTCTATTTTTGGCTTTTCGTGACAAACAACAATAACGCGAAAGTTGGGTGAGGTTTGATTGCAGACTGATTTAATGCATCTTTCAAATAACTGTGTAACACGCTCCCATGAATTGGAAACTTGGGGGCTTTTGAGTGGAATAATGAAAACCAGCATTATGTAGCAATCCTATTTGATTTGTGAAAATCGAAAGGCTCAGATTCCCGAATTCTTTGAGAATTCGGAAATCTTATTCACGAATGATTTAGGTTTGCAAAAGCTGTAAGGGAAAATTGGCGCTTGTTAAAAGCTAGGATAGTGCTAACTTAACTCATTAGATATTGCTGGACTTTTGAGACTAATTCACTTGTCCAGTGGTTGGCAAGTTCAGCGTTGACGGCTTCCACCATAACCCTGATTACTGGTTCTGTACCAGAAGCGCGAACCAAGATTCTACCAGAATCACCCATTGCTGTTTCGGCAAGGGTGATCGCTTGTTGCAGAGATTGGCAATCTTTCCATCCTAAACGGCGATCGCGATCGCTTGCTCGCACGTTGTGCAAGAGTTGCGGATAAGTCTGAAAGCTTTGGTCTACTAACTCTGCTAAGGAAACACCCGCCTCTTTTACCAAAGCTGCTAAATGCAAGGCTGTTAACAAACCATCACCAGTCACGCCATAATGACGGCAAAGAATGTGACCTGATTGTTCGCCGCCCAGCATTCCCCCAGTTCTGAGCATTTCTGCTTGCACATATTGGTCGCCAACTGCGGTGCGAATTAAGTTTCCACCTTGTTGCTGCCAAGCTCTCTCAAAGCCTAAGTTGGCCATGACTGTGGATACAATCAGGTTGTCTGGCAATTGTTGCTTTTGTTGTAACTGGCGTCCCCAGAGATAGAGAATGTAATCGCCATTAACTTGCCGTCCTGTATTATCTACAGCTAAGACGCGATCGGCATCGCCATCAAAGGCAAAACCCAAGTTAGCATTATGTTCTTTAACAACAGCTTGCAGAATTTCTAGGTGAGTAGAACCGCAGTTGACATTGATGCGATCGCCATCTGCTTCATTATGCAAGCAGATCACTTCTGTCCCCATTTCTTGAAAAACGGATGGTGCTAACCCGACTGCTGCACCCCACGCCAAATCTAAAACAATCTTCATCCCCTGAAGATTTACAACACTGTGCAAGGGTTTTTTCAATGCCTCACCATAATGCTCTACTAACTCGAAGCGTGAGTAATGCCGTCCCCAATTACTGATACTAGTAATAGATGATATTTTGCCACGTAGTCCCGCCTCGATTTCAGCCTGCAATACTTGGGGTAACTTCGCCCCATCTGCGCCAAAAATCTTAATTCCATTATCCTCTGGTGGATTGTGGCTAGCAGAAATCATCACTCCGCCGATGGCATCACTAATGCTGGTGAGATAAGCAACGCAAGGAGTGGGACACAAGCCCAAATACCAAACCTCTATTCCTGCGGCCGTTAACCCTGCACTCAAAGCCATTGCCAACATATCGCTGGAATTTCTAGAGTCCTGTCCGAGAATCACTGGCCCTACTTTAGCGGCATGGGTACGTAAAACAATACCTGCCCAAAAACCAACTTGCAATGCTAAGGGCGCATTCAACAATTCTCCCACCCGTCCGCGAATGCCATCTGTACCAAATAGAGGACTCGCTGGTAGTGGGATTAAATTCAGTGCAAAACTGCCTTCAATACCTTTACCTAATCCGTTAATTTCGGAAGCAGAACCCCCAGGAATCCCCGAAGTCCGAGTTATAGATGAAACCATAAGTTTAAACACTCCACACAATCACACTGAAAAATAGTACTTGAAACTTTATTCCACTTCGACAGAATACCTTATCTATAATTGTTCTTAGTTTTTAAAAAATTATTCTAATAAAACTATTTTTCCGCAAAAACACGTAAAAATATGTCTATCTTATGTAAATTTTTCATGAATTTAAGTATTGATTTTAACGTTAAGAGCAAGTTTTACATAATTTTAGCTAATTATTACTTTATATAATTCCAACTTCAGTCTTAGCTTTATATAAGTATTAGTTCACACTTTAACAATGCCACAGATCCAAAACAAGCTATGATAATCCTACTTTTAGAGTAATCGCAAGTATTTCTCAGCGAAGCTAAGAATGAAAGCGAAATTTAGCTAATAAAAACAAAAAATTAAAACTCTTGGACAGCGCTTGTATTGCTTTATAGCCGTTGCTGTGTTAAAAACTCAAAAATATCATAGCTTAAAAAATTTTAATATAAATTCTCATCAAAAAGTTTTAAGGTAACGTTTTAATGGCTTTTTTGGCCGTTCGTAAAATCAAAACTCCGACAGTTAACTTTTTAAAGTTGAGAAATTTAGCATGAGCAGCAATTTAGCAACCAAATTACGTGTAGGTACTAAAAAAGCCCACACGATGGCGGAAAATGTGGGTTTTGTCAAGTGCTTTTTAAAAGGAGTGGTGGAAAAACACTCCTACCGAAAGCTAGTTGCTAACTTCTACTTCATCTACTCAGCGATGGAAGAGGAGATGGAAAAGCATCGTCAGCATCCGATTGTTTCTAAAATTAACTTTCCCCAGCTAAACCGTAAGCAGACTTTAGAGAAAGACCTGAGTTTTTACTTTGGTAACAACTGGCGGGAGCAAATCCAACTGTCTTCCGCAGGTGAAGCTTATGTACAGCGCATCCGGGAAATATCTGCAACAGAACCGGAACTGCTAATTGCACATTCCTACACACGTTACTTAGGCGATTTATCTGGAGGACAAATTCTCAAAGGCATTGCCCAAACGGCGATGAATCTGTCTGATGGACAAGGTACTGCCTTCTATGAATTTGATGAGATTTCTGACGAGAAGGCATTTAAAGCCAAATATCGTCAAGCTTTGGATGAATTACCACTTGATGATGCTACAAGCGATCGCATAGTTGATGAAGCTAATGCCGCCTTTGGCATGAACATGAAGATGTTCCAAGAATTAGAAGGTAATTTGATTAAAGCGATCGGTTTGATGCTATACAATAGCCTCACACGGCGACGCGCACGCGGCAGCACTGAACTCGCTACTGCTGAATAATGAGTTACCAGTACAGGGTGTGGAGTGTGGAGTCATAAGTCCAGACAGCCTAACGAAAGATAATTTATAGCTGTCTTTAGAGAAAGAATGAGCGCTAAAAATGCTCAAAATATTTAGGGGCAATAGCCCTGTGACTGCTTTACATTGATGAAAGCAACCATAGGGAGATTGCCCCTCAATTATGCCTACTAAGCTAAATCCTTCAGGGTGTTTTGTTGGGATCTATTTGCAGAGCTTCCCGATAATCAGCTTAGAATAACTAAGTCAAACTTAAGCTAAGCTAATTCTCAGTATTTAGGTTTGTAATTTTTACAACTTATCATACTGATAAAACAACGCAAAAATATGGCTGCAAAAATTCCTGTTACAGTAATTACAGGCTTCTTAGGTAGTGGTAAAACTAGCCTAATTCGCCACCTACTACAAAACAACCAAGGACGCCGCATTGCTGTTTTAGTCAATGAATTTGGTGAACTCGGTATTGATGGCGAATTGTTGAAATCTTGTCAAATTTGCCCCGAAGATGCTGAGGGTGGCAGTAATATTTTTGAATTAACAAACGGTTGCTTATGTTGCACTGTGCAGGAAGAATTTTTCCCCACAATGCAAGAGTTAATCAAGCGGCGAGATAGCATTGATTGCATTTTGATTGAAACCTCTGGTTTAGCCTTACCAAAACCTTTAGTGAAAGCTTTTCGCTGGCAGGAAATTCGTAACGCTGCGACTGTAGACGCCGTGATTACCGTAGTAGATTGTGCAGCAGTAGCAACAGGGACATTTGCCAGCGACCCAGAGGCAGTAGCAGCCCAACGGCAAGCAGATGATAGTTTAGAACACGAAACACCCTTGCAAGAATTGTTTGAAGACCAACTTGCTTGTGCAGACTTAGTGGTGTTAAATAAAACTGATTTGGTTGATGCCGAGACATTGGCTCAAGTTGAAGAGTTGATTAAACAAGAGTTGCCCAGAGTTGTGAAGATTGTAGAGAGCAATTGCTCTCAACTAGACCCATCTATATTATTAGGATTCCAAGCCGCAGTCGAAGACAACTTAGATTCTCGTCCCAGTCATCACGACACTGAAGAAGACCACACCCACGACGAAGAAATTACCTCAACTCACCTCATTTTAGACCGTGCCTTTGACCCAGAAAAGCTGCAAAATCAGTTACAAACACTGGTGCACCAACAAGAAATTTATCGGATTAAAGGCTTTGTGGCTGTGCCTAATAAACCTATGCGTTTAGTGATGCAAGGCGTGGGAACACGATTTGATAAATTTTACGATCGCCCCTGGCTACCAGAAGAAGTCAGACAAACTCGCTTAGTGTTCATCGGCCGTGATTTGAAATCTTCAGAAATAGAATCACAATTAGTAGCTTTGTGAGTGCTGAGTTAAGTAATCTTCTATTCCTCCATCTCCTGTCCTCATTTTTATGTCGATATCTCAACTGTTTAACATTGCCAATCTTTTTGTTTTGCCCTTTTGGGCCTTGATGATTTTATTACCAAACTGGAAAGTTACACGGCGAGTAATGGAATCATATTTGCCTTTTGTGCTGTTAGCTGGAGTATATTTATATTTGTTTATCAACAGCATTACACCAGAAAATGCTCAAGATTTTTCAAATATTCAGTTAACTGATGTTGCACGACTTTTTGCTGATGAAAAAGTTGCAGCAGCGGGTTGGATTCATTTTTTGGTAATGGATTTGTTTGTTGGTCGTTGGATATATTGGGAAGGGCAGAAAACAGGTGTTTGGACGTTTCACTCTCTAGCATTGTGTTTGTTTGCTGGCCCTTTGGGATTACTGTCTCATATTTTGACTAACTGGATTTCGCAGATATTTTTCCCAAAATTACAGCCAAATAAAGAGGCGACTACAGCAGAAAAAACCGCGTCGCCAACTAGCACGTAATTAAAGAAAGAGACAAACTCAAGTATTTTGGTGATAGGTAATTGAATTTCTTCAATTACTTATTACCTGATTTTAAAATCACGAAGCTTAGGCTTTTCTATAGTCGGCATCTAACCAACAGCGTGGTAAATCTTCACCAGAAGGAAAAACGAGGTTTTCTTTTTTATAAGATTCAGGTGGTTGTTCTTCTTCTCCTTGTTGTTCCCGTCCGTGAATGACATCATTATTTGGGTCAATTAATTCTTGAATTTCTTCAATTTCTACCAATTCACCAGACTCTTTAATTTGTAAAAGCATGTAACTATCCTCAATAAGTTTGCATGAAAATTATATGTGAGTTTCAAGATAAACTTGCTCACATTTGACTCAGTTTGGAAAACTAAAATTCCCTAATATTTAAGGAAAATTGTTACCAAATATATATACAGATTCACAATAGTGATCTATTTGCATCTGTGTTTTTTTATAAAAGCGAGTTGCAAAATTTTTAATTGTATTTAAAAAAATTGGCAAATGAAAAATTCAAATCCCAGTTTAATTAAGAAATGCTTACTTAGCAAATTGTTTAACTAAGATATACCCTTGATTTAGTGATTAGATTTCGCGTTGATATTTCTCTAAAATATCTACTAGGGTGACTTGACATTGTAGTGGTAGTAAATCGATTAGAGGAAGTTCACGTCTTCCACCACCAATTTTTACTGGAATAGATTCCAAGACTTTTACAACTCGGTCTTCATTTATAGCATTGGAAGTGATTAAAGGATACAGTTGTTCGGCAACCACTGTATGCAGTTTGGCATCAGATAAATAAAGATGCCACTTGGCAATATCTATGTAGACATTTTCGCCAATTTCAGATGCTAGGGCTTCTAGCATTTCTGTGGTGTTAGTCTTAGCCATAAAAATAACCCTAAATTAAGAAAGAGTGTTAACTCTCAGGCTTTTTCACATTATCGCTCAATAAACCAGGCTGATTCTACTGCCACAGGTTACAATCGCCCTAGTATTAGTAATCCGTCTTCAGGTGGATTTGGATGGTGTTTCGGTGTAGTTGGCGATCGCAGCAATATAAATGAGATGCACCAATAATACTATTGTCCAGCTGGCTGTTAACCAGGGCAACCACTCCCAGGTAGTTGCTTTCAAGTTGTGGACAAACCATAACCCGGAATTAATAGCAGCAGCGATCGCCACATGTATGGCAAAATTCATCCGGTCATCTAATTTGCGGAACTCTGGGTCATTGCGATCGGGTTTGCGAGGCCAACGAGGAGGCATAAATATTTGTTACAAAGTTGAATACACCTTAATTATTCTAAGGTTTTTGGGTGTGTGCTTGCTATTAAAACTTTACAACCAGTCATAATCAAATTGAAAGTCAAGAGCAGTTGGGTTAAATCTTATGACTATTTTTGAGCAAACAGACCCCGACCTCCTTTATCCCGACAGTGACGGCAAACCAATGGCAGACGACACGGAGCAGTATGTTGGATTGTCCTAATTAAGGAGAATTTGGAAATTCTATTTGCTAACAATGAAATGTTTTGATTGCAGGAGATTTGCTTTGGTATCCCGTTCGTTCTCAATTGATTGCACCGACTGCACCTGACGTGATGGTTGCCTTTGATAGACCAAAGGGCAAACGGCGTTCCTATCGTCAGTGGCAAGAAAACAATATCCCACCGTAAGTAGTCTTTGAAATTCTCTCCCCTAGTAACAATGCCAAAGAAATGGATCGCAAGCTAGAGTTTTACGATACCTACGGTGTTGAAGAATACTACTTATACGACCCTGAAAGTTTTCAACCAGATGGCTGGTTGCGGCAAAACAACCATTTGAGTAAGCTATGGCAAATGGATAGTTAGGTTAGTCCTCGTCTGGGAATTAGATTTGAAACTGAACAGAAAGAGTTAGTAATTTACCGTCCAGATGGACAGAGATTTTTGAACTCGTTAGAACTCAATCAACGGGCAGAACAGGCTGAGTTATTAGTAAAACAAGAACGCCAACGCGCAGAACAAGAACGTCAACGGGCAGAACAGCTAGCAGCATACTTGCGTGGTATTGGCATTGACCCCGATAATCTCCCATAAGCAAATTTAACCCAGCTCAGCTATTTTAAGGAGTTTTCTATTCCCCAATGGCTACGAACCTACTCCCTAAACTTTTGAGCATTATGTAAAGATATAATCCCAGATTTATACAGCGATGTTATAAATTTAACTTATAGTCTTGATGCATGTATTTACTGCTTTCCTTTAAAAATTTACTCTTTATTGGTAGAAAAAAATTTTTTATTAAAATTTTCTAATACTGAAAATCAAATGCAAGAAATATCACCCTACTACACGAAAAAAACATAAGTTTTTAGAAAATACTTAATTAAACTTTGCAAACATTTTTGAATGTATTAGATATTGCTATTTATCTATATATTAAAGATTTGGTAAATAAGTTTACTTGGTCTTTTGCTTATGATAATTAAATAATTACTGCTCAAAAATAAAATTTTCAGAATACTATAATTCCTATTTTTGATGCTCTTGCTTTGACAATTATAAATTTTGTCGCTGTAGAAAATTTTGTTTTTCAAACAACTCATTAATTAAATGAAAAATATCTCTTGTTTTACTATCACACTTATTAGTGTAATTAGTTTGCCAGTTTGTTCTGCCAAAGCAGCTACTATTAGTTTTACTGCGCCTACTTATTCAAAGCCCATTGAAAATTTCTCTTCTTGGACTGAATCGGCAAATACTTTTTCTCCAAATGTACTAAAAGCAAGAGCAAACTCTTATGATTCGGACAATATAGATATATTTACAACAAGTCGATCAGAAATAAAAATAAGACAAAATAGTACTTTTACGGTTAATCCAAGTGGCAATGAGAAAATTGGACAGAAAGTTAAAGGAGTTCTTAAGGTAGGACTTTTTGGACTACTTACTGGTAGAAAACCAACGTATCAGAACCTTAACAATACAGGAAGTTATTATGCATCAGTTGCAGCCAGAGTAGACGCAGAATTTGCATCATGGTCTTCGCCTGCATATATTATAGACTCTACCAAAACCTCAAAGTTCATTACTTCTCTTTCAGTTAATGATGAAATTAGTGTTCCTGGCTTGTTACAAGTAGGAAAAACATATAATTTCGATATGGTTTTATTTGTTAATTCTTCTGCACGTAATTATTTGGATGTAGAAAATGCAAGCGCCGTATCTGATGCTGATTTTTACTCTAATAGTGGTAGAAATAATCGTAGGTTTTATGCAACTGTTGAGACTGTTCCCGAACCCATTACTATCGGTGGCACAGTTATGGCTGGCAGTATTGGTTGGCTCCTAAAGCGTAAATTTAAAGTGTTTCAACAGTCCAAAGCTTAAAAAACTGTCCAGGTATTGATGATGAAAGCAAACGCAATCACGTCAAATATCGCCACTGTTCCAAATAGCGATATATACTCTACCCTATTGGCGAGCGCATTTTAATATGGTTGCTAAGTGAGCATATTTCTTGTGCCAACTAAGGCGATCGCACTGGTAGACTTCACTGTAACGAAGTGAGTAGACGCTTGCGGCTTGTCGTTAGCAGCTTAAGTTTCACGCTTGTTTGGGGCTTTATTCTACTTTAGCGACGGACTTTAACATCAAAGTCCGATTGCTTATCCCCATATCGGGAGCAATCGCTCCCTTAGCCCCCATTTAGTTTCCCTGTACTACATTTTCCACACCTCTACTTACCACTTTGTCAACATTTAGATGCGTTTGCCCTAGTTGGAGACTCACGTTATTTTATGGAAAAAAAGCCGAGTTTGTCATAAAAACAGAGGTTAACGATAGTTATATGCCTTTTATAAGTCATAGCTCAACTACAGTTAGCTCATTTGACTGACAGATTATCTGTTATAACAGACGGTCATTTTATGGAAAATTGTCAATTAATTCATACCTTATTTTTTCCTTAAAACTATTAACTATCCAGATAACTCTTGCCAATAGAAAAACTATCTAAGGCAAACAATCGGTTCATCAATCGAGTGGATGACCTTTAAATCTTTATTAGTTAAAAATGATTCATCTTTTTGATAGAGGGAGCAAATACATCTACTAGTAAATATGGAAATGACCTTTATAGGTAGATGAAAATGGCTAAAGCAAACCCAGTTGCAATACAAAAACACTTGAAAGGTGTTGACTATCCAGCTAATAAGCAAACATTGATGAAACACGCTAAAAAGCAAGGCGCTGATCAGGCAATTCTCTCTTTGTTAGAGCAATTGCCAGAAGAAAAAGAGTACGAAAGCCCAACTGATCTTAATAAAGCGATAGGTGAGATCGACTAAGTTATTTTGCTGGCGGGGAATAATCCCCTGATTTCCCGCCACTCTTACTAACCAAGTGAATTGATTCAATTTGAATCGACTTTTCTAAAGCTTTTGCCATATCGTATAGAGTTAAAGCTGCAATAGAAACAGCGGTTAAAGCTTCCATCTCCACACCAGTTTCAGCTTTGGTCTTGACTGTAGCGTAAATTTGATAACCAGGTAGCTGTGGATCAGGCTTAACATCAACTGCAATTTTTTGCAAAGGCAATGGATGACACAGAGGAATCAAAGTAGCTGTCTGTTTAGCTGCCATAATCCCAGCTATTCTTGCAGTTGCTAACACATCTCCCTTGGGAACATTTCCAGCTTGAATAGCGGCGAAGGTTGCTGGCAGCATCCGCACTTTGGCTACTGCTACTGCTTGGCGGATAGTGGGTGCTTTGGCAGACACATCAACCATCTGTGCTTGTCCCTGGCGATCTAGATGGTTTAAACCAGCAGAATTAAATAGAAAATTTTCTTGCGTCATTTGGTTAAGACATGTTAGTATGATCTCTTGGTAAGGGCGTGTAGCTCAGTGGACTAGAGCACGTGGCTACGGACCACGGTGTCGGGGGTTCGAATCCCTCCTCGCCCGTTTATTATAAAGATTGTAGAGATCCGTTTAAGCGCGTTTTTACAATCTAAATTTTTTTCAGGGCGTAAGCATCTGGAGCACGACCTAGAGCAAAGCGCAAGGAGTTTCGTAAGTCTTTGCTGGACTGGGTAAGGAAGATAAGAAGTGCCACAAAAGTTAAAACTGCACAGTAGCCAAACATATTGCGGTAGCCGACTTGTTCGGCGATAGAACCTAGAAGAGGCGCTGCGATCGCAATGCCAAGATCAAATCCGGCTATACATATAGCAAAAATTCGTCCCCGTTCTTGTGGTAGTGAGCGGTCTGCCATCATCGTGGTAATCATAGAGAACATTGTTCCACCACCACAGCCCTCAACGATCGCAGCTAATAAGAACGCGATCGCACTGTTGGCTTGCCATAGCATTAGTGATGACAAACCATAACAGAATATACCAAAAGTAATAAATAAACCACGTCCTAAGCGATCGCTTGCCCGACCGGCAAACAGCCTGAGAATAAAACTAGAAAGCGCCGCAGCTGTAAAAAATAACCCAGCATTCAAATCTACCCCAGTTGATTTGATAAATAATGACACAAAGGTATGCACAGCACCAATTACTAAACCAACCAGCAACATCACTACAGCTGGAACTCTCACTCGTGGACTGCCCAAAATTTGCCAAAATTTGCTGTTATTGCTCTCAACTTGCTCTTTATGTACTGGTGGATTGGGAATTTGTAAAGTACACAAAAAAGCGGCAAAACCCAATTCAGCGGAAACCAGAAATAAGGCTGCATAACCAGATGTAGCCTCTAAATATCCTCCCAAAGCAGGCCCAATTGCTAAACCAATGGGAGATGTCAAACTCATATAACTAATAATTTCACCACGATTCTCAGCGGGAGCTAAATCTGCCACCAAAGCACTGTATCCAGTGGTAAAAGCGGCGAGGCTAATACCGTGAAAAATTCGCACCAGTATTAACAACGGAATCGATTTGAATGCTAAGTACCCAAAAGGTGCGATCGCAACTACTATCGTGCCAATCAACAAGACAATTTTTCGACTGCGTTCATCCGCTAATCTTCCCAGCATTGAGCGAAATAGCAATAAGCCAATGGCAAAACTGCCCATGACAATCCCAATTTGTTGCTTGCTTGCGCCTACATCTTGAATGTAGAGCGGTAAAGTTGGTAAAAGCGAAGCCAAGCTAGACCAGAATAATAAACCTGCTGTAAATAAAATCAGCAGGTTGTACCGCAACCGGGTATCAAAAGTATTAAGAGCTTTCAAGGTAGAGGCAATTTAATTGAGTTTATTGTTATTTGTCATTTGTCCCTTGTCCCTTGTTATTTGTCTGGAGTCAACCAATATTTACTAATGACTAATGACTAATGACTAATGACTAGTGATTACTATTGTTACGTTAGTTAACATTTTTTGCTACCACCTCCCGCACACGATAGATGGGGCGTCCTTGGGATTCATGATAAGTACGCATGAGTAATTCTGCCAAAAGACCGAAGCAAAATAACTGCACTCCAGTCACTAAAAGAAGAACTGCCAAAATCAGTAAAGGGCGATTACCAATCATTTGGCCTAAAGCCAATTTGATGAAAGTCAAGTAAATTCCGATTAACCCTCCTGAAACCATCGAAATCAAGCCCAACAGCCCAAAAACGTGCATCGGGCGTGTGAGGAACTTTTTCATAAACAAAATGGTTAACAAATCCATTAACACCCGGAACGTCCGCGACAGTCCATATTTGCTGCGACCGAAGCGACGGGCGTGGTGACGCACAGGCATTTCTGTAATTCTTGCCCCTTCAATGTATGCTAAAGCAGGTAAAAATCTGTGCAATTCCCCATAAAGGTGCATATCTGCCACTAGTTCCGCACGGTAGGCTTTCAGCGAACAGCCATAGTCATGAATATTGACGCTAGTGGTACGCCGAATTAACCAGTTGGCAATTTTGGAGGGAAGTAACCGATTCACAGCACCATCTTGTCGTTGTTGTCGCCAACCACTTACCAAATCGTAACCTTCGTCTAGCTTTGCCAATAGCATGGGGATATCAGCAGGGTCATTCTGGAGGTCAGCATCCAAAGTGACGATCGCTTTACCTAGTGCATAGTTAAACCCCGCTGACATCGCCGCAGTTTGACCGTAGTTGCGACGCAAAATCACTGCTTTTAAATCATTGCGTGTTTGCGCTTCCTTTTTGAGAAATTCTGCTGAACCATCTTTAGAACCATCGTCCACACAAATGATTTCATAACTTAACTGACTTGCAGATAAGGTAGATGCGATCGCCTCTAGTAAAAGCGGCAAACTTTCTACTTCGTCATGAACCGGCACTACCACCGACACATCTGGAGCAATTCCAGCAATTGCTTGATTTTCCTGGTTAATCTCTCCAGAAATCAATCCACTCCTCATGTTTTCAGCGTCCTTAACGTTTTTGTGGTTTGTAACTTTTAATAACTCTGCCAGCACCTCGCAGCTGACGATAATATGACTGACTCACCATGTCTCCCTTTTTTGAAAGAATATCAATCCCAATTCCATTTCTTCCCTGATCTTTGCCAGAACTATGGATATAGTATCCATCCGCCAAATAAAGCCCTACATGAGTCGCTTTTTGGAGAGTTCCAAAAAACACTAGATCACCCGGCTCTAATTGGGCAACAGTAACTACCTGGGTAAAATCTTCTTGTTGATATGCATCTCTAGGCAACCAAACACCTACTGAAGCAAACGCCGCTTGCATTAGTCCAGAACAGTCGTAATTTGGCGCGACTGTACCACCCCAAAGGTAATAATTTGATTGTTGCATCGCTTTTTGAGTAAAATCGATGACCTCTGTTAGCAGTTTTTTAATCTCAGATTCCGAAAATATTGCAGCCTGATAAGGTACAGTAGCAGGTTGTAATAAACCCAAATCTGAAAAAGATACCCATCCCGGATAGTCATCCTCACTTAAATTCACCTCAACTGCTGAATCCTGTTGATTTGATGTTACCCGCAAATGTCGCCCAGATGCGGCTTGAGTTGCCAAACGTCTACATTCAGGAGAATCATATAAGTTCAGGTCAGCTATACACTGATACTCTCCTGATTTGGAATTTGGGATTTGGGATTTTAGATTAAAGGACATCATTCGAGAATGATTTTTTTTAGTAAAGACGAACAACTCGAAAATCTTGGTAATGGCATTTTAGAGGCAACTTGGGCAGCTTTTCCGACGTTAGCCCGTAATCAAATTGCTCTGACTTGGATTGTTTACGATCCACCAGTATCAGTGAATACTGGTGGTGCTCTGACTCCTAACGCTTTTTGGAACCACTCAGTCCGTGGTTTCACTTATCGCGGTGTTGAGCGGATTTATCCTGCGAGTGTAGTTAAGCTGCTTTACCTAGTGGCAGTAAATGAATGGCTAGAGAAAGGCATGATCCAGCAAACTTCTAAGGAGTTGGAGCGGGCCATGCAAGATATGATTGTAGACTCTAGCAATGATGCTACCAGCTTAGTTATAGACATTTTAAGTGGTACTACTTCTGGGCCGGAATTACCAACAGGCCCATTTGAAACTTGGAAATATCAACGTAATATTGTTAACCGCTATTATCAGTCTTTGGGATGGGAAGAAATGCAGACAATTAACGTCTGTCAAAAAACTTGGTGTGATGGGCCTTATGGTCGTGAGAGAGCATTTTATGGGGAAATGCTGGAAAATCGCAATATGGTGACAACAAACGCGATCGCCAGGTTGCTACATAGTATTGTTGGTGGGGTGGCAGTGTCTAGCGGGCGATCGCAAACGATGATGGCTTTGCTCAAACGTAGTCTCAAAGCTGATGATTTGCCCACTGATGTAGAAGAAGATCAGATAACAGGCTTTTTGGGTGGTGGTCTTCCCCAAAGTGCCCAAATTTGGTCAAAGGCAGGTTGGACAAGTCAAGTTCGCCATGACGCAGCGTATATTGAGTTACCAGATCAACGCCCCTACCTCTTAGTGGTATTTACTGAAGGCAAAGCACACGCTAAGAGCCGCGCTATTTTGCCCTTGGTTTCTCAGCTAGTTGCCGAAGCAATAACTACTTTATAATCCTCTTTGGATTGGGGATTGGGGATTGGGGGGCAAGAGAATAATTCTTTCCGTTTCCCCCAGGACTTACGCAAAATACATCTCTAACCCTCATTCCTCCGTGAACTCTGTCTTGAAAAGTTTTGCGCCGGGAAACCCGGACGCGCAAACTTTTCGCTGTGCCTCTGTGGTTCGATTATTCCGTAACTTATGCGTAAGTCCTGTCCCCTTTACCTTTTTATCGCTTTTTCCCAATCGCTAATCAGGTATTAAAAACAAACTTAGAGATTTTGTAATTGTTGAAGGTTGAAATATGTGCAGCTACCATAATAAAAGATTACGGAATATCCTAATTACCTTCCTAATAAATAAAGGCTTTGCGTTCTAGTATAAAAACCTAATAGTTTACAAAATCAAAATAGCTTTGTCATCTATCAAATGCAGGATATAATATTTAATTTTTTGCTGGCAAATCTTAAATAGCTTAAGTTAAAGTCGGCATGTAAAAATATATTTTTTGGTGTTAAATTTTGAATATTGCCCAAATTTGTTGACTAGAATCAACAAAACCCTTTATCTATTGTGGCAATATTCTTTTAGGAGTGAACGTGAATACTATTCTTCGTAAAAGTGTTTTTTGGTTGCCAAGTTTAGCTGCGATCGCAGTCTTAGGTAATGGCTTACCAGCAGTTGCTCAAACAGTGGACATAGTGAGCAATCAGTCCTTAACCGAGCCTTCAGCTGCAATGTCTCGCAACCAGTTAGATGCTGAATTAGAGACTAACAGCCAAAACCTCTCTACAGAGACAACCGAAAAACCTTTAGTAACTAATTTTACCGAAGTACAGCAATTTCCTAACGCTGCCACACAGGAAACCGCTACTAGAATACTTACACCCGTTCCAGGGACAGTAACAGCTACATCTGTAGCGCTAACTTCTGAATATGTAGAACCTGTCTCTGAGCTTACTTCTCAACCATCTGATTCCAGGGTGGCGCAATCAGATATTGATATAGGCAGACCTACCCGTGGCGGTAGAAGCTATATAGGTGTTGCTGGCAACATTGGCATCAGTGGTGGTACATCATCTTTGGGCGATGGCAACTTCGCGGTCATCAGCAAAGTCGGTCTGGCTAATGCCATCTCGGTACGACCATCGGCAGTCTTTGGGGACAATACTACAGTTCTAATTCCCGTTACCTACGACTTTACCTTGCAGCAAGCAGACCCATTTAGCGAACCGCTAGCGATTGCACCTTATGTAGGAGTTGGTGCAGCCCTGCAAACTGGTGATAACTCGGAAGTTGCCGTTTTAGTAACTGGTGGTATTGATGTGCCGCTAAACCCTCAATTTACGGCAACGGCTGCTGTGAATGCCGGATTTTTCGATGAAACTGATATCGGTTTGTCATTAGGAGTTGGTTACAACTTCACTGGCTTCTAATTAAACTAGTGGTCTGTTTCATTATTAGATCCCCGACTTCTTAAATAAGTTGGGGATCTGACCCTTTTGACTATTTATTTGTGACTTTCTTGGCCATTACTTGGGGGTAACTTTGTCAATTGCCTTGATTTTGCCATCATCTCCTACTGTCCAGACATCGTAAACACCGATGACATCTCCGTTAGCATCAACATCTACGTTACCGCTAGCTCCCTGGTAATTAATATCTTGACCTTCTTTAAGCAACTTTAGTCCCTCGCAGACATCAGTAACTTCTGTACCAGGGGCGTTGGCAACTTCACGTATTTTGTTAGAGATACCAACACCTGTATTTTGCTTAGCCGCTTGAGCTGCTAGTACCAATAAAGCCGAGGCATCCCAGGCTTGGGGAGCAAATTCCCCTGGTGAACCACCCCTCTTAGATTGCCAGAGTTTTCTAAAAGTTTCTAATGCTTTACCATCAGAACCGGGTACTGTGCCGATTACTCCAGTAGCGATATATTTGCCATCATTGCCTTTGCCAACTTGACCAGGAAATTCGTCTGACTTCATGCCGTCTGTCAGCATGACTTGCACACCTTTACTCAGACCTTGCTGATATGCCGACTTTAGTAGTAGGCTACCTGTCTCTACATAAAAAACGCCAAGGACTGCATCTGGTTTACCAGCAAAAGCAGCTGTAGCTTCAGTTTCAAAAGTAGTTGCTTTGGGGTCGTAGCGGACAGGATTATTTTTATTAACTACGGTTCCCCCCAATTTTTCAAAAGCTTGGACAAATGCTTTTTCAAACCCCACGCCATAGTCGTTGTTAATGACAACAGTGGATACTCGCTTGTAACCTCTTTTATTGGCGAGTTCGGCTAAAGCTGGCCCTTGGTAGCTATCGGGGGGAACTGTACGCGCCCAAAAGCCTTTGAAGTCACCTTTTTGCGCCTTTTCGGTAAATACAGGACTGGTACTACCAGGTGAAATCAACATGACTTTATTTTGAGCGGCAATTGAGACAGCAGCGGTGGAAACACTACTGGCAAAGGAACCAACGACACCTGCAACTTTATCTACAGTTGACAGTTTAGTCATACCAGCAGCACCAGCTTTCGGGTCTGTTTGGTCGTCTACAGCAACAAGGCTAACAGGTTGGCCATTCACACCACCACAAGTGTTAACGGTTTCAACTAACAAGGGAACAGAAAGTGCCATCTGCTGTCCGATTGATGCCAAATCACCCGTTGTTGGGAGTAGGGAACCAATTTTTAGTCCTTGAGCACCACTGCTTGTGGTAGTTGAGTTTGCAGCTGGGCTGGCATTACCCCCGTTGTTGGCTGTGTTATTAGTGGTACTGGGATTATCACAAGCTCCCAGGAAAAACCCAGTTGCTATGGTAGTTAAGCTTAAGGCTAAAGCAGTACTAATTCTTTGCATAAATTACTTTCACTCCTCTGAATAGTCAGGAGTCTGAAAGCAAGACTCAAACTAGATTTTTGGTTAGCTTGATCTTAACAGACTCCAAAGGATAAATAATATCATCCCCTTCAAGAGGTAGATATATTTACCCCTAGAGTAGGATTTATTGAAAGCGACGCGCCTCACCACTTGGGGCATTGGGCATTTGTGAATCTTCCCTATTCTCCATACTCAAAAACCACACCCGTAAGGGCATGGCTTTATAATTTGTAATTTTATGCGTGTATTGAGTTGGGAAAACGGAGAGGGAGGGATTCGAACCCTCGGTACGGAGTTGCCTGCCGTACAACAGATTAGCAATCTGCCGCTTTCGACCACTCAGCCACCTCTCCACGGTCACGAAGATTAATGTTATCAGATTTATAATGTTGAGTCAATAGTCATTTGTCGTCATTTGCATGTCATTAGTAGCGGGTGACGCTCAAGAGCGTTGCTAAGGCTAGTTACCAGTGGCAGGAAACGCGCCACGCTATGCGAATAAAACTGGACTTCCTGGCTGACCTACAAAGGACAAATGACTAATTTTTTAGAGCACTTGCGATCGCAGCCAAGCTACGGGTAAAGAACGTAACTTTTGCCACTGGGGTACATAGGCACGTCGAGTAAAAGCATTATAATCGTTGCGTTCAATTACGTTTAAAATTCCACTGTAATGCATTAGAGCAGCCCACACTGGCCAACGGGCATCAGCAGAAAGATAAGTAATACCCCTTTCTGCTTTAGTATAAAACTGTCGTGCCCGTGTGATTTGAAAGCGCATTAGGGAGCGCCAGCGCTCATCTACTACACCTTTGAATAAATCTTGTTCGGTGTAGTTGAATCGTGCCAAATCTTCTAGAGGAATATAAATTCGTCCACGCCGCGCATCTTCTCCTACATCTCTGAGGATGTTGGTTAGTTGCTTGGCAATTCCCAAGGCAATTTCTTCTTCAGTGGGAACATATGGCTGTTTTTCACAGTTCCACGGAACTGGATTTTTAGTATTATCCAACCCCATAACTGCTGTTGACATCAAGCCTACAGTGCCAGCGACACGGTAACAGTAGAGGTATAACTCCTCAAACGTTTCATAGCGACTGCGGTATAAGTCCATGCGCTGACCAGCAATCATATCCCGAAAGGGCTGGATGTCCATCGGAAAGCGTTGGGTGGTGTCTACCAAAGCTACGTCAAAATTATCCAATGGGTATCCAGCAAAAATTGATTCTAGCTGCTGCTCCCATAAGTCTAGGGTTTCTGGTGTAGTAATAGCAGATGCAGGGCCATCCACCAGTTCATCTAAACGGCGACACCAAGCGTAAATTGCCCAAATAGCGGGACGCTTTTCTTCGCTCAGGAGCAAAGTACTGAGGTAAAAAGTCGTCGAATACTTGGCTATGAGGTGACGACAAAGTTTGTAGGACTCGTCTACAGAGACCAGCGTTTTCATGCGCGCTTTGGAATCAGGCAGTTGCAGCATTCGTTGCAGGCGGTCGGGTTAGCGTTTGCAGGCTGGAAGAATTTGCCGCTGGGTTGGCTTCAGCTTCAGCGATCGCCTGCGCTGTCAGCTTACCAGAAAGTACGGCACCTTCCATACTTCCTAAGTAGCGTTGCATGGTGTAACTCCCCGCCAGAAAAAAGTTGCCAATGGGCGTAATTTGTGCAGGACGGTATTGTTGACGACCAGGGGTAGCTTTATAAACTGAACGCGGTGTCTTCACCACATGATATTTCAGCAATTTTGCTGGATTATCTCCCCCAAAGTGGTCTGGGAAAAGTTTTTCTAGTTCGGCAATTGTGGCGGCAATAATTTCCTCATCAGATTTACTAATCCAATCTTTGGCTGGAGCTAGAACTAGTTCTAACATTGAGCGATGAGGGTTAGCGTACTCGCGGCAAGTATTGCTCATATCAGCATAAACGCTGAGAAGGGGCGATCGCGAAAACAGCAATTGGTCAATCTCTGTAAGTTTACGGTCAAACCACAGATGTAAGTTGATCACTGGCACACCTTCTAAGCCATCTAACTTTTGGAAATATTCCATTTGTTTCCAAGGCTTTGGTAACATCGCTTTCAGGACATCTACTGACATTGCCGAAACGTACAAGTCGGCAGTTTCAATGTAGTCTTGGGCGTCGTTTAACCCCCGGATTACAAAGTGCTTCACTCTCCCATCGTCATTCAGCACGATTTCTTTGAGAGGGGCATTCAGGCGAACTTCGCCACCACGTTCTGTGATGTAATTTACGATCGGGCTGCATAGTCGTTCTGTAGGAGAACCATCCAAAAATGCAATTTTGGAACCATATCGTTCTTGCAAAAAACGATTTAGTGCAGTTAATAGAATCGTTGCGGAAACTTCATCAGGATTGATAAAGGTAAGCGCCTTACATGCCGCGATAAAAACGTCACTTGTTACCCGTTCGCCAACACCTTGCCTTTCCAACCACTCTAAGAAGCTGTACTTGTCCATATCCTCGACATACTTCTGACCTCGAACCACTGCTGGAAGTAGGCCAATGGCAAACCGAATCTTCTGCTCCCAAGTCAACATGTCTTTGTTGCGAAGAATCGATGCAATCACGTTGAAAGGAGATGGAATATCTGGAACATCAAAACGTGAGAGTGTTCCTGGCTTCTCCGGTTGATTGAAAATCAGCGTATGCTCTTTCCATTGGAGTCGATCTTCAATGTTCAACTCCTTGAGTAACTGGAGCATATTGGGATATGCCCCGAAGAAGGCGTGTAACCCAGTTTCGTACCAGTCGCCGTCAGAGTCTTTCCACGCAGCAACAAGACCGCCCAATACATCCCGGCTTTCCAAGATAATGGGGGTGTGACCTGCGTCCGTGAGATATTTCGCGCAGGAAAGTCCTGCTAGTCCCGCTCCCGCGATCGCTACTCGCATTTAAACCTAATTTCTACATCGTTTTGCCGTTCTCATTATACGTTGCAATCCGTTACATCTAGCAGGTTTTGTGCGATTTCTTCCCCAAAAAACTTTCGCAAAAGGGAATTTTACCCAAATACACCTGCCAAGGCAAATTGCTAATACCATTGTTGGCAATAGGTTTGCAGCTTGCTTCTTCTCATACAGATTTACGTGTAGCAGATACAAAGAAATAAAAGTAATTCCCTAACTGCTGGATTTCGCCTTTAGGTAAGTCATAAATGCTGACTTAAGATAGTTGATTTCTTTGGCAATTCACCGAATTTGCCCTGAAAAAATTTATCCGGTATTGAGAAAAACTGCTAGTAGATTTCTGGTATATTTTGTATTGCCGAATGCATCATTAATGTAAAATCTAAGACAAAGTATATTTTGTTTTAAGTATTATAACTGTAGTGAATTAGAAGATGTATGCATATTTTTATGTCGCTCTAAGGCAAATTTTTCTAGTTTATCTTTTTAATACATTTCTTATTTTCATCATTGCTTAACTGCGAGTAGTGCAATATTGAATGGAGAAAGTATCTTTTCTAATTTCTATACATTTTTTGACACGATTCATACATACATGAGGCTACTATATTCATCTACACTAGTCAAATAAAATAAAAATTTTAGAAAGCAATAATCATCCATATCGTAGTGGAAAATTTGAGCAGCTTGACTTTGTTCATGGTATTCTTCTTATCCTCAGTCCCCATTCCCCATAAGGGTGTAGGATAAGGGCTAAGCTTTTCTAAGTTAAAAATCCCAGTTGTTTGTTACACAACAGGTAAAGGATTATGGCAGTATCGCAGACGCTCCAGCGCTTTGGACATCACCTGATTCTTGGTATTTCTGGTACTACGTTAAGTGATGAAGATAAACGCGCACTCAGTGAATTGAAACCAGTTGGGGTAATTTTTTTTGGTAAGAACTTTTTAGATGCTACCCCCTACGAGGTTTGGCTAGAAAGTTTCAAGGATTTGAACGACCAGATTAGACAATATGCTGAACGTGACTCAATATTTATGACCCTTGATCATGAAGGAGGTCGTGTTGTTCGGACACCATTACCAATTACACGATTTCCTCATGCCTTACTGTTACAAGCTAACTCACGTGAGGTAGCAAAAGCAACAGCCATTGAACTAAAATCACTAGGAATCAATTTATCCTTTGCGCCTGTAGCAGATATTTTTTCTCATCTTCAAAATCCTGTCATTGGCCCTCGCGCCTTTGGGAATACTCCTGAAACTGCGGCTCAAGGTGCTTGTAATTACTACCTTGGACTTCAGGAGTCAGGAATCTTGGGATGTGCTAAGCACTTCCCTGGACATGGAGACACTAGCAAAGACTCTCACATTGAGCTACCAATCCTCAATTTGACTAAAGAAGACCTACGAATTCGAGAACTTATACCCTTCAAAGCGCTAATTGAAGCACAGGTTCCTTTAATTATGACAGCTCATATCTTATTTCCTAAGATAGATGCTGATGTGCCAGCAACGCTCTCTCAAGCTATTCTCAAGAGCATACTCCGGGAGGAACTTGGCTTCGAGGGAGTTGTAGTATCTGATGACTTGGATATGAAAGCTGTCTCAGATATGTTTATGAAAAAAGGTACTATAGCACGAGCATTTGGTGCTGGCTGCGATTTATTTATCGTTTCGCGTAATATCAATTCATCATCTCTAGAACGTACTTATCAGATTGCTGAAGATTTTGCTGATGCTTTGAGTAACGACAGCCTAGATGAATCAGTAGTAGAAGCCGCCAAAAGCAGAATTGAGAAACTACTCGCGGTAACTCCGCAATATATAGTCCATGCTTTAGATAAAAATACTTTACTGCAACATGCAGAGTTAGCGATCGCTTGCTCCTTCTAAGACATTAAATCTCTTGTATAAGTCGAGATTTGTTAAATCTAACCACAGATGAATACGGCGGGAAACTTTTCGGTGTGTTCATCTGTGGTTTATTTTCGTCTTATTGCGATTTTTGCAAGAAGTCTATTGGTTTGTAAATTATGCCTGGTGACTGGAATCGCAGCTAAAGAAACAAAGACCGCCTAAGCTTTTTCGGGAAATTTGGATCTTCTTATTGGTTATTGGCTTGTTTCCAAGTTAGGTCTACTGTTGTAAGTTCTCCACTTAATTATTAATTCCTTTAAACTTACTATCGTTTTTCTACATCCTAGCTCACCTATTTATGAGCTAATGGCTAGCTTTTGATTAGATCAGTAAGAATAAACATAACTAGATAAAACTTGTTACTACGCAAATATTTCTCAGCTCAGAGAAAAATCATGCCAATTTGGCGTGACACATGCAACGAGAAGCTGGTATCTGTTTTACATGGCGGTTGCGTACAGCTTTAACTAAATTATTGGTTGAGTGCCAAATACTTTTAGGCATGGCTAATTTTTGATTCTCGATTATCAGCTATACCTATTTATAGACTAGCCAATTGTTGTCTGTATGTAATTTCCAGTAATTTCTAGGGTTGCTTAAACAAAATATTTATATAAATTCCCTAGAAGTGAGTATTTAATCACTGGATCTAATTATCCCAACATCATTATTTAGGTTAATTGATAATATTGAACATCTTCTGAATTGGATATCAATACACGAAGAAGATGATTTGGTAAATTGCTCTGGAGGTTTTGCCAACATGAATTTCTTATTCAGAATCTTCCAAAAGTTAATTAACAGGTCATTAAAAAGTTTGCTGAAGCTGAGAAATACCCACTTGTTAATTTTCGATATCATTGTTTTTTCAATCACTCCTTTGTTAGCTCTGCTTCTGCGTTTAGATGGCTATTTAGATAAAACACATATATCAGAACTAGGAATTACAACAATACTATTTTTAGCAGTCAAACTAACTGTATTTTGGAGTTTTGGTTTTTATAGACGTTACTGGCGTTATGCCAGTGTTGAGGAACTGACATATATAGCCATGTTGATGGTGGGTGCAGTAATTGTCCAAACAATGTCATTTGATATTCTTCATGACACAGAGCCTTTTATTATAAATAACCTGCCGCGATCGCTACCATTTATTGATGGGTTATTGTCGTGTATTTTCATTGGAGCATTGCGTTTTAGTGTTCGGATTGTGGAAAGATTTAGCCAACGACAAACAGTATTTAACCCACGGGAACGGGTGCTAATTATTGGTGCTGGTAGTGCCGGAGTTTCCCTTGTGCAAGATATGCAACGTAATCCCCAACTGGGTTTTCAAGCTGTTGCCTTCATTGACGATGATCCTCGAAAGTTAAATGCACATATTAGCGGCATTCCAGTAGTTGGCGATCGCCATCAAATTCCTGATACTTTAAAATCTCTGCAAATCCATAAAGTAATCATTGCCATGCCTACTGTTGCCGGAAAAGTCATTCGGGAAATTGTAGATATTTGCAAAGCTACCGGAATCCAGACTAGTACCTTACCTGGAATACATGAAATCCTCAATGAGCGTGTGCGAGTAGATAGTATTCGAGATGTCAGAATTGAGGATTTACTCAGACGAGAACCCGTACAAACAGATATTGAGCGAGTGTCTAAATTTATCAAAGGTAAGACAGTATTAATTACAGGCTCAGGTGGATCAATTGGTAGTGAACTTTGCCGTCAAATTTTTAAATGCCAGCCTAGCAGAATGATACTTATTGGACATGGAGAAAATTCTGTGTTCAATATCCAACAAGAATTAGAACAACTTATTCAATTACTTAAAAACGATGGCAAATCGCCAATAAATACCCCTCATATTTACACTTTTATTGCTGATCTTCGATTTCGATTTCGATTAGAACATGCTTTTGAGCGATTCCAACCTGATGTAATTTTCCACGCTGCGGCTCATAAGCATGTCCCCCTGATGGAATTAAATCCACCAGAAGCAATCACCAACAACGTGATCGGTACAAAAAATTTATTAGAAGTGGCGCTAAAAAATGATGTAAAACATTTTGTGATGATCTCTACAGATAAAGCAGTTAATCCCACCAATGTTATGGGAGCTAGTAAAAGAGTTGCTGAAATGTTGGTACTGCAAGCTGCAAGAGAAAGTGGAAAGCATTATGTTACCGTGCGTTTTGGCAATGTTTTAGGTAGTCGTGGTAGTGTGGTTCCCACTTTTAAAAAACAAATTGCTACAGGTGGCCCGATAACCGTTACTCATCCCGATATCTGTCGTTATTTCATGACCATTCCAGAGGCAGTGCAACTTGTTTTACAGGCTGGGGTACTTGGTCGTGGTGGTGAAGTTTTAATGCTGAATATGGGTGAACCTGTCAAAATTGTTGATTTAGCAAAGGAACTAATTCGCCTTTCAGGGTATGAGGTAAACAAAGACATTGATATTGTATTTACAGGATTACGACCAGGGGAAAAGTTATTTGAAGAACTGTTTATAAAAGGAGAAGAATATGAACCGACTCAGCATGAGAAACTATTTGTTGTCAAAAATGCTAGTCGGGTTATTCCAAAAAATATAGATTTTGTGGTGGAAGCATTGTGTATAGCAGCAGCTAAAAATAATGTTAATTCTATCCTGTTTTTGCTCGAACAATTGATATCAGGATACAAACCAAAATACTTGGAAAATAATTTATCAATAAGCAATTCAAGAAATAGTGCTCTAGTCAACAATTCCAATGGAAATATGCTGGCGAAAGCAGAACCATGAGGTGCTTGATCAACTAGAGAATTTGAGCTTTGTCTTTATGTAGTGTTCATTCAACAAGTCCAATATGAAAGTAATTCATAACCGTCATAGTTTAGATAGCGGCTCTGTTATAAATTCGAGATATTTTTCTTATTTCAAAAGAATGGCAAGAGCTTTTGTCAGAAGAAGATGTGAATGGTCAATTGGAATTTACACAGGCGAATCTCTTCTTGACCTTACTTCGACAGAAAATATCAAAAATCCAGTTTTGACTGCAAAGGATGTAACAGATGTAACGGCCGACTTTGTTGCCGACCCATTTATGGTTCGTCATAACGACACTTGGTATATGTTTTTTGAAGTGTTGAATAGTCTTAACAATAGAGGAGAAATAGGACTAGCAATTAGCAATGATGGATTCAATTGGGATTATCAACAAATAGTAATTAAAGAACCGTTCCATTTGTCTTATCCTTATGTATTCAAACTCCAAAATGAATACTACATGATTCCAGAGAGTTATGAAGCTAATTCTATTCGCTTATACAAAGCAATTGATTTTCCAACTAAATGGACATTTGTAAAAACTTTAATAGATGGCAGAGATTATGTAGATAGTTCTGTTTTTAATTTTCATGAAAGGTGGTGGATGTTCACATCATCATCACAAAGCAATATTTTGCGTCTCTACTATGCTGATGACCTGATGGGGCATTGGATTGAACATCCTCAAAGCCCTGTTATAAGAAACAATTTAAACATAGCAAGACCAGGAGGAAGAGTAGTAGTATATGATGGTCAAATTTTCCGATATACCCAGGATGATGAGCATTTATATGGTAATCAAGTGCGAGCATTTGAAATAACCCACCTGACAACAACAACTTATGAAGAAAAAGAAGTTAGAGAGAATCCTATTTTAAAACCTAGCGGCTTTGGTTGGAATAAAACTGGTATGCATAATATCGATCCTCACCAGATTACAAAAGATAAATGGATAGCCTGTGTGGATGGATATCAAATAGTTTTTGTGCTCGGTGTAGAACTGCAAAAGCTAATATCACTTTGACCAGATGCAACAAACAAAGTTACTAACACTACGCCGCAATTTCTCCTGGACTTTCACTGGCAATTTTGTTTATGCAGCTTGCCAATGGGGAATGCTGGTGATGCTAGCTAAACTCGGTAGTCCAGAAATGGTAGGTCAGTTTACTTTGGGACTGGCAGTAACAGCACCCGTAATTATGTTGACAAATCTGCAACTACGAATTGTCCAAGCAACAGACGCTAAAAAACAGTATTGTTTTATCGATTACTTGGGGCTGAGGCTAATTTCGATAACGTTGGCACTTCTGGTGATTGCAGTCATTAGTCTGTCAGGAGGATATCGCTGGGAAATATCCCTAGTTATCTTTTTGATTGGTTTGGCAAAGGCGTTTGAGTCTATTAGCGATGTATTTTATGGGCTAATTCAGCAGCATGAGCGCATGGATCGGATTGCGACATCGTTGATGATTAAAGGGCCTCTAGCACTGCTACTACTGGGCATTGGAGTATATATATCCGGCCGTATTTTGTGGGGTGTAGTTGGGTTAATTTTTGCTTGGGCTGTGGTGTTATTTGGCTACGACATTCGTAGTGGGATCTTGATGCTGAAGCAGAGATCACAATTGCAACCTCGTTGGCGTTGGAAAACTTTAGCACATCTGATGTGGCTCTGTTTGCCTTTGGGGTTTGTGATGATGTTAATTTCACTTAATAGCAATATTCCCCGCTATTTTATTGAGCGATATTTAGGTGAGCGAGAATTGGGCATTTTTGCAGCCATAGCCTATCTAATGGTGGTAGGAGGCATGGTAGTAAATGCCCTAGGGGAGTCAGCCATTCCTCGCCTGTCCAAATATTATGCAGAGGGCGATCGCATAGCTTTCCGCACGCTCCTGCTCAAGCTGATAGGAATTGCTGCTCTATTGGGCGCAACAGGTGTTCTAGTGGCTGTTATAGCTGGGCGGCACATCCTAACTATTGTGTATCGATCTGAATATGCCGAGCACACAAATTTGTTTATCTGGTTGATGGTTGCGTCTGGGATTAACTACATATCGTCATTCCTCGGCTATGGAATGACAGCAGCCCGGTACTTCCGCATTCAAATGCCTTTGTCTGCCGTTGTGGCAAGTATCTCAGCCATAGCTTGTTTATGGTTGCTGCCCAAGTGGGGATTGTTAGGAGCTGCGATCGCACTATTGATTGCAGCAATTATCCAAGCAGGTTTAAGTTTTGCAGTTATTCTCCATGCACTGCATAAACCACACAAATATATAAAAGGAGTAGAATCATGACTTTGAGTAGCAAACCTTTGATCCGCATCCTGCAAGTTGTTGGTGGGATGAACCGGGCTGGAACAGAAACTTGGCTGATGCATATCCTCCGCCATATTGACCGCGATCGCTTCCAAATTGATTTTTTGGTTCACACAACCAAGCCCTGCGCTTACGATCAAGAAATTCGCACTCTCGGCGGGCAAATTATTCCTTGTCTGAAGCCATCGCAACCTTTGTTATACGCTCGCAACTTCCGACATATTTTGGCTGAATATGGCCCTTATGACATTGTTCACAGTCATGTTCATCACTTTAGCGGCTATATCCTCCGTCTAGCACGGCAAGCTGGTGTACCTGTTCGCATTGCTCATAGTCACTTTGATTCCTCCTCACTTACTGCTAAGGCCCGATGGCATAAGCGTTTGTATCTAGCTTTGATGGAACAATGGATTACTTTCCATGCAACGGCAGGTCTGGCATGTAGTTACAAAGCAGCGGAGGCTTTGTTTGGAGTACCTTGGAAAACCGATCCACGTTGGCAAATACTTTACTGTGGCGTTGATCTAAAACCCTTCCAAACTTTTATTGATCCAGTTACAGTTCGTGCAGAATTTGATATACCTAAAGACGCCTTTGTAATTGGTCATGTTGGCAGATTTGAGCAAGCAAAAAACCATCAGTTTCTTTTAGAAATTGCCGTAGAAGTTATTAAGCGAGAACCAACGATGTACCTCTTACTTGTAGGTGATGGTTCTCTACGTCCAGATATTGAGCAAAAAGCTATGCAGGTGGGCTTAACAGGTCGCGTCATCTTCGCAGGTGTTCGTCCTGACGTAGCCCGAATTATGTTGGGAGCTATGGATGCGTTTCTGTTTCCATCCCTCTATGAAGGCTTAGGCTTAGTGTTAATCGAAGCACAAGCAGCAGGGCTACCCTGTATCTTTTCAGATGTTGTTCCGCAGGAAGCAGATGCGATCCAGCCTTTGGTACAGCGAATTTCCTTGTTGCAACCTGCCTCTATCTGGGCTGAAGCAGTAATAACTACTACCAAGCAGAACAAATTGATGATTACTCAACCAGAAGCTCTTGCCATTATACAAAAAAGTAAATTTGATATTCGTAAAAGCACAAATCAATTGAAATCTCACTATGTTGAACAATTGAATAAAGCTTTATATAGCGGTTCTCGATTGAGTAAGGTACAGGAAGAAGTATTAACTACAGATAGACACCGATGAACACAGATAATTCATCGGTGTTCATCGGTGTTTATCTGTGGTTCATTTTTAACTTATTCGCATTTTTGCAAGGAGTCTAATTTGTATCCTAAGAAAAGCTATAGTTTTGCAAAATATCTAATAATAAATTTGTTAGTTATATTAAGGAAATAAAATGTATAAACCTATTATCCGAGAAACTTTTATAGTTATTCTTCTTGCCGTTTTATTTGGCGGGGTATCTCTTATGGACTTAGGTGATCCAGATTCTTCTATCGACCCATCTATTTTAAAATTACGTCATCTGATGAATGGCATAACTTTGCTAATTTTTTTAATGATGTCTCATTTTAAAATCTGGCATTTTCCTAGTAAGCCTTTAATGCTGACTTGTTTCTGGTATTTATTCTCTTTTGCTTTTTTCTTATCTGGTTTTTTTCATGATGATTTAACAATAATAAGAGATAGTATGTGGCTAATGATTGCTATACCAGTTATTTTTTTCTCTGTGCTACCTAAGCTGATGAACAAATCTGCAAACTTCCTGATTGCAGTAGGGCTTTTTTTGGGACTATTACCCTATATTTTTACTTCCTTATGGCTCCATCCTATCTGGCAATCTCCACAATCATATCGAGGTGTATTTTATAATTCAAATCAGTTAGGAACTACAGGCGCAGCAATTTCGGCTAGCATCTTTATTTTGTTAATTGGTGCTATATCAAAGAAAAAGAATGTATTTTATATATTAATTCTAAATTTTATTTTATTTTCAAGTTTGATTATTATTCTTTTATCTAATGCTCGTACATCTTTGATTGCATTCTTGATCATGTTTGCAATTTTATGTTTGCAACTATTACAAAAACCAAATTATTTATTTAGTATTTCTTTGATAATCACTGCAACTATGACAATTGTTTTAAATCTTGTTCAACAAAATCCCTTGTTATTAGAGCAAATTAGTAGAATTCAAAATAAGGAATCTATCAGTGGTAGAGATCAAATTTGGCTTCAAACAATAAAAGATATGCAATTACTAGGTAATCACAGTAATTACTTCGACTTAAATTTTGGTATGGGGGGACATAATTCTATTATTGATATCCTTGGTGTTTATGGTATATTTGCAGCATTTTTTCTGACTTGTTTTGCAATAAGTAGCTTTTATTATACTTATTCTTATTTTAAGAAATATGCAAAAGATGATGCTTATGCGATCGCACCATTTTTGATTACAACTTGCTTTTGGGTTATAGCTATGACTGAGAGTATGTTTGGCGTTTTAGGGAATGCATTGACCCAGGCTTATATGATGTCTATGGGAGTAGTTATACACCACAATAAACGCTGATATTAATTTTAAATTTATCTATGTGAGTATATGTTAACACTTAGCAACGTAGCTATTCTGGCAAACAAAATTCAGGCGATCGCAGCCCATATACAGCGCATAGCTCGGATATTTGCTCGCAACATATTTCCCCGCATTTCTAGAACTGTAATGCGTTCAAAACTCCTTATAGGTTGCATACTTCTGATGGTGTCACTGATGATGCACCTGCTAATAGGTTCAGCAGAACCCCAACGAACTAGCAAGAAATTGCTTGAGTATGGCTGGGATGTCCCAACTCCTGATTTTTTCCGGCAGCATATCAAACAGATGGAGCAGCGTCCGTTTGATGGCGTAATTGTCAAGCTTAATGTGGGTCAAGAAGTCTTTATAAAATCATCCTACCCCGATACAGCTTTTATGCAAGACCGCAAAGACCTGGCTGCTACGACTTCCTCCAAGCTCACCGATAACTTCGTGTTGATGTGGTCTTCTATGGAGCATGGGTGGGACTGGTTTAACGACACTGACTGGAGCGCTACTGAAAAGAACGTTCGCAACTTTGCTAAGACTGCCAAAGCTGGTCGTTTCAAAGGTATTGCTTTCGACCCGGAGCCATACACCAACAATCCGTGGAATTATGAGACACAACGCCAGCACGACAGCAAAACTTTTGAAGAATATCAAAAGCAAGTGCGAAAGCGCGGTGCTCAATTTATGGAAGTCTTGCAAGCAACGCAACCTCGTACAGAGGTTTTCAACCTTGGTCTGTTGAGTTGGATGAAGTATTTACTAGAAGAAACCACTGACACAGATGAGTTGCAAAAGCGGCTCGTCAGCGATGGTCATGGGTTATGGCCGGCCTTCATTAACGGTATGCTCGATGCGGTTCACTCAGACTCTATCATCATCGATGGAAACGAACGAGCATATTACTCTTACTGTGCTGCTTGGTTTGCAACTATCCGCAAGATGATTCAGAAAGACGCGCGGGCGCTTGTCGATTTGGTGAACCACACCAAGTACGACAGCCAAGTGCAGATTGGTCAAGCGATATATATGGATCTTTTGCTCGACCTCTTTAAAAAGCCTGACAACAATGTCAAGAACGATTGGTACGGTGTCAGAATGCCGCACTTCCTATCGTCAAATGACCGACTACGGTTGTTAGAGCACAACATCTACCACGGACTTCGCACCGCAGATAAGTATGTGTGGGTTTATAGCGAGGCAATGGATTGGTGGCAGAACCGCATTCCTAGAGGCGCAGAGAATGCTATTCGGCGTGCCAAGGCAAAGATTCAAAAAGGTGAGCCGCTTGGGTTCAATATTGACACTGCTACTGAAAAAGCGCTCGAAAAGTGGGGGCCAATCGAAAATATGGATAAGTGCTGGCAAGATGGGCCGCTAAGACAAAGAAGTTTTCAGACTTCTTTATTTAAGAAAATACTCTCAAATAATTGCTTAAGTTCGCTTTTAAAGAAGCAAAAAATAGATCTCTTACATAAGTCGAGATTTGTTAAATCGAACCACAGATGAACACAGTAAATATCGGTGTTTATCTGTGTTCATCTGTGGTTTATTTACGTCTTATTCCGATTAAAAAGTCTAATGATGATTACAAAAGGATAAATAGTAAAACTAGTAATTTAATTTCAGACGTTGCATTATGCCAAAAATTCTTCATTTAATACACAGTTTTAACAGAGGTGGCATTGAAAAATGGTTGCTTTCTATGCTTCAGGAGATACCTAGAAATAAATGCGAAATGGATTTCTGTTGCAAGGGAGAAGATATCGGAACACTAGCTGCGATCGCTCAAGAATCCGATGCAAAATTATTTCACTGTCCTTTAGGTTTTGGTCACTTTGGTTTTGTACAAGGATTGAAACGAACATTAGTTGAAGGGCAGTATCATATCCTCCATAATCATTCGGAAACCTACAGCGGAATAGCTGTATGGGTAGCGCAGCAGCTAGGCATTCCAGTTATCACTTCCTTTCATAACACCAGCTTTTCTCCGCAGACAACTATAACCCGTCTGCCTATAATTCGACGATTGCGTTCCATTTATGGGGTATTAAGCATTGGTTATGCACTGCGTCATTCCGATCTATTAACTGGTTGTTCTCAGGGGGTAATTCATAGTCTCAATTGTCAGGCAACAAAAATCAAGCAGCTTCCTCAAGTGCTTTACTATGGCGTTAGTCAGCCACCATTAGCAACATCACAAGAATACACAGCTTTTCGTAATTCCTTTGGATGGTCAGATGAAACTCCTATTGTTCTTCATGTTGGACGTTTGATTGAACAGAAAAATCATTTAGGTCTGTTGTCTGTATTTAAGAGAGTTTTGGAGCATATTCCCACAACAAAACTACTTTTAGTAGGGGAAGGCCCACTTCGTTCTTTAATTGAAGATGCGATCGCCAACTGGGGACTTACTAAGTCAGTTTTGCTACTTGGTGAGCGTGACGATGTACCATCACTGATGAGTAACTCTGATGTTTTTTTCTTGCCTTCGCTGCACGAAGGTTTGCCAGTCGTGGCACTTGAAGCTAGTGCCGCCAGTCTCCCCATCGTCGGCTCCAAGATTCCTGGTTTGCTGGAAGCAGTTCGAGATGGCGAAACCGCTCTACTGCATGATATAGACGATATTGCAGGTATGGCACAGTCCCTAGTGAAGTTGATTAGCGATCGCACCTATAACGAGCAGCTTGGTCAAGCAGGGCAAAGGTGGGTAAAAAATCAGTATTCAACTGCAACCAGTGCCCATCAACTCTTAGAGGCTTACAAATCTTTGATGTAATTACTATTGAGCAAACACTTATGAAGGTATTAGTCACGGCTAGCGAACGCTTTGCGATCACCAAAGATGGTCATCTGTGGAGTGCTAAGGCAACTCTGGATTATCACCAATGGGCTGGCTACTTGGAAGTATACGATGAGGTGTATTTAATGGGTCGTGCCAAATTGCACTCCAACCCACCACTAGGATGGGTAAAAACTACGGGGCCGGGAGTTAAAGCCGTGCCAGTTCCTTACTTTGTTGGCCCTTGGGAGTATATCAAAAATTATCGGGGGGTAAAAAATGTAGCCGAAAAGGCGGTAGCGGAGGCAGAAGCGTTTCAGCTACGCATACCTTGTACCATTGGCGCAGCAGTTTATGATTGCTTAACACCCCAAAGACCGTTTGGGATTGAAGTCATCGCTGATCCTTACGATAGCTTTGCCCCTGGTTCTGTCAAACACCCTCTCAGACCTTTATTTCGTTGGTGGTTTCCTCGGCAACTGCGCCGTAAATGTGCTGATGCAACCGCAGCACTCTACGTTACTAAAGAGGCTTTGCAGAGACGTTATCCCTGTCCTCACTATTCAGTGGGTGTATCTGATGCAGAGCTTCCTCAAGAGATGCTGGTTTCTACGTCTCGCCCAGTTAAGTCAGGATTATGCAAGTTTACGCTGATTCAGGTGGGGACACTAGCTCAACTCTATAAAGCACCAGATGTATTGATTGCTGCGATCGCTGTTTGCGTGCAAAACGGTTTAGACCTCAAACTCGTTTTGATTGGAGACGGTAAATATCGCCCTCAATTGGAGCAACAAGCAAAAAATTTGGGAATTAGCGATCGCATTCATTTTTGCGGTCAATTATCCAGCCGTGATGCAGTGCGAGATCAATTAGACCAAGCAGATCTTTTTGTTCTACCTTCTCATCAAGAAGGCTTGCCAAAAGCAATGGTGGAGGCTATGGGGCGAGCATTGCCTGTAATTGGTTCCACAGTAGGCGGCATCCCAGAACTCCTACCTCCAGAAGATATGGTGTCTCCAGGTGATGTGGCTGCCTTAGCAAACAAAATTCGGGAAGTTGTAACCGATCCACAGCGCATGGCTCAGATGTCTGCTCGTAATTTAGAAAAGGCAAAAGAATATACCAAAGCAGTTTTGCGCGGACAACGCTTGGCATTTTATCGCTACGTGCGTGAGAAAACAGAAGTGTGGTTGAAACAACAAAGATGAACAAACTCTTAATGGTAACAACCATCCCAGATACCCTAAAAGCCTTTCTCCTTCCCTTTACTTATCACTTTCGAGCTCAGGGCTGGCGGGTGGATGCAATGGCTTGTGGAATTTCCGCTAGTACTGAATGCTTGCAGGCTTTTGATCACGTCTGGGACGTAGAATGGTCACGTAATCCCTTAGCGCCATTTAATCTAGTAGTTGCTCCGCGCATCATCCAAGAGGTGATACAGCAGGGAAAATATGACATAGTTCATGTTCACACGCCAGTAGCAGCTTTTGTTACCCGATACGCCCTCAAGAATTGGCAAAAGCAGAAAAAACTCCAGATGATTTATACAGCTCACGGTTTTCACTTCTATCGTGGTGGAAAGCCAATAAAAAATGCTCTGTTCCTTACTCTAGAAAAGTTAGCTGGAAGTTGGACAGACTATTTAGTAGTGATTAATCGTGAGGATGAAGCAGCAGCAAAACGCCAAGGGCTGCTATCAGCCGAATACATTCGGTATATGCCGGGAATCGGAGTAGATTTACAGTATTATAGTCCTAATGCTACTTCGGAAACTGAAGTTGAGCGGCTACGCCAGGAATTAGGGTTAGCATCAGGAACCCCACTATTTTTATCGGTGGCTGAGTTCATCCCCCGAAAGCATCCTCAAGATGTTTTAAGAGCATTTGCTCGCCTAGCCCGACCTGAAGCCTGCTTGGCTTTTGCCGGAGATGGGCCGCTAATCAACCAGATGCAAAAGTTAGCATCCCAACTAGGGGTGCAAAATCAAGTGCGCTTTTTGGGACTGCGCCAGGATATTCCCACCTTAATACGTGCAGCAGTAGCTACTGTACTTGCTTCCGAACAAGAGGGTTTGCCTAGATGTGTGATGGAATCTATGTGCTTGGAGACTCCTGTGATTGGCACAAATATTCGCGGGACAAGAGATTTGCTAGCAGAAGGGTGCGGTCTTCTGGTCAAAGTGGGTGATGTAGAAGCACTTGCAGGGGCGATGGCATGGACGCTGGATAATCCTCAACAAGCTCGAACCATGGGCAAGCAGGGACGAAAGCGGATCGCGAATTATGAGCTTTCACACATTCTGAAACAACACGAGGCTTTATATAGCGAGGCTATGTTGGCATCATCTACTAGTTAGTAGTAATAAATAATTTCTGCTGATTTCTAGTTAATTCAACACTAGATTTTTATCAAATTTTCCATGAAACAAAAAATAGCTAATCAACCTTTAATAATGAGTGAAAAATAGAATCTAAGGCATAAAAAGATATTTTTTGCAATTGATAATATTGCCCACATTTCCTGTAAATGCGGGAAAATTAATGATGACTTTCGATAATTTATAGAAAAACTTAATGAGTTACAAGTATTAATAAAACAAGTGCCAAAATGGCAAGACTACATATTTAAAATTAGTTATTTTGTTGATAGTTAATAATTTGAATATAGTGTTTTCCAGTCGGCTGATGTACAAATTTATCGGTGTTTATCTGTGGTTAATTACTTATTCTGTATACCTCACTCAAGCGATAACCACTATATAGCGGTTCCCATTCAGATGCGGTACAACATTACATCGCTATGTGTAGGGGCATGGCACTGCCGTGCCCCTACGGGTGTACTCACTCAAGCGATAACCGCTATAAGCTCAAATAGAGCTTAAATTATTATTTACCATTCGTAGAAATCCTTTGAATTGATAAAGAGCAAGAGCTTTTTTGAAACATAAATCCAGATGTACAAAATATCGCGTTTCCTATTGTTTTGATTTTTTGAGAAAAGAGTGGATCTATGAGAGCTAGATATTTTCAGGGCAATGGCCTAACAAAGAATAGCAGATTGATCAAGGCTGTATTAGATAGAGTTTTAGCAGCGATCGCCTTAATTGTTCTTTCTCCTCTACTGCTAAGTGTGGCGATCGCTATTTATTTCCGTATGGGGCAGCCAATTCTATTCACTCAAGCCCGTCCTGGTCAGAATGCTCGTATTTTCAACTTCTATAAGTTCCGTACGATGACAAATGAACGCAATGCCGAAGGACATCTGCTTTCTGATGAACAACGCCTCACAGCCTTCGGTCAATTCCTACGTCAAACAAGTCTTGATGAACTCCCACAACTCTGGAACATTCTTAAAGGAGACATGAGCTTCGTGGGGCCACGTCCTTTATTAGTCAAGTATCTTGACCGTTATACCCCTGAACAAGCACGTCGCCATAAAGTGAAACCAGGGATCACAGGTTTAGCTCAGATCAAAGGTCGTAATAATATTAGTTGGGAAAAAAAATTCCAACTAGATATCTTGTATATCGATAATTGGAGCTTATGGCTGGACTTGAAAATTTTATTTTTAACGATTTTTAAAGTCTTACAACAAGAGGGAATTGACCAAGAAGGCAATATTTCTTCAGAAGAATTTATCGGACAACTTAAGTGACATTAGAAATCTCAAAATATATGATTCATGCTCAAATGATGCCTACACAATTCCCACAAACTAAGATGACAAAAATTCTCACCCGGCGTTTGGTAGAAGAACAGTTAGCACTTTTACCAACCGAGGAAGATGTCGCTTTTTATGAAGAACATGGCTGGTATATTTCCAAAAAAGTCATTCCTGATGAGATTATTGACGAAGCAATTTTAGGTAGCAAAAGGTTCTATAGTGGAGAGCGAGATAACAATCTTCCTTATAGCACTGGTTACAGCGATTGGCAGCCTGGAGATGGTGACGCTGTGCGTAATAATCAACATGTTTCTTATCGAAATAAAGAACTACGCAAGCTTGCCCTTCAGCCTATTATTGGAGCGATCGCTGCTACGTTAGCTAGAACTAAAGGAATTCGGCTGTTTGAAGATACGTTAGTCTATAAAGCACCTATAACCAATGAAAGTGGGGGAGTAGTTGGCTGGCATACCGATCATGCTTACTCTTCTAACTGCACCTCTAATAAAATGCTTTCTGCTTGGATTCCTTTACACAACTCTACTGCTGATAGAGCACCATTAATTGTGATCGATGGCAGTCATAAGTGGTCAGGTAATGAACATATGCGCTGCTTTAATAACCAGAATCTCAAAGAGATAGAAAAAAAATTTGCTCAAGAAAAGCGAGAGATTTTTGAAGTCCCGATGATCATGAAGAAAGGTCAGATTAGCTTTCATCATAGTTGGACTATTCACGGCAGCTATCCTAACCACAGTAATTCAGCCCGCTTGGCATTTGCTTTATATTTACAAGACTATGACAACCATTATCAACCCTTTTGGAATGATAAAAAGGAGCAAATTCATCACTTTCTTGACCGTGTATGTCGAAAGCTACCTAACGGCAATCCTGATTACAATGATCCAGCAGTATTTCCTGTTTTGTGGTCAGAGGAAGATATTCAAAATTATGAATTAGGTTAATGGGATGACGGTTAATGTAACTGTTTATATAGCAATACGGTTCAGTCAAGCATCTCTTTCTTCTCTCTGCGTCCTCTGCGCCTTAGCGGTAGCCTGTCTTGAAAAGTTGAGCCACTGCGTTGGACGGGTTTCCCGGCTTGTAGCAAGTGGCGTTCCTAGGTTGGGAAACCCCGTTCGCATGATTGCGTCTCCCCTTCTCTACGAGACGCTACGCGTCTACGTTAAAAGATTGACTTTGGTGACAGAGTTTTAGCCTTAACTAAACCGTATTGGTTTATATAGTCCGTACTTAAACACTTGAGAAATCTATGGATATTCAAGTTATCAGCTTATCAGATCCTCTGTGGTCAGACTCTTTAAAAAAGTTACGGCATGATATTTATCACTTACCTGAATACCTGTATTTAGAAGCGAACCGACTTCGCACAATTGCTGAGGCTATTTTGATATCCGATGGAGAGAAGATACTCTTTGTACCCTACTTGCTAAGGAGTTGCGAGGATGTAGTACCTGATGGGACAGATGGACAGGAAATTTTTGACGTTCTATCACCCTACGCCTATGCAGGAATCTTGCTGAATGAAGCAGCTATTAATACACCAGGATTTCCAGATGCGGCTCTAGATAATATTAAACAGGAATTTCGCTCTAGGGGAATATGCTCTGCTTTCTTTCGTTTGCATCCGATTCTCAATGAAAATTTCACCACAGCTTTTAAGGCAGGAACTTTAACAATAAATGGGAAAACAGTCTCAGTTGATTTGAGGATTTCTAACTTATGGAGCCAAACAAGAAAAGGGCATCGCAGCACTATTAATAAGTGTAAGCGTATGGGAATGATTGCCAAGATGGTTCCATTTTCAGATTATTTGGATGAGTTTGTTGCCATCTATAAAGAAACGATGGGACGTGTTAGCGCTACAACAGGATTCTACTCGTTTAATTCTGAATACTTCACTCAGATGAATGATTTGTTAGGCGAGAGTCTTCATCTATGTATTGTTGAATATGAAAATCAGGTTGCTTGTGCTGGTTTGTATACAGAATGTTGTGGAATTGTCCAGAGCGCACTAGGTGGCACAAGAAATCAGTTTGTTCACCTTTCACCAAGTAGCTTAGAGACAGACTATGCAAGAACCTGGGCCCAGGAACGCGGGAATGAATTTTTGCACTTGGGCGGTGGATTGGGTGGCTCTATGGAAGATAAATTGTATATTTTCAAAGCAGGTTTTTCTGAACTTTCTCACCCATTTATGACATTACGCCTGATAGCTGATGAGGAGAAATATCATCACTTGGTACAGTTAAGAGCGAAATTTTTGGAGGTAACAGCGTCAGCATTGCTAGAGTCAGGCTTTTTTCCTGCTTATCGTTCACGCTAAATACTCATAACGCAATAAATTATGCTCTCTAATTCTCATATTGACTGCGAATTTTATTCTTAGTCAAACAATCAAGATTTACAAGTTTTTCAGGAGAATTATAGTAAATGAAAACTAAACAAATCTCAGTTTTAATTCCTGATCAGTCCAACAACCCTCTGGCTTACTATGTTGTCAGATGTTTGAAGGAAGGTAAGCATGAATTTAAGATCAACATGATTGTTGCTTCAGATCAAGTATCTAATAATGATTCTTGGAGTGTTTTTTACAATAATACCAATTTCATTGATAATTTGTTTTTCTCAAAATATGAAATGAACTCATCTGGGTATTTAAATGAAGTGATTCAAATCATAGAAAACGCAGAAGTAGAGATTGTGGTTCCGGCTTCGGAAGCAGGATTTAAGTTTGTTTCCAAATATAGAGATAAGTTATCAAAGTTTTGTAAGGTAGTAGCATTACCCAGCTATGATGCTTTAGATATAGCTTTTGATAAATGGAAGCTAAGCCTAGTACTTAAGCAGAATAATATCCCAATGCCTGAAACTGTTTTACTCAATTCAATTGAAGATGCCAGCAGTCTTAAGTATCCTGTAATCATCAAGCCAACTAATGGTAGTGGTGGTAAAAATATCCAAAAGTTTGATGCTTTTTCACAAGATGATTTTCAAAGTATTATTGACAATAAAAGCGAAGTCTATATCGTTCAAGAATATATAGATGGCTACGATATAGATTGTAATGTTCTGTGTCTTGAGGGGCAGGTAATTGCTTACACAATACAACAGCCTTTAGGAGTAGAAGGAGGATTCTCTCCCAAGATTGATAAATTAAGATTTGTCCATAACTCTTCTGTTATTGATATAGTCAGTAGAACTATGAATGCACTCAAATGGAGTGGTGTCGCCCATTTAGACCTGAGATTTGATTCTAAAAATGGAAATTTTAAGGTGATTGAAATCAATCCCAGATTTTGGCAATCTCTGATGGGTTCTCTTTCAGTTGATGTGAATTTTCCCTATCTTCTATATTTATTAACAAGCGAAATTAGTTTTGATACTGTTTCCTATCAGGAAAAGTATTATGCTAAATTACCACGATTTTTCAAAGATGCCTTGAATGGCACTTTAGAATACGATTTATCTGATACAAATATTAAATACTTGTTATCGGATATTAATAGTGTATTACGATTCAGTATTCACAATTTTGTTAGGAATAAGTTATATAACAAAAAGAAGAAGTTTGCTAAAAGTCTTTAAAGAAACTGATAAACCTCTTGTACGAATATTTGAAAATAAGAAATTTGAGGTTCACGCAGAGGCGCAGCGAAAAGTTCTGTAGGCGGGTTTCCCGCCGTAGGAAACTTTTCAAGACAGCGAAAAGTTCTGTTCGCATAGCGTCTCCATCAGGAGAAGGAGGGTTTCCCTCTCTTACGAGACGCTAACGCGAACCGCAGGAACGCCACTTGCTACAAGCCGGGAAACCCGTCCAACGCAGTGGCTCAACTTTTCAAGACAGAGGCGCAGAGAGGAACGAGAAATTTCTCTGTTTAGTAGTTGATAATCTGATTCATGCAAGAGGTCTGATGTAAAAGCATGGTTAAAAAATGCCTAACTTCTGCAAATTTAACCTATTGATTACTGGGTAAAAAACTATGAAAGTTACCTCTCTGGGTCACGCAGGTTTAAAGGTAGAAACTAATAACGCTACAGTTCTGATCGATCCTTGGCTATCTCCAGAAGGGGCATTTCTTGGGTCATGGTTTCAGTATCCAAGTAACCAACACTTAATAACACCCTCATTACTGCAACCAACTGCGATCGCTCTTTCCCATGAACATTTAGACCATGTTGATCCTTGGTTTTTGGCCCAACTCCCACCAGATACACCAGTAATCATTCCGCGCTACCCTTCGCCTGTATTAAAGAAAAAAATTGCCAACGCAGGTTTAAAGAATATCGTTGAAATACCACAGTGGCAACCAGTACAGCTAGCGGAGGGTGTAAGTGTATTTTTCGTAACCGAAGATTCACCCATGAATCACGATGCGGCTGTGATAATTGTGGGTGATGGAAAGACATTGCTGAACCTCAACGACGCTCGCTTGTCGTTAGCACAACTTTGCAGTATTCGTACTAAAGTTGGTGGAGTCATTGATGTTCTAACACTACAAGGCGCGGGCGCTTCTTGGTATCCCGTATGCTATGAGTATTCCCAAGAGCGCAAACAAGAACTTTCCGATCGCAAGCGAATGGCTAAATTCAGCTATCTAGAGCGAGCGATCGCATCTGTAAAGCCAGTAACCGCCATCCCTTTTGCTGGGCCACCTTGTTTTCTCGATCCAGAACTGGCTTGGGCAAATTCCGAAATAGAAGATGGGATTTTTCCAGACCAACAGCAAGTAGTAAACTGGTTGCATCAGCAGGGCGTGAATAACACCATGATTTTGCTGCCAGGTGATGTATTTGATGTGATCCAACAATCTAAACAACCTGATCCCTTTTGGGGTGACTTTTCATTTAGCGATCGCGACTCTTACATCAAAAACTATAGCCAGCAAAAAGCCACTCATATTACTGCCCTCAAAGCTCGTTATCCAGAACCTACAGAATCTCTTTGGGAACCATTCCGCGAGTATTTCCAAGGTCTTTTGGCAATGAATTCTTACTTCAACCACAAAATCGGGATGAGGGTTGGATTCGATATTACAGGAGCAGGTGGAGGCAAATGGGCGGTAGATTTTCGACCTGGTTATGAAGGCGTATATAACGCGATCAAAGAGTGCAGCTACGGTTATCGTTTTGCATCAAAATGGCTACCAGCTTTATTGCATGGATTGCCTTGGGAAGACTTCTTTCTATCACTGCGATTTGTGGCTTGGCGCGATCCAGATATTTATAACGACCATCTTCTGGGACTATTGAAATTTGCTTGTCCTCAATCTTTACAAGCTGTAGAAGATTATGAAAATTCCATGGATTCCCAAGAGCAAATTACGATTCACTCTGAGGGACAAACTTATAAAATACAGCGCTACTGTCCTCATGCTGGTGTTGATTTGCAAGAAGTGGGCGAGATTTTACCGGGGGGAATTCTGCGGTGTCTTAGTCATCACTATGAGTTCGACCTTGAGACTGGAAAATGCTTGAACGGGAAATGTAAGTTACTCGATAGCACACGGATTTAGATTATGCAGAATAAACTGTTCAATCTGACAACACCAAAAACCATAATTTTTCTAAATTATCAGGACTTACGCAAAATACCTCTCAAACTCTCATTCCTCTGTTACCTCTGTGCCTCTGCGGTAGCCTGTCTTGAAAAGTTTCCTACGGCGGGAAACCCGCCTACAGAACTTTTCGCTGCGGCAAGCCGCTCCGCGTCTACGTTATTCCGTAACTTGTGCATAAGTCCTAATTATGACACCGTCATTTACCCAAAGTGATTAAACCTATTCTGCTTTCCACACCTCACATGGGCGATCGCGAATTAAAATTCGTTCAAGAAGCTTTTGAGACGAACTGGATCGCTCCTGTTGGCCCTCATGTCGATGCTTTTGAGCAGGAATTTTGTCAAGTAGTAGGAGCTGGTTATGCTGCTGCTGTCAGTTCTGGAACAGCTGCTTTGCATTTGGCTTTGCGATTAGTGGGGGTTGAGTCTGGGGATGAAGTTTTGTGTTCTACCTTGACGTTTGTGGCTACTGCCAACCCGATAATTTATCAAAGAGCCAAACCAGTATTTATTGATAGCGATCGCACTTCTTGGAACATGAATCCTGAATTGTTGCAGGAAGCATTAGAATACTGCGATCGGATTGGTAAATTACCCAAAGCGGTTGTACTTGTACATCTATATGGTCAAAGTGCAGACATCGAGCCAATTCTCAAAGCTTGTGATCAATATGACATTCCCTTAATTGAAGACGCTGCTGAAGCTTTAGGTGCTACATACAAAGGACATTCACCTGGAACTTTCGGGCGTATTGGTATTTACTCTTTTAATGGCAATAAAATCATCACTACCTCTGGCGGCGGGATGTTAGTTTCCGAAGATACACAATTGGTCGCAAAAGCCCGTTTCTTAGCAACTCAAGCACGCGATCCATCTCCCCATTATCAACACTCGGAAATTGGCTACAACTACCGCCTTAGTAATGTCTTGGCTGGTATTGGTCGTGGTCAATTGCATGTTTTGCATGAGCGAGTAGCAGCCAGACGTCGCAACTTTGAAATTTATGCCTCTGCTTTAAAAAATCTGCCAGGTATAGAATTCATGCCAGAAGCTCATTATGGACGCGCGACTCGCTGGCTAACCTGTTTGACAATAAATCACAAAGCTTTTGGTGCAGATCGAGAACAAGTACGCATTGCACTTGCCAAACAGCAAATTGAATCTCGTCCTGTGTGGAAACCTTTACATCTCCAACCTGTGTTTGCTGAGTGTAAATGTTTTGGTGGTGTAGTAGCAGAAGATTTATTTGCACACGGTCTTTGCTTGCCTTCTGGTTCAAATCTCACACATAAAGATTTAGAGAGAGTTGTTGATGGAATTACAACAATTCACCATAACAATTAGAAACCTAGCGTTTTTTAGTTGGCTGAGGTACAAAATTATCGGTGTTTATCGGTGTTTATCGGTGGTTAATTACAACTTATGTGTACCTCACTCAAGTGATAACAGCTATATCAACCCCATTAATAGTAAACATCAATCAAAAACTTATTATGGAAACTCCAGAAAACTCTTTAAATCTTGAAAAAACCATCCAAGTTTTCAAGCGTCGTTTCACACCTGCATTAACCATCTTTTTCTCAGTTTTATTTCTGACAATTATAGCTTCATATTTTCTCAAAAAACCTTTATATACAGCAGAAGGTAAATTAAGGTTTCAAAGAACAAATGTGACTTCAGCATTAACAGGATTAGGGGCAGAAATTGGAAAACTCCAACCAGTAGCAGAAGACAATCAAACTAATCCCCTCAATACCGAAGCAGAAGTAATACGTTCTCTTCCCGTTGTGCAAAAAACCATAAAAAAGCTTGACATTAAAAATAGTAAAAAATTGCCTTTAAAGCCTAAAGATTTTTTAGAAAATTTATCAGTAAATGCTATTAGCAAAACAGACGTTTTGAAAGTATCTTATCAAGATTTAGAGCCAGACAAAGCTGCAAGTATTGTTAATGTTTTGATGGAAGTTTATTTAGAGCAAAACGTATCTTCACTCAGAGCCGAAACAGCATCGGCACGCAAGTTTATCGAAAAACAACTACCAAATGCGGAATTGATTGTTAGAAAAGCAGAAGCAGAACTAGCAAGATTTAAAGAAAAGTACCAAGTTGTTTCTTTACAAGAAGAAGTAACTAAGTCAGTGGAAGTCATTGGAGAATTACAAAAACAACAAAGCGAAACTCAATCTAGGCTTGCTGATGTCAATGCACAGTCTAAAGAAGTTCGCAAGTTATTGGGTATGAACTCCCAGCAAGCAGTAATAATGTCTTCCCTCAGCCAGATTTCAGGAGTGCAAGACATTCTCAAAGAAACCCAACAGATAGAATCGCAATTGGCAGCTAGACGAACTGTTTTGCAAGACAACCATCCGCAAATCTTAGATTTAGAGGACAAATTACAGTCTTTAAATATGCTGTTGCAACAACGGATAGTAATGGTTTCAGGAACGAATAAACCACAACTAAACAAAAACTTTCAACTAGGACAGTTGCAACAGCAACTCTCTGCAAGGCTTATAGAATTAGAGTCAAACCGTTTGGGTTTTGAAAACCAGGTTGCTACCTTATCTAGGTTACAACTTGTTTATAAGCAACGCTTGAACAATTTGCCGAGATTGGAACAACAACAGCGCCAGTTAGAACGTAAAGTACAAGGTGCTCAATCTACCTACTCACTTTTGCTACAAAAGCTTCAAGAAAGCCGAATAGCCGAAAATCAAAGTATCGGTAATGCCAGCATTATATCTGAAGCTGAAGTTCCAGAAGAACCAAGTTCTTCTCGGATAATTACTTATTTGAGTGCAGCTTTGTTGGCTAGTCTGGCATCTCTGGCGACTATATATCTTTTGGAAGCAAAGGATAAATCTATCAAGACTGTTGATGAGGCAAAAGAATTGCTGGGACTAACTTTGTTAGGGGTAATTCCTACCGCTAGCAAATCGAAAAAATTTATTCTTGGTCATGAAGAACCGGAGTCGTATAGCCAGATTGTTGTTAGAGATACTCCTCGCTCCCCAATGAGTGAAGCTTACCGAATGCTCAGGGCAAATCTGAAGTTTATGAGTGCCGATAAAGAGCTAAAAGTTATTGTTGTTACTAGTTCTGTACCTAAAGAAGGTAAGTCAACAGTAGCCGCCAATTTGGCTGTAGCAATGGCTCAGACGGAGCGTAAAGTCTTACTGATAGATGGAGATTTACACCGTCCAGTTCAACATAAAATTTGGGAACTGACTAATAATGAAGGTCTAAGCAATTTGATTGTTGAGCAGGCTGAAATCAGAATGGCTATCAAAAAAGTTATGGATAACTTGGATGTCCTAACTTCTGGAGTATTACCTCCTAGTCCAGCATCTCTGCTCGACTCAAAACGAATGGCTACATTGATGAAAACTTTTGCTGCCAACTACGATTTTATAATTATTGATGCTCCCTCATTGAACGTTGCTGCTGATGCTGCTACTCTGGGTCAAATGGCTGACGGTGTTTTGTTCGTAGTTCGTCCAGGGGTAGTGAATTCAGTTGATGCGGCTTTTGCTAAAGAACTTTTGGAAAAATCTGGTCAGAATGTCCTGGGACAGGTAGTGAATGGTGTGATTATTCAAAATGAACCCCATAGCTACTACTACTTTAGTGAGGATACCGATTTAAAAGTATCTCAAGAACCTTCAAAAAGTTTCAGCGATAATAAAAAGCTTTCGATTTAAATATCAAATCCCATGACTTTTACCAATCACCCAATTACGTCGGAAAAACCGCGCTAAAGCTGACTCTTCTAACGATAAATAGATGGGGCGTCCGTGGGGACATGTGCGGGGGTTGCGAGTGCGTTGCCATTGATCTAAAAGTGTCTGCATTTCTTGCAGGTTCATGGGTGTACCATTACGAATGGCGCTTCGACAGGCAACAGCTACTTGAGCCGTTTGTAAGTCGCCTCCCCAACTAAGTTCTAAAATTGCGTCTGCACAATCTTCTCGCTGCTGCAAAAGTGTGGGTAAGGTGCGGACTGCCCAAAGTTGTTCGCCAAAGGATTCTATATCCAAATCGATGCGTTGCAGTTGCGACACTTGCGCCGACGACAATTGATAAAGAATAATTGGCGGTTCGATAGGGACAAGTTGCCAGCTATCGCACAATTGCTCATATAAAACTCGCTCATGGGCTATGTGTTGTTCTACTAACCACATACCACCAGGATGCTCAGCCACGATATAGGTGTTGCTAACTTGAGCAATAGCTTTTAAGAAGTGCTGAGTGTCGTTGACTTTGTTTGAATTTTGAGGATTAAAGTTGTAACCGCCTTTTGCTTCTGCGGCTTTGAGTAATTTACCAACTCGTGTTGTGTGAACAGCTTCTTTAAGATTTGCAGAACTGATGCGGAGTGCTTGGTTAATTGCTTGGGTGATTTGCTCTTGCCAATAACTCAGTTCGTTGAGGTAAATTTGAGTTTTGGCTGGATTGCGATTCCAGTTGATTTGGTCAGGAGAAACGGCAAGATGCAGAAAACAAATTGGATAGCGATCGCGTGGTAATGTTTTATGAAATGCCCCCAGAATCGTTTGCTCTAGTTCCGGCGATTTAACCATCCGTCCGTTAATAGCTACACGCACCCAATCTGGACGATGGCGATGACAGCGATCTGGTAATCCTACCACTAATGAGAGTGCTGAATTTGGAGGAGAGACGCGATTAATCGCGTCTGTACAGGAGTGCTGAGTGCTGTTAGCGGTAGCGGGGCGTTGAGCCAGTTCTGAGTTTGGAGGGTTGGGGACTTCGAGTTTTACCTCGTGTAAATCACCCTGTCGGACTTGGGGTAAAATCTGCGGTAGTAATTTTCCCGTTGTGGTCGCAGGACAAATAGTGAACCATTGACGGTCATTTTGGCAAACTTGCCAAGTAACGTGAGGATGACACAGAGCGATTTGGTGAATTGTTGCTTGCACAGCTTTCATTTGCTGTGCTGCTGATGGCAATCCCTGACGACGAGAGCAATTACCAAAGAGATTAGAAACTATAACAACTGTACCAGGAGCGATCGCAGTCGCTTCTACTTGAACAACTTTCCCGCTATTGCCGTAGATAACTCGCCATCCTAAATTTCCACCCGCAGAACGACTTAAAATCTCTAAATCTGCTAGCGTTGTCAAACTATGCAACGCCTCACCCCGAAATCCCAAACTGTTAATTTTCCACAAATCGGCACTAGAGCGAATTTTGCTGGTGCTGTGGGCTGTAGCTGCTTGTTGCAAGTCATCTAGGTTCATTCCACAACCATTGTCTGCGACGTGGATTCGCCACTGCTGTGGCCATAAAGAAACCACAATGCGCGTTGCACCTGCATCAAGGGAATTTTCTACCAATTCCCTCACCACAGAAGCGAAAGAGTCGATTACCTCTCCAGCTGTAATGAGATATACGACTTCTGTTGGTAAAGCCTGAATAGTAGATGCCATAAATAATAGTTTATAGCTTCTGAGAGCAAGGGGAGTGGGGAAGTATTTTTGAATTCTTTATCCCCCTGTCCTCTCAATGCCTTTCGGTTAAGGGGGAAAGGGAAAAGGCTGAAATTTACCCCTTACCCTTTCCCCTGAGAAATTTTTATTAATTGTAAAGAAAACTCGATTCAAAGGGGATGTTTGATAAATTGCTTGTGAGGTTATAAGCGGGAAAAGCTTATGAGTAATAATTTAGTAGCTGATGTTCATGATCTCAAGACCCGTTTGGAATGGGGTCAACCAGGTTTTACAATTGTTGATGTGCGCGATCGCTACACCTACAATCATGGTCATATCACTGGGGCAATTCCTATCCCATTAGATGACTTGGCATCTAAAGCCAAATCTTCTCTGCACACAAAACGCCATATCTATATTTATGGCGAAAATGATGAGCAATCAGCCCAAGCTGCACAAGTATTAAGAGCATCTGGATTTGTTGAAGTAGCTGAAATTCAAGGTGGTCTTTCTGCCTGGAAAACTGCTGGTGGTGCTACAGAAGGTGTTGGCGCATAATTAAATCAGTGAACAGTAAACAGTAAACAGTAAACAGTTGGGGGATTTAAACCTGCTAGATAGCGTCTGCTACTAATCGGTTTTGGGTTATTAGTGTTCAGTTGCGAGTACTCGCTCCCTTAGCGGTTCCCCATAAACCCAATTATCTTGACTGTTAACACTTCGATTTCTCTACGAGACGCTACGCGTAGCTTGCTTCGACCTAGGAGTACGCTCAGTGTGAACTGTTAACTGTTAACACTTTGGCTTCTCTACGAAACGCTACGCGTAGCTCGCTTCGACCTAGGAGTACGCTCAGTGTGAACTGTTTACTGTTTACTGTTGACTGTTGACTGCTAATTAATATCCCCCATAACTAAAACTTTGGAAATTTCAGGTTTTAGCAACCCACTCAACATAGATGCGGGACGTTGACTGTAGGGCCAAGCAAAAGCATGACGAAAAGCTGCATCTTGACAAGCTTGCAGCTGTTCAAAGTTAATAATGTCGTAAGTTAAAAGATTTTCATACTCAAAAGGTAGACGCACATTGTGCAAACCGGCGTTATCTGTACAAATAGCGATGTCTACCCCAGCATCAAAACAACGGTCAAAAACTAATTTGAGTTGACGTATATCCTGTAAAGTACCAGTTTTGATGTAAGTTGTTGGACAAACTTCTAAACATTGTCTGCGTTTAGCTACATCCTTGAGTAACTCTGGATATAGTAGGGGAATTTGGATACCGTGACCAATCCGCATTAGATAGGGTAATAGTTGTGGGTAACAACCTGCTGTGGTTTCATAGAGGTGTCCGGTGGTGTTGACGCCCTGCGATCGCGCATAATCATATAGACTAATCCATTCTTCTAAGCGATCGGCATAGTAGCTATCACCACCCGCTATATCTACCGCACAAACATAATGTTTGTTTTGCACTGCTAAATCAACAATCGCCTTATTCACCTCATAGGGTAAACGCGAGTGCATACAGAGAATTTGGCTAGTGACAATCGGATATTCTGGCGGATGACTAGCTTTTCCTACTACTTCCACAATTTCTGCCATCTTGTCAATTCTTTGTGATTGACTCAGATGCTCAGGTGTCCGTAAATATGGAGTGTAGCGCAGTTCTAGATAAGCCAAATTTTCAAAAATATAAGCACCCCGCACCAAGCGATAGATAAAGTAAGGCAAAGTTTCCACAGTTTGCACACTCTCTACCAAGGTGTGCAATTCAAGATACTCATCTAGGGTATTGCGTGGTCGTGTGTAAAAATCTTCAAATTCTGAATAGTCAGCAAAACGGGAAATCAACTCAGAAGAATGTCGCTCAAAATATCGCCATAAAACACGGGGTACAACGGAGCCACCCAAGTGTCGATGTAATTCAGCATATAAAGCCATAGTGTTATTTTTAGGGAAAAATATCAATAATTGTAACAAAAGTACAAATGAAAAAAATTTATGTCTAAAGAAAGATTGTGTAAAAATACGGCTTATTGCACCTGTTGACCTACTTATTGTCAGGACAATGTGTGTATGTTAACTTTGGTTTAGAGAGGATAGCCTAATTAAAAGTATGAGTCACCTAAGTGAATCTAGGACTGAACGAATTGATATCCGTACTAGCTCTAGCGTTAAAAAGCTTTTACAGCAAGCAGCAGCAGCAAGTCATAAAAATGTTAGTGAATTTCTGCTTGAACATGGCTTGCAAGCTGCACAAGACACTTTAACAAATCGAAAGCTTTTTGCGCTAAACGATGAACAATGGCAAGCTTTTCAAGACGCTCTTGATGCTCCATGTGTTGAAAAACCACGTTTACGTCGTTTGTTAACTGAGCCTAGCGTATTTGAGTAGTCTTGTGGCATCTAACAATTTATATATCACTAAATTATCAAAATCCCACGATCTAAAAAACTTTGATTGTGGGAATTCCGATTTAAACAATCATTTAAACAAATATGCTTTAAAAAATCAGCAATCTGATAGTTCAACAACCTATGTCGCTTGCTTAGAAAGTGATGTAATTGGTTATTACACTATCACTGTAGCGTCTGTTATTCATGAGAATGCACCGCCTCGTATATCTAAAGGTTTACCAAAATATCCTATCCCTGTAGCTTTATTAGCTCGGTTAGCGGTAAGCAAAGAATTTCAAAACAAAGGTATAGGGAGAGGCTTACTAAAAAACTGCTTAATTCGCATAAACCAAGCAGCTGATCTGATTGGTATTCGTGCATTATTAGTTCACGCGAAAGATGAGAAAGCCCGTAGCTGGTATCAACAATTTGACTTTGAACCTAGCCCAACAGATCCATTACATTTATTTCTGATGCTAAAAGATATTCGCGCTATGCTAGAAAGTTAAAAAGATTAACATTTTGTCTATATACCGATAGGAACATTGCACAAAAAATTATAGTTATCCTCACTCCTCGCTTTTAACTTTGATTGCTTGCACACCAGCCAAAACAAAATTAACCGCTCCCTGGGTATGCTGCTCAATCATTTCAGGACTCAGCAGTTGCAAATCGGGTCTAGTATGCTTGATATTTTCGTAAGCATTGAAGTATAAGTTACAAACTCCAACAATATGCAGGGTGGTAAGAAATGGATCGATCTGACGGAAACAACCCTCTGTCATCCCCCGTTCTAAAATCCTGATGAGATACCCGAAATTTTCTTGCCAATTACCTTGTTTAAAATACTTTCCCTGATTTTGGTTTGCTTCTTGGAACCAAAGCATCCCTCGGTGCGGGTGAGCAGCTTCGTAAGCGATCGCCTCTTTGACTAGCACCTTCAAGGCTTCCTCTGGTGGTAACTGATCCAGATTTAGCTGCTGGAACCCTTCATGCATTTCCACAGCAGGACGTTGCAAAACAGCTTTATATAGTCCTTCCTTGCTCTCGAAGTAGTAATAAATCATCGCTGTGGTTACACCGGCACTTTTGGCGATCGCTTCTGTCCGCGCCCCACTGAGTCCATATCTGGCGAACTCTGCTTCCGCTGCATCGAGAATCTGCTTTTTCGTAGCCTCTGCATCGCGCACCTGACGCGGTTTTTTAGATGAGAGTTTTGACTGTGTTGAACGACTCACATTTTTTCATCATACTGACGGAAATATCTTAACTAAAAAATTGGTTAGTAGTTGACATACAACATGAGATTGATTAAATTAATAACTAACTAAAAAATTAGTTAACTAGACTCTCGTAACTCAATAATGCAATATCCGAAGTCAGCCGAGCATAAGCTTGGTAGCTTTGCTCATTTCATTAGCCTTTTCAAGGTGGGTAAAAAGCCCAAAAAAATTTACTAAGTTTTGGGATTTTTACCTTCGTGTCTTAGTGCCTTGGTGGTTCAAAAGTTAGTTTTTTAACCACTAAGACACTAACAAAAATACATTTTGAAAGGGCTAATCCTATCACAAATAAAAAAGTTTAGATTTTATTGGAGGAAAAATGGAACCAATTTTACCTGGCGCACCTTGGTTGATTGCTCATAAGTCGATGCTAGGAGTTAATCAACCCAATAAAATTACTTTAAACGGACACGATTATGTCATTTGGCAAAACCAAAAAGGCGAAGTGTTTGCTCTTGATAATATCTGTCCACATATGCAAGCATCCTTATCAGATGGGTGGGTTTGTCAAGAAAGAGATACTATTACTTGCCCTTTTCATGCACTGGAATTTGATGGACAAGGTAGACTCTACCAAGAAGATAAAAAAGATACTCAGCCAATTACCAAGCCATTAGAGCTAATTGTTAGTAATGATTGCATCTGGACTTATGCTGGATTTGAACCAAGATTACCTACCCCAGATTTGCATCAAAGAATTGTAGATGAATATCAATTCATCGGAGTAGCTGGCGAAAAAAGTATTCAAGGTGACTTCTTGAGTAACTTAATGGTTAACTATGACTATAATCACCAAAATGGTACTCATAAAGAACTGTTTAAAATTTCATCATGTAACGTCAGTTCTTTTGAAGAACAAGGATACTACGCCAAAGTAAAACAAGAGCTTACAAGATCTGACAATACCATAGGAGAAATTGTTAAAAATCCTATTTTAGGTATATTTCCAAAAACTCTTAGTAACACACTAGAATATGCTTTTCCCTCAACTACAGCCTTCTTGGCTAAAACACCTATTGGTAATATTGCTCAAATTCACATTCTCTATCCTGAAACAGAAACAAGAACTAAAACATTTATTTTGATGTATGCCAAAAACATCAATCATTTAATGAAGTTTCTGTTTAAAAACTCAGTTTTACAAGCAGCAGCCACAGTGATTGAGCAAGACACGGGTGCAGTTGAAAGCTTGTATCCTCGGCAAAAACCAAAAATTAGACTACCAAATGAAGAAATTATGTTCTATGCCGAAAAACTCTACCGTGATTGGTAAGTGCTAGGCTACATTTAGCGATATTCACCAGGCAACAATGACTGCACTTATCCTCAACTTAAGTCCCGCCATTGAGTTAACAGATGAACAGTTCTTCCAACTGTGTCAGAATAATCGAGATTTGCGACTTGAGCGCACGGCAGAGGGAGAATTAATTATCATGCCACCAACTGGATGGGGAAGCGGAAATCGGAATAGTAGACTGACACAGCGCTTAGGAAATTGGGCTGATGCTGATGGTACAGGGCTAGCTTTTGAATCCTCAACGGGCTTCAAGCTCCCTAATGGTGCGAATCGATGTCTGACGACAAGCCACTCTGTGTCTACGCCTGATGCATCTTGGGTGAGCCGGGGGCGATTAGAAGCCTTAAATCCAGACCCTACAAGATTCCTACCGATGGCTCCCAATTTTGCGGTAGAATTACGCTCTGCTTCAGATAGCTTAAAAACTGTAAAACAAAAAATGCAGGAGTACATAGACAACGGTGTGCGCTTAGGCTGGCTAATTGATCCTCAGAACCAAAGAGTAGAAATTTACTGCCTAGGACAGGATGTTGAAGTTTTGGAATCCTCTACTAGCTTGTCAGGAGAGGATGTATTGCCTGGGTTTGTGCTGGATTTAGCACAGATTTTGAATTAGGCGATCGCTCAACTTCACTTATTTATGTATATGTGCAATTTACAACCATAATTTGGATAAAAATTACCATTGACTAAACAAGAGAAACGCTGCTTGAAACGACCCCACAACAAAGCCCAAAACACCGCCTAAAGTTACAATAGCCTGCAATTCATTTTTCACAATTCCCTCAATTGCAGCTTCTAAATCAGCGGGTGAAGTTGATTTTACACGGTCAACAATCACTTGATCTATCGACAAAATCGGAATTGCCTGCGCCATAATCGCTTCTAAATCTTTTTCTAAATACCTATCTAAAATTATGGCCAACTCTTGACTTACAACTTCTAAAGAAGCACTGACAACAGGTGAAGTACTAAGCCGATTCAGCAGCAATACAGCAATATTTTCCCAATCAACAGAATCAGTTAATCCTTGCAGAAAATCGCTGCCACTGGTTTGTAGGTAATGACGGACACTTTCGCGTGTCGTCTTGCGTAATTGGCGTACCGTTCCAATTGGCAAGTTTTGTAAAGATAAGCTTTGCAGAAACTTCTTAAGGCGATCGCGCATTTGCAACTCTTGAATCAACTCCTGCAAACGCTCATTGGTAGTCTCTTTCTCATCCAAGCAAAACGTCCGTAGCCTCGTAAGAGTATTGCGTAAACCAAACAGATTTGCCACAACCCAATACGTACCACTGGTTTTTTCTCGAAAGCCTTCATCAATAATTTGAATCGTGCGATCTGTTAAAAAATCAACTATTACCTGTCGCAACACATCCGGCGGCAAAACTACCTGCAATAGCCAATCAGCAAGCCGTGTAGATTGTTCTTCACTCAGTTGAAACTCCAGTAAGATTTGGTCAAAAATTTGATTGATCTGCGCTTCTAAGAAGTCTTCGCGTCGCGCCAAAACCTTGAGCAAACGTGGCAAGGATTCTCCTAACAAATCCCGCAAAATACCTGCCACAATTTTGGCACTCTTCTCGTTTTTATCCGTTTTGATCTGTTCAATTGCCAGTTGTAACAACCAGAGAATTGCTGCTTGTACGCGTTCTGTTTGTAACAGCCGCCGTGCCAAATTTTGTAATTCTTCTGGCGTCAGCAGCGACCCCATGATTGTATTGGAAATGTTTAGAGCCAAACGTTCCTGGTTGCGGGGAATCAACCCAGGCGTAAACGGTACTCTTCGTCCACCAATATAAATCGCTCTGTAGGGACGAAATAACATTTTGATGGCTATATCGTTTGTGAAATAGCCAATAACTCCGCCCAATATCGGGGGAGACACATAAAGCCAAAGATGAGACCAATCCACAGGATTTTGGATTTCGGATTTTGGACTTTAGATTTTAGATGAAATGTTGATTTGTGGATTCAAGAGTCTTTGGTTATTTACCAGTAGACCCCAATCCCAAATCTAGAATCTAAAATCTAAAATTTGCTTACTACCAGCACTCCCATCATACCGTTCACAATGGGGTAGTGTGTGGCAACTGCAAAACCAACTTGACGAGCTAACTCTACTTGCTCTGTTCCAATGGGAAAGCGGTCTAAGCTGGGACTGATATAAGCATATTCTTCCTTTAAACCTAAATGATTGGCAACTGGCACGACAAAACCGTCCAGATACCACTGCTGAAAAGTGCGTAGCTGAGGATTGCTCGGTCGGTGAAAGTCTAAAATCGCAGCTTTAGCACCTGGTTTCAAGACACGATATAACTCTTTGAGACTGCGAGAAATATCTTTAACATTTCTTAAACCATAGCCCATTGTCGCAGCGTCAAATTGGTTATCGTCAAAGGGTAAATCTAAGACATCGGCTTCTACCCAAGTGATCGCAGGTTGGGGATACTGACTTTGGGAGCGTTGTTTGGCAGTTTCCAACAAGTTTGGGGAAAAGTCTACTCCGTACACATGTCCCATTGTTCCCACACGTCGCGCCAAACGTAAGGCTAAATCCCCACTACCGCAACACAAATCAAGGCAAGTATCTCCTGGTTTAGCTGCGCTCCATTTAACTGCCATTTCCTTCCATATTCGGTGTTGTCCCAGACTCAACCAATCGTTCAATTGGTCATAGACTGGAGCAATACGGTTAAAAATGGCACGAATTTCGTTAGTCATGGGTCATTAGTCATTGGTCATTAGTCATTGGTCATTTGCCAAGGACAGAGGACAAAGCGCAAAGTCTGCTCGTCGGCTTCCAGCGCTCAGACACCAGTGACGCTCCTGCGTCGCTACCACTACGCTAACGCACAAGTCTCTTAACCCGCTTAAAGAATGGCTCAACTTTGTGAGACCAGCCACACGTGCGGCTCTGCCGCCCTTGTGGACTGGCGTTCGCCTTACAGCCCTTTGGGCATCCTACGGCAGGCGTGCCGGAGGCATCACCCCGAAGGGGTAAGAGAGGACAAAGGACAACTACACAGTGGTTTTATGAAAGCGACTACTAGTAAGAGCGATCGCCACTAGTTGTGCTGATAAATCAATTAGCTTTAATTCATCTTCTCGCAAAGTGCAGGGCTGTTTCCACTGTAGTGATAACACTCCTAAGAGTTCATTTCGATAATTAATCGGGATGACTAAATGTGCTTGCACACCCGTGTTTTGGTAGTGGTTAATACTATTTAATTTGGTGTCTTTAGGTACATTTAAGGAAACTTGCATTTGTCCAGTGGCGATCGCCTCGCTAGTCAGTGGGTCTTGTACTAGCCAATTTTCTATTGTACCTGTATCGCTGTAACTTCCTTGAGTCGCAACTAAAGTATTTCCCTGTGTAAGTTGCAAAATGCAGCCATCCGCCGCAAGAGTTTCATTAACAGCTCTAGCGATTGGCGTGAGAGTTTCCTCTAAGCTAGAAGCAGCTTGGGTTACTTGCACCAACACAGTCAGCAGTGCCATTTGAGCATGAGCACGGCGCAATTCTTCTGTGCGTTGTTTAAGCAAGTCGTAGGTTTCTGCTGCTCTTTGCACTACTGCCTTGAGTTCCCCTGGATCCCAAGGCTTGGTGATATATTTGTAGACTTGTCCAGCATTAATTGCTTCTACTAAGTCTTCAATATCAGTAAATCCAGTGAGAATTATCCTGACCGTATCAGGAAACTGAGGTACAGTCTTACTGAGAAACTCAGTTCCTTTCATTTCTGGCATTCGTTGATCGGAGATAATAACCGCAACTTCTCCTTCTGCCGCCAATACTTGGAGAGCGTTCATCCCACTATCGGCTTTCAGGACATTAAAGTCGCGCCGAAAAGTACGATAAAGCAGATCGAGATTATCTGGCTCATCGTCAACTACCAGGATTTTAAGTTTTTTCGGTCGTTCCAGAGTCATCAATTGATGGTGGACTTTATCAAGTTCAAGAGTGGGATTATCCATAAGATGATTCCTTTAAAATATTCGCTATTTTGTTATATTCCATACCAAGCGTAGTTGAGAACAATCCATAAGCCTTGCGAGTATTTGCGGATATAGGTCAAGGTTTGTTAAATCTTCTCTTTGTAAATGCTATAGATGAAATTTACTTGTTCAAACTATCTTTGCTAAAAGAAATTTAGGCAAATATAACCAATAGAACCAAATAACCGGGTGTAAATAAACATAATTAGGCAAGTTGACAATAAATAAATGTTCGCATTTAGTATTGATTAAAACAGACAATTGGCAGTTATAACTAGCTGTTACGTTTATTCATGCCCATTTGACAGTAAACAGTAAACGGTAAACAGTAAACATAATTGGGTTTAAGGGGAACTACTGCGGGGCGAGTACTTGCGACTGAAAACTCATAACCTAAAGCCAATTAGGACGAGGCGCTATCTGGCGGGTTTGTTGACAGTAAACAGTAAACGGTAAACAGTAAACATAATTGGGTTTAAGGGGAACTACTGCGGGGCGAGTACTTGCGACTGAAAACTCATAACCTAAAGCCAATTAGGACGAGGCGCTATCTGGCGGG
>JAESGM010000230.1_pt1 | contig 99085 bp, 91 predicted proteins | sample 9269721 | NCBI WGS metagenome assembly JAESGM01 (sample SAMN15720920, study PRJNA650825) | algae metagenome | isolation source: Komarekiella atlantica HA4396-MV6 and co-occurring heterotrophs from... | place: USA: Theobald House, Kauai, HI | collected 2009-07-29 | reverse complement strand
AGCCGGGACCCAGTACACGCTGGCGTCAGAGCTTGTGCACAGGGCATGCACTCATCGGCTTCACGGCAAGAGCACCAGCGGCGACGGTTACTGGATCCCGGCCTGCGCCGGGATGACAGTTTGTGGGGTGGCGGCGGCAGTGGCTGGCACCACGACATTCGGCCGGTTCACACATCTTGCGGCCGTAACAACATCTCAGGATGGGCCCCGGCCTGCGCCGGGGTGACATCGGGGCGGTTGGGTGGGGCACGGCGCTCACACGGAGACATTCCCGGAAGGGGAGCGCAAAAAGCAAAATCCCCGAACTTGCGTCCGGGGATAGGCTTTGGATCGTCAGCTCTTGGTGCAGCGCTTACGGCCGCTTGGTGAAGGCGCCGATCAGCTGGTACTGCATCCGGTAGCTGACCTGGCGGCTCGACTCGCGGCCACGGGCGTCGATGACGGCACCCAGCGCCTTGCGGAAATCGTTCTTGCTCTCGGTCATTTCGTTACTCCATGCGATGCCGGAATTCTTCAACCCCGACAAGCTTCATATACGCAGTCTTCATCTTTGCCGTTAGGGCCGATCCGACAAACCAGCCATGCCGGTTTTGCAGGGCGCATTAACGTTCGGTTAGCGCCTTGGCCGCGGCCTCGGGCCGCGCGGCGCGATACTGATCGAGATAGCGCTGCGCCTGGCGGCTGCGCGCCTCGACCACAGCTTCCAAAGCCTTGCGGAAAAACGACTTGCGGTCGCCCATCTGCCTTCTCCTGTGTTAGTAGACACAGACATAGGCCTTCTCGAGCAGAGCGTTAGCCCCCTGCCCTCATCCCAGCCATGCTCCAAGCGCACCCCGGGACCCGTCATGACCGCACACGAGTTCGCCCCCGCCAAGTTCCAGAGCTTCGAGGAGAAGTCGGACCCGAGAAACGTCGCCCCGCGCCTCAAGGCCCTGCGGGCGGAGATGGAAAAGGACGGGCTCGACGGCTTCCTCATCCCGCGGGCGGACGCCCATCGCGGCGAGTCGGTGCCGCCGGGCGAGGCGCGGCTGGCCTATATCACCGGCTTCACCGGCTCGGCCGGGCTTGCCGTCATCGGCCGCACGAAGGCCGGCCTCTTCGTCGACAGCCGCTATACCCTGCAGGCGCCGGCCCAGACCGACACCCGCAAGGTCAAGGTGCACGAGGTGGCGAGCGGCGGGCTCTCGAGCGAGATCGGCGCCTACGTGAAGGCCGGCGGACGCATCGGCTACGACCCCTGGCTGCACACCCCCGGCGAGATCGCCGACCTTTCCGAAAAGCTCGCCGGCAAGGCGCAGCTCGTGCCCGGCGACAACCTCGTCGACCGCATCTGGCGCGACCGGCCCGGCCCGCCGGTCACGCCGATCGAATTCCTCGGCCACAACCGCGCCGGGCGGATCAGCGCCGAGAAGATCGGGGAAGTGCAGCAGACGCTCGCGGGCGAAGGGGCCGACGCCACGGTGCTGACGCTGCCGGAATCGATCTGCTGGCTCTTCAACATGCGCGGGCGCGATGTGCCCAACACCCCGTTCGTGCTCGGCTTTGCCATCGTGCCCAGGCGCGGGCTGCCGACGCTCTACCTCGCCAAGGGCAAGATCACGCCGGAGCTGAAGACGGCGCTGGAGGGCATTGCGCGCGTTGCCGACGCCAGGACCCTGCCCGCCGCGCTCGCCAGGCTCGGCGGCAAGACCGTGCACATCGATCCGGCGACGGCCCCCGCCGCAATCGCCGAGGCGCTGAAGGGCGCCGGCGCCAGCCTCATCGAGAAGCGCGATCCGGTGCTGCTGCCCAAGGCGCGCAAGAACGACGCGGAACTGGCCGGCATGCGCGAGGCGCAGCGGCTCGACGCCGTGGCGCTCGCCCGGTTCCTCACCTGGTTCGACAAGGCGGCGCCCAGGGGCGGCCTCACCGAGATCGGCATCGTCACCGCGCTCGAGTCGTTCCGGCGCGAGGAGGAGAGCTGCGTCGACGCCAGCTTCGACACCATCGCGGGCGCAGGCCCCAACGGGGCCATCGTCCATTATCGCGTCACCACCAAGACCGACCGGGAGCTGAAGCCCGGCGAGCTGATGCTGATCGACTCCGGCGCGCAGTATCTCTCGGGCACCACCGACATCACCCGCACCATCTCGACCGGCAAGCCGACCAGGGAGCAGAAGGACCGTTTCACGCGCGTCCTCAAGGGCATGATCGCCATCTCGGCGGCGCGGTTTCCCAAGGGCACCTCGGGCGCACAGATCGACGTGCTGGCGCGCCAGTTCCTCTGGCAGGCGGGCGTCACCTACAATCACGGCACGGGCCATGGCGTCGGCGCGTATCTGGGCGTCCACGAGGGGCCGATGGGCATCTCGCCGCGCTACAACCTGCCGCTGGAGCCCGGCATGGTGCTCTCCAACGAACCCGGCTTCTACAAGGCCGGCGAATACGGCCTGCGCATAGAGAACCTGATCCGGGTCAAGGAGAGCGAGGTGGACGAAGGCTATCTCGATTTCGAAACGCTGACCCTGACCCCCATCGACACGCGGCTGGTGGAGGTTTCGCTGCTGACGCCCGACGAGCGCGACTGGCTCAACGCCTACCACGCGCGGGTGTGGAAGGAGATCGGGCCGCTGGTGAAGGGCAAGGTCAAGGACTGGCTGAAGGCGGCGACAGCGGCGGTTTAGACTCTGTCATGTTTTGACGGAAACGGCTGGCTCCCCTCCCCCTTGAGGGGAGGGGCTGGGGGTGGGGGTCCATCGGTGGACCGCCGAACCACCCCCACCCTCATTCCCTCCCCTCAAGAGGGAGGGAGGCGAGGAAACCGCCGATTCCGACAGAGCCTAACATGTTTTAGCAGTTCACGCGCTGACCTGTCGTGCCGTGCGCGCGCATTCGTGCGCCCGCACGATCCGATCCCAGTTCATGGTGACGGTGAGCGCCAGCCCGGCAAAAACGAGGGCCGGCCCGACGAACGGCACGCAGCGCAGCGCGAGCTTCTCGAGGAATTCCCGGCCCGCCGACTGCCCGAGGCGCTTGAGCACCGCCTCGATCAGTTCCTGGGTGAAGAGATGATCGGCGAGGCGGAACAGCAGAGCGGCGATCGTGTCGAGATCGCCGATGCCGATCGCGGCCTCGATCTCGTCGAACAGGCCCCGCAACTGCTCCGTTTCCAGAAGGGCGTCGAGAACATCCGACATGATCGTACCGATGCCGATGGCTTCGCCCGCGACATCGAGCACGACCTGCCACATCGGCTCGCAATCGACGACCGGTTGCTGGACCGGCACCGTCGCGGCGCCCACCAGAAGCTTGAGGGCGGGATAAGGCTCGATCGCCTCGAGCGGAGGCACCAGGTCGACACCGTATGCGGCGAACAGCTCGGGATCGACGTGGCCGAGCGATCCGGCCAGATCGAAGACCGCGTCGGGCGGCATTTCCGTCAGCGCCGCCACCAGGGCGCGCCGCAGCCGGTATTCCTCCTGGCGCAGTTCAGCGTGTTCGCCGGACGAGAGCGGCATGCCGCCGTCCAGCGCACGGGCAAGGAGCCTGCGGCCGAGCGCGAGGCATTCCTCGCGCAGCGCGATTACCGTCTCCTCCTGGGCGCGCGCCGGTCGCGTCCATGCGAGACCGGCGCCAAGCACCAGCCCCGAAACCGACGCCATCAACGCACGCCGATCCATAGCCCTCTCCTGACGATCGATGCTGACGCCACAACGTGAACCGGGCAAATGCCGGCGTCAAACCGTCAGTTGAACCAAAACGCGAACCCGGGGAAATCGTCGCCGAAGACTTCCAGACCCTGTCGGAACGCCTGCGCATCGGCGACGGGGCCATCCCTGAGGAACGGCAGTGCGCCGTAACCGGTGAAGATCATCACCGCGTCGGTGCGGGTCGCCGTCTCGAAATAAGCCTTGAGATCGAACCCTTGCGCGAAGCGCCAGTGCGGAACGAGCAGCTCGCCATCGAGGATGGCCTCGACGCTGTCGAGTGTCTCCATCCACGCATCGACCACCGCCTGCGTGACGGCGACATCCGGCACGGGCGAGGTCTGCGTCGGTGAGGGCACCAGCTCGTGCTCGTCGTCCGTCTCGGCCAGGATCGCCTCCCAGTTCTGGCGCGAGAAGGCGACGATCGACTTGAGCCGCGCATGGACGCCGCGCAGCCGGTCGGCATCGTCGACAGGGAAGTTGAAGGTGTGGATGAAGGCGATGGCATCGGCGATGGCCGAGTCGCTCTCGGGATCGAAAAGGCCCAGCGAGCGCCCACGCGAATAGTCCTGCATGGGCAGGTCCGCCTGCGGGAAGAGGCGGTGGAAGGTTGCGTCGAACATGTCCTCGAAATCGTGGGCGAGCAGGAATTCGGCTTGCGCGGCGACGACCTGCGAATAGCCGGCGAGCCAGAAGGCGTCGGCCCGGTCGAAGCCGATGACGAACCCGGCGTCCATCACGTCCTCGCCCTTGGACTGCGTCTTGCGGTCGCCGGGCGCGGATTCGAAGATGTCTGATGGATCGACGCCCAACTGGCCCGCCAGGATCGCCGCCACCGTCTCGCTGTCGTCGGCCGTGCCGTCGCCGTCGAGATCGAGGCGGATGGTCATGATGTCGACGGGAACGACATAGTCGCCGCTTTCGCCGGCCGCCGCGAGCAGGTCGCGGCCATTGTCCATGGCGTTGGTGAGCTCTTCGAGGATGGCGCGCAGCCCCTCGTAGTCGAGCGGCTGCGGCTCGGGATTGGCGGTGACCGGCGGCGTGACGGGCACGCCGAGGAGCGCACCGGCCATGCCGACATTGGGCGCGGTGAGGCCGTGGCGGTACATCGCCTGCGCGAAGGTCTCGATGCCGTCGACGAGGGTCAGCACGCCGGCCGCAAAGCTCGCTTCCGTGTCGCCCGCCCCCACCAGCGGCTGCAGGCTCTCGAGCCCCGCGCCGATATCACCCGATTGCAGCGTCGAGATGAGAATGTCGCCGCCCTCGCCCGCCGCGACACTGGTCGTGCCGGCAACAACCACGGCCAGCGCCGCCAGGTGTTTCTTCATCGGATTGCTCCCTTCGTGCTGGGGAGCAGTGATGGCACAGCTTGGCGGAGAACCCAACCCTACAACCCCGCACCTGTGTCATCCGGTTTTCGCCAGGATGACAGGAGGAATTGGGGGTTAGTTCCCCACCAGCTCGAACCACTCGTCCTCGGAAATGACCCGAACCCCCAGTTCCTGGGCATTCTTGAGCTTTGAGCCTGCGCCGGGACCGGCAATGAGGATATCTGTATTGGCCGAGACGGATCCCGCGACCTTGGCGCCATGCCGCTCGGCCATCGCCTTGGCCTCCGAGCGCGTCATGCGTTCCAGGCTTCCGGTAAAGACCACGGTCTTGCCGGCGACCTGGCTGTCCGCCGAGATGGTGACAACGTAAGCATTGGGGCGGACCTGCTCCAGCAGGTCGTTGAGCGCCTTGACGTTCCGCTCGTTGCCGAAGAAGGAGACCAGCGAGCCGAAGACGGTATCGCCGATGCCGTTGATCGAAGGAAAGACCTCGTGCATGTCGTCGGCTTCGGCTGCCTTCTGCGCGGTCTCGCGCAGCGCTTCGATGGTGCCGAAGGAGCGCGCGAGGAGCGCAGCCGTCGTCTCCCCGATATGGGGAATGCCGAGAGCGAAGATGAAGCGGTCGAGCTCAGGCCCGCGCCGCGCGTCGATGGCGGAAAAGAGCTTGTCGAGGCCTTCGTAGGTGCGCTCCTCGGCCGAGAGCACCTTCTTGCGGACGGTCCCCTTGGCCGCCTCGCGCAAGCGCGCCTGCGCCTCGCGCTTCTCGAACAGCGCCTGCTGCACCTCGGCCCGGCGGTCCTTCAAGGTGAAGATGTCCGCAGCGGTTCCGATAAGACCGGCATTGAAGAAGAGGTCGATGTTCTCGGCCCCGAGCCCTTCGATGTCGAGGGCGCCGCGCGAGACGAAATGCCGGAGCCGCTCGACCGCCTGCGCCGGGCAGATGAGCTCGCCCGTGCAGCGGCGGCGCGAATCCTCCTTGCCGGTCTTCTCGTTCATCTCGCGCACGGCCGGCGATCCGCAGACGGGGCAGGTATGCGGGAACGCGTAGGGCACGGCGTCGGCCGGGCGCTTTTCCAGCACCACGCGCACGATCTGCGGGATGACGTCGCCGGCGCGCTGGATCACCACCGTGTCGCCGATGCGTATGTCGATCGGCTCGTCGCCGCGGATCGGCAGCCCGTTGCTGTCGATGCCCTTGATGTAGTCCTCGTTGTGGAGCGTGACGTTCTCGACGACGACACCGCCGACGCTGACCGGTGCGAGCCGCGCGACGGGCGCCAGCGTGCCAGTGCGGCCGACCTGGATGTCGATCCGCCTGACCGTCGTCGTCGCCTGCTCGGCCGGGAACTTGTGGGCGACGGCCCAGCGCGGCTCGCCGGTCACGAACCCCCAGCGGCGCTGCAGGTCGAGCCGGTCGACCTTGTAGACGACGCCGTCGATGTCGTAGCCAAGCGAGGAACGCTGCTCCTCGATGGCCTTGTACTGCGCGATCAGCTCGTCGATGGACTTGGCGCGCACCATCAGCGGATTGACCTTGAACCCCCATCCGGCGAACTTCTGCACCGCGTCGTATTGCGTGGGCGCGGGCTCGTCGCTCGAAAATCCCCAGGCATAGGCGAAGAACTTGAGGTTGCGGCTGGCGGTGACCGACGGGTCCTTCTGGCGCAGAGATCCGGCGGCGGTGTTGCGCGGGTTGACGTATTCCTGCCCGCCGACCGCCGCCGAACGCTCCTTCAGCGCCTCGAACTCGGCATAGGTCATGTAGACCTCGCCGCGGATTTCGATGACCTCCGGCCAGCCGGAGCCGGCGAGCTTCTGCGGAATGTCCTTGATGGTCCTGAGGTTGTCGGTGATGTCCTCGCCGACGGCGCCGTCGCCGCGGGTCGCACCCTGGACGAACACGCCCTTCTCGTAGCGCAGCGAAGCCGAAAGGCCATCGATCTTGGGTTCGGCGGTGAAGGCCAGCTCGAGGTCCTTGTCGCGCTCGAAGAAGCGCCGGCCGCGTTCGATGAAGTCGACCACATCCTGATCGGTATAGGCCTTGGCAAGGCTGAGCATAGGCACGGCATGCCGCACCTTGGCGAAGCCCTCGGACGGTGGCGCGCCGACCTTGCCGGAGAGGCTATCCGCCCGCACAAGTTCCGGGAAAGCCGTCTCGATGGCTTTATACTGAACCTTCAGCGCATCGTACTCGCCGTCGGTCATTTCCGGCGCGTCCGCCTGGAAATAGGCATTGTCGGCCCTGGTCAGGATCTCATGCAGCCGGTCGAGCTCGGCCTTGGCCTCCGCTTCCGAGAGGTTCTCGATTTCGACGGTCATGATTGTACCCACTCGATGTTCCGGGGCAGGTTCGCCGCACTACCCCCCTCCCAGCCTCCCCCGCAAGGGGGGAGGTGCCGCATGGTGCCCGTGGCACTATCCTGCCTTGAGAACTGAACCAGCACCTCCCCCCTTGCGGGGGAGGCTGGGAGGGGGGTGAACAACTGACCCATCATCCGACTTCACTCAACAACTTGCTCGCCGCCGCACGCGCTTCCTCGGTGATGGTCGCGCCGGCAAGCATGCGCGCCACTTCCTCGCGCCGCTCGCCCGCGTCGAGCGGCTTGACGTGCGTCCTGACGAACGCCCCCTCCTCGACCGCCTGCTTTTCGATGAGCAGGTGCCTCCGGGCCCGCGCAGCCACCTGCGGAGCGTGGGTGACCGAAAGCACCTGAACCTTGTCGGCGAGGCGCCCGAGGCGGCGCCCGATGGCATCGGCGACGGCCCCGCCGACGCCCGTGTCGATCTCGTCAAAGATGAGGACCGGCGCGGAAGCCCGGTCGGCCAGCACGACCTTCAGCGCCAGCAGGAACCGGCTGAGCTCGCCGCCCGAGGCGACCTTCAGCAGCGGACCGGCGGCGGTGCCGGGATTGGTCTGAACGTGAAAGGCGATCTGGTCGAAGCCATTGGCCGAGACGCGCGCCTCGTCCGCCTCGTGATCGACGATGAATTTGGCCGCGCCGAGCTTTAAATCCGGCAGCTCCTTTTCCACCGCCGTGCTCAAGGCCGAGGCGGCGGCGGCGCGCGATGTGCTGAGCCTGCGAGCGGCTTCGATATAGGCGTCACGCGCCCTTGCCGCCTCGGCCTCGAGCGCGGCGAGCCGCGCCTCCCCGCTCTGCAGCGTGTCGAGCTCGCCCTGGTAGCGCGCCAACACCTCCGGCAGGTCGTCGCAGAGGACCTGATGCTTGCGCGCCACCGCCCGCAGGGCGAAAAGCCGCTCCTCGACCCGCTCGAGCTCCGATGGGTCGTAGGCCATCTCGCGCTTCAGGGTTTCGAGCGCATCGGAAGCGCGGTCGAGGGCGATGAGAGTAGCGTCGAGCTCGTCCACCAGCGGCTGGAAGAGTGTCGAGCCGCTATCGATCTTGCGCGCCAGCCGCCGCATCAGGCTCGACAGCGTCGGGCCGGGCGCGGACGTCCCGTTGAGGATTTCATCGGTCTCGTTGACGTCGGCGGCCGATTTCTCGATCTGCATGAGGTGCTGGCGGCGCTCGGCCAGCTCCTCCTCCTCGCCGGCGACGGGCGCGAGCTTGGACAGCTCCTCGACCGTATGGCGAGCATAGTCCTCGCGCGCCAGAGCCTCGGCGACCAGCGCCTTCTGCGCGGCGACCGCCTCCTCGGCATCGGTCAACGCGCCCCAGGCGGCGCGCACCGCATCTGCCTCCGCCTCGAACCCGCCGAAGGCATCGAGCGCGGCGCGATGGGTGGCGACGTCCACAAGCGCGCGGTCGTCGTGCTGGCCGTGGATCTCGACCACCTGCGAACCGATCTTCTGCAACAGGCTCGCCGACACCGGCTGGTCGTTGACGAAGGCCCGCGTACGCCCGTCGGCGTACTGCACGCGCCGCAGGATGATGTCTTCGTCATCGGGGATCTCGTTCTCGCGCAGGGCCGCACGCGCCGGATGGCTCGCGGCAAGCTGCAGCACGGCGACCACCTGCCCGCTCTCGACGCCCTTGCGCACCAGCGAGGCATCGCCCCTGCCCCCGAGCGCCAGCGCCAGCGCATCGAGCAGGATCGACTTGCCGGCGCCGGTCTCGCCGGTCAGCACCGTCATGCCGGCGTCGAGCGCCAGGTCGAGCTGGTCGATCAGGACGATATTGCGGACGGAAAGTGCGTTGAGCATTCCGGTGACGGCCTCAGATGGAAGAACTGTCGCGGGCGGAAACGCAAACCGAGCATCCGAGCATTCGCACTGCCAACGGTTCCTCCTCAGGGTCATTCCCGCGAAAGCGGGAAACTCCGTTTGGTTGCGACGATCAAAACAGAGGTCCCCGCTTTCGCGGGGATGACCCCTGTGGCTATCGCGATTCCGCGCGCCTACAATAGCGAAGCGGGGCGCGCCAGCAAACTAGCGCGCCCCGGAACAAACAGGCAACAGGGATTATTGCGGTCAGCTGCGCTGCGCCGCCATCCACGAGCCTTCGTTGACCTGCGGCGACAGGCCCTGCCGCGCGAGAAGATCGAAGCTGCGCTTGTACCATTCGCTCGAGGGATAGTTGTGGCCGAGGACGGCGGCCGCGGTGCGCGCCTCGCTGATGAGGCCCAGCGACAGATAGCTCTCGGTCAGGCGATAGAGCGCTTCCTCGATATGGGTCGAGGTCTGGTACTGCTCGACGACGACGCGATAGCGGTTGATGGCGGCCGAGTGCTGGCCGTTGCCCTGGTAGTATCGGCCGACAGACATCTCCTTGCCGGCGATGTTGTCGTAGGCGACCTTGAGCTTGTCCTGCGCATCCTTGGCGTGCTCGGAATTGGGGAAAGCGCGGATGAGCTGGGTGTAGGTCTCGATGGCGTTCTGCGAGATCTGCTGGTCGCGCGTGATGTCCTTGATCTGCGCGAAATAGGAGGTGCCCTTGAGCCAGTAGACGTAGGCGGCGTCGCGTCCGTTCGGATAGAGCGCCAGATAACGGTCCGCCGCCAGGATCGCCTCGTCGAACTTGCCGATGCGGTAATTCGCATAGACCAGCATCAGCTTGGTCTCCTCGGCGAGCTGCCCGCGCGGGTGCTGCCGCTCGGAGCGCTCGAGGAGCTCGATGGCGGTCAGGAACCGCTGGTTGTCCATGCTGGCGAGCGCCTGCTGATAGAGCGAGGCCTCCGGGACGATCGCCTCCTCGCGCAGCTTGGGCGGGCCGAACAGGTTCGAGCAGCCGGCCAGGGCCAGGACCACCAGCCCCATGGCAACGAACCGGGACATGCGACCGGAAACTTCACCAAACGTCATGGACTTCACCAAACTGCCCCGTTCCTCTCGCCAAGCACATGCCTGCGCCTAGTGACAAATTCTATCAAAACTGTGGCGGCAAGGGGTAAGCCCTCATGGCGACAAACACAAGGGCGTGTCGCCGGCGACTTGCCGCAGCCCACAATTGCGCGGGCAGCCCTAAACGACGGAACGCAGGTACGAGTGCACCTCGAGCCCTTCGGGCAGATCGTCGAGGGCATCAAAATCGAGCGGCAGGTCGTCGGCCGAAACGATCTCGTAGTTGGCGTCGCTGGCAAAGAGGCTCGAAAGCACGTGCGCGTTGAGCGCATGCCCGCCCTTGTACGAGCGGAACCGCCCGTAGATCGGCATGCCGCCGAGCGACAGGTCGCCGATGGCGTCGAGCAGCTTGTGGCGCACGAACTCGTCCTCGTAGCGCAAGCCGCCCTGATTGAGGATGCGATCCTCATGGACGGTGATGGAATTGTCGAGAGAGGAGCCGAGCGCATAGCCGGCCTGGCGCAGAATCTTGGCGTCACGAACGAACCCGAAGGTTCGGGCGCGCGACACGTCCTCGTAGTACTTGCGCGGCGACCAGTCGAAGATCATGCGCTGGCGCCCGATGACCTTGCTGTCGAAATCGATCTCGAGGTCGAGGGCGCGCCCGTTGTAGGGCTCGAGGGCGGCGAAGGCGTCGTTGTTCCTGACGGTCACCGCGCGAACGATCTTGATGAAGCGGCGCACCGCCGGCTGGATCTCGAGGCCCGCCTCGAGGATCGCCTGGGCGAAGGGCCGCGCGCTGCCGTCGAGGATGGGGCATTCGCCTCCGTCGAGGGTGATGAGCGCGTTGTCGACGCCCATGCCCGAGAGCGCCGAAACCACGTGCTCGACAGTGGCAACGCTCACGCTGTCGCCGAGATCGAGCGTCGTGCAGAGCGTCGTGCGGGTGACGCGCGAGAAATGGATCTGGACCGGAAGGGTCTTGCGTCCGTCGCCGAGGTCCCGGCTGATGAGATAGCCGCTATTGGGCGGAGCGGGCGCGATAGTGAGGGTCACGGGCTGGCCGCTATGGACGCCATAGCCGCCGAAAGAGAGCTCGGACGCCAGGGTACGCTGGCGCGTCGAAAGTTTATGCATACTCAATAAGCTCCAATACCAAGCCCGCGTAACCAGCCGAAGGTCTTAGCCAAAAAAGAACCGGCGCGGAAGCCGCGCCGGGGCTGCATTTGGTTACGAACGCAGGGCAGTTCAACCGTGTTTGCGCAAGAACGCAGGGATCTCCAGATGGTCCTTGGCGGGTGTCTGCGCGGCCGGTCGGCCGTGCGGATCGAGATTTCCGCGAGCGCCTTCCGGCGCCGGCGAATGGGCGGAAACCCTTGACGGGCCTGACTCAATTGCGCTGCGCGCCGCATTGTCGTCGGCCAGCGGAAGCTCCGGCTCGGGCTCGGCGGTCGGTCGCAGGCTGATGCCGACATTGGAGGCCAGGCGCTTGAAGAGGGCGCGCGCGTTGCGCGGTTCGGCCTCGTGACGTTCCTGCGCCTCCTGTGACCGGCGCGCAACAATCGGCAGCTCCTCGGTGCGCGGCATACGGCGCTGGCCTTCCGGACGCGCCGCGTTCGACGGCACGTAGACGCTGGGGATCGGCGACTCGTCGCGCGGCATCTGCTCTTCGAGCGCGTCGTGGCTGGCGGCGGCCGGGATGTAGGGCTCGACGAAGACGCCGTCGTCGTCCTGCATGGCCGGAGCGGCAGCAGGAGCGGCGACCGTCTCGCGCACGATGGCTTCGGCGACGGCAGCTTCGACCTGGTGGCCGATCTCTTCCTCGGCGGCGGCGATCGTGGCGGGCACGATGCGGGCCTGCGGCTGCTCGGCCGGCGCAGCGCGCTTGACCGACAGCGGGGCGCGCCCGGCATGCGGCCGGGCGGGCTCGAGCGCCTGAACCATCGTGGCATCGGTGCCGGTGGCGACGACCGAGACGCGGATGGTGCCATTGAGGTTGGGATCGAACGTGGCGCCGAGGATGATGTTGGCGTCGGAATCGACTTCCTCGCGGATGCGGCTCGCTGCCTCGTCGACTTCGTAGAGGGTGAGGTCCGGACCGCCGGTGATCGAGATCAGGAGACCCCGCGCGCCGTGCATCGACACATCGTCCAGCAGCGGATTGGCGATTGCCGCCTCGGCGGCGTGGCGGGCGCGATCCTCGCCGGAGGCTTCGCCCGTGCCCATCATCGCCTTGCCCATGCCGCGCATGACGGCGCGCACGTCGGCGAAGTCGAGGTTGATGAGTCCTTCTTTGACCATCAGGTCGGTGATGCAGGCAACACCGGAGAACAGCACCTGGTCGGCCATGGAGAAGGCATCGGCGAAGGTGGTCTTCTCGTTGGCGACGCGGAAGAGGTTCTGGTTGGGGATGACGATGAGGGTATCGACGTGCCGATGCAGCTCGTCGATGCCGTCCTCGGCCAGCCGCGCGCGGCGGTTGCCCTCGAACTGGAACGGCTTGGTGACGACGCCGACGGTGAGTATCCCCTGCTCACGGGCAGCCCGCGCCACGACCGGGGCCGCGCCCGTGCCGGTGCCGCCGCCCATGCCGGCAGTGATGAACACCATGTGCGAGCCCGAGAGATGGTCGTTGATCTCGTCGAAGCTTTCCTCGGCCGCCGCCCGGCCGACTTCCGGATGGGACCCCGCACCCAAACCCTCGGTAACCCCCACGCCGAGCTGAATGATGCGTTGCGCCTTGGAGAGCGCCAGGGCCTGCGCGTCGGTGTTGGCCACAACGAAATCGACCCCGTCGAGGCCGGATTCGATCATGTTGTTGACCGCGTTGCCGCCTGCGCCACCGACCCCGAAAACCGTGATGCGGGGCTTGAGTTCCTGGATGTCGGGGATGGTGAGGTTGATGGTCATGAAAGGCCCCATAATGGCGTGGTTAGGCCTAGATTTACTCTCCCATTCGTTAACCAGACCCTAACATTTGACCCCATCGCGTTAACGAATGCGCAATTTGCGACGCCGAACGGCGCACATGTTCGGATTTCGTTAACCTTGGGCTTTTGTCGATCCGGCCGGCGATCGATCGTCGTGAGCATGAGAAAAGACACTTGCATATAACCAAATAGTCATATAATGTTTTGGTTATCAACGTTTCGAGGAGACACACCATGAGCAAGATCACCCCCAGCCTCTGGTTCGACAACAACCTGGAGGAGGCGATGGACTTCTACGTATCGGTATTCCCCGACGCCAGGATTCACGGGGTTACCCGTTATGGCGAGGGCGGCATGGGCACGCCCGGCACGGTGATGACCGGCGATTTCGAGCTCGCCGGCCAGCGGTTCAACGCCATCAACGGCGGGTCGCACTTCAAGTTCAGCGAGGCCACTTCGTTCATCGTCGACTGCAAGGACCAGAGCGAGGTCGACTATTATTGGGAAAAGCTCACTGCCGGCGGTGAGGAGGTCCAGTGCGGCTGGCTCAAGGACAAGTTCGGCCTGTCCTGGCAGATCGTTCCCCGGGCGCTCTATGAAACCGTCACCGGCAAGGATGCCGCCGGCGCCCAACGCGCGACGCAGGCGATGCTCAAGATGAAGAAGCTGATCGTCGCCGATCTCGAGAAGGCTTACGCTGGGCAGTGATGCCGCTCGCTTCCGTGGAGGAGGCGGCTCATCTCCCCTCCTCCACTTGCAATCTGATATCTCTCGATGATATTTTGCTATCACCTACGCGGGGATCAAATGCATGGCTGCTGTCACTATTCGCAACATTCCCGATGAGACGCATCGCGCCCTAAAGCAGCGCGCCAAGCAGCATGGCCGCAGCACTGAAGCGGAAATTCGGGATATCCTGACTCAGGCAGTTCATCCCAAGGACGACGTGAAGATCGGCACCGAGCTCGCCAAGTTGGGACGGCGTTACGGTGGCATCGACCTCAACATCGAACGGGACAGGTCCGTTACGGAACCGGCCGAGTTCGAATGATCGTCCTCGATACGAACGTAGTGTCCGAGGTGATCCGCTCGGACCCGAGCCTAGCCGTTATCGGTTGGCTCGACCGCCAGCCTTCGAACTCGCTTTACCTGACAGCGACCAGTCTCGCAGAACTATTGGTCGGCATCGCCTACCTTCCGCCGGGACGCCGAAGGACCAGTCTGCACAAGGACGTGATTGAGTTAGTGGATGCTCTGTTCGGTGATCGTGTGTTGCCTTTCGACGGTCAGGCGGCTGTAAAATACGCCGATATCGTCAGTACCGCGCGATCCCAAGGACGCACCATTTTGGTCGCGGATGGCCAGATCGCCGCGATCGCCTCTGCCAGGGAGTTTGCTGTCGCAACCCGCGACATGGCGCCATTCCACGCTGCCGGCGTCGAGGTCATCAATCCCTGGAAGACCACCTAGAAACTGGTCCGCAACCAATTGCCCACGCGCGCGAGATACCCGTCCGTGCCGGTGAGCTTACGCACACGCCTGGGCTCGGCGTATTCGTTGGCGCAGACCTGGGGATAGACGAGCATGCCGGCGACCGCGGCGAAGGCGGCGCCCTTGGCGATCTCGGGCAGACCCGCGATGCCCATGGGACGCCCGTTGCGCACGTTCCGCGCGAGCACGCGGCGGGCGACTTCGGGCAGGCCGGTCAGTTCGCTTGCCCCGCCCGTGAGCACGAAGCGGCGTCCGCAGACGTCCATCATCCCGGTCGCCTGCATGCGGTCGCGGATGGCGGTCAGAATCTCCTCGATGCGCGGACGCATGATGCGGGTGAGAACCGAGCGGGCCACCTGCCCCGGCGCCTCGTCATGGGTCGCGCCGACCGGCTGGATCGGGATCATGTCGCGCTCGTCCGCCTGGCCGGGCAGAACCGACCCGTAGAAGGTTTTCAGACGTTCCGCGTCGGCGATCGAGACCGACAGCTGCCGGGCAAGGTCGAGCGTCAGGTGGTGCCCGCCGATGGCGATGGCGTCGGCATAGACGAGATGGCCCTCGTTGAAGACCGAAACCGTCGTCGTCGCTCCGCCGAAGTCGATGCAGGCGACGCCGAGCTTGGCCTCGTCGTCGACGAGGGTGGCGAGCCCCGAGGCATAAGGCGTCGCGATCAGCGCCTCGATCTGCAGGTGGCAGCGATGCAGCACCAGCTCGAGGTTGCGCATGGCGAGCGTTTCGGCGCTGACGACGGCGACGTCGACGCCGAGCTTTTCACCCACCATCCCCTTGGGATCGGCGACGCCCTTCTGCCCGTCGAGCGAAAAACCGATGGGCAGCGCATGGATGATCGAACGCTCGGGCCGCACCGAGCGGCCGTTCACGGCACGCAACACCTTGACGATGTCGGCCTTCTCCACCTCCTCGCCATCGAGCGAGACGGTGGCCGAGAAGGTCTCCGAACCCAGCCGGCCGGCGGTGACGTTGACGATGACCGTCTCGACCGTCAGACCCGCCGCGCGCTCGGCCATGCCGACGACGGCGCGGATGGCGTGCTCGGCCTTGTCGATGTCGGTGACGACGCCGCTCTTGACGCCCGCCGAGGGCCCGTAGCCGAAGCCGATGACGTCGGCCTTGTGGGTGCGGCCCTTCAACGCCTTGCCCTCCGGCCGCGGCGTCAGCCGCGCGATGACGCAGCACATCTTGACCGAGCCGATGTCGAGCACCGCCACCAGGCTCGTGCGGCCCGGCTGGACTGGACGCAGACGCGCTGTCATGGAGTCGGTGATCATCTGCTGTCGTCTTCTTCGCGTTTGGCGGGGCGCAGCGCCACCAGCTCGGGGATGCGCAGGTCTATGATGGTGACGTCGCGGTCGAGCAGCGCATAGTCGCGCTGATAGTTTTCGAGATCGCGCAACGCCTGGGCGACGCCGAACTCGGGCAGCTGCACGCGCAGGCCCGTGTCGTAGATGAGGTCCCAGCGCCGGTCGGCGATGCGCGAGAGGGCGACGATGTCGGTTGAAAGGTCGGGGAACTGCTCGAGCGAGCGGATCATGGCCATGGCGTCGTCCGCCGCGCCGTCGCCGATGATGAGCGGCAGGTCGCCCCAGGCGCCTCGATCCTCGCCGATCTGCAGGCCCTGCGCATCGACGAGGAAGGTGATGCCGTCGACGCGCCAGCGCGCCACCGGCGCCTTCTCGGTGACGGTGACGATGACGTCGCCCGGATACACCTTGCGAATGGTGACCGTCTCTATGGCCGGAAGGTCGGCGATGCGCGAGCGCGCCGCCTCCGCGTCGAAATCGAGCGTCGAGGTGCGCGGCGCGATGCCGAGCGCAGCCAGGATATCGCTCTCGCGCGTCAGCATCTGGCCGGAAATGGAGATCTCGCCGACGGCAAAGCCGGCATCGGCGAACTCGCCCTGGACGAGGTCGCCGGCCGCATTCAGTCCTGCCCCGATCGGGTCACGCACCTGCCAGGCGGCGATTGCGAGGATCAGGACGACGAGGACAGCGACACCGCGGACCACCAGCCGACGGTGCAGCACCCAGAAATGCTCGACGCCGATCCGCAGCCGGCGCTTGGGCCTGCGCTGCACCACGGGCAGCGAACGCGGATTGACGGGCCGGGCGTTGGCTAGGATTGCCTTGGACCCTACCTGTTGCAACTCGCGTCCTCCACCATCCAGGAGACAAGCTCTTCGAACGAATGCCCTGCGGCAAGCGCCTGCTCCGGAACGAGAGAGGTCGGGGTCATGCCCGGTTGAGTATTGATCTCCAGGCAGACCAGTTCGCCATCCCCGCCTGCCTGGTCGTTGTAACGGAAGTCCGTCCGCGTCACGCCCCGGCAGCCCAGTGCAGCATGGGCCTTGAGGCTCATTTTCTGCACTTTGTCGTAAATATTCGGTGAAACCTGCGCCGGCACGATGTGGCGCGAGCCGCCTTTTGCGTACTTGGCCTCGTAATTGTAGAAGGCGAGATCCGTCACGATCTCGGTGACGCCGAGCGCGACGTCCCCCATCACCGCGCAGGTCAGCTCCCGGCCGGGGATGTAACGCTCGACCATCACCTCCTCGCCCAGCGTCCAATCCTCGCGCAACAGTTCCTGCGGCGGGTGGCTCTGGTCGGCCTTAATGATGAAGACGCCGAAGCTCGAGCCGTCGGCGATCGGCTTGACGACGTAGGGCGGCTCCATGACGTGGGCGTGCGCCACGTCCGACCGCGGCGCGACGACATGGTCGGTGACCGGAATGCCGGCCGCCCGGAACATGATCTTGGACTGGTGCTTGTCCATAGCGAGCGCCGAAGCCAGCACGCCCGAATGGGTGTAGGGCTGCTGCAGGAGTTCGAGAACGCCCTGCATCATGCCGCTCTCCCCGAACGGACCGTGCAGCGCATTGAACGCGACGTCAGGCTTCAGCTCGGCAAGCACCGTCGCGATATCGCGCCCGACATCGACCTCGGTGACGCGATACCCCGCCTTGCGCAGCGCCGCCGCGCACTCGGTCCCCGACATCAGCGACACCGGCCGCTCGGCCGACCACCCGCCCATGAGGACGGCGACATGCTTGGTCATGGGTGGCTCCGGGGATAAACGACAAAGTTAAGTGGAAGACTGGTGAACACCCCCCTCCCATCCTCCCCCGCAAGGGGGGAGGTGCAGGCCAGTGCCCTTGAGAAGACCCTGCCACAAGCACAATGCAACACCTCCCCCCTTGCGGGGGAGGATGGGAGGGGGGTAGTGCCCGGCGAGCAACGAACCATTACACCGGCCCCGTGAACACGTCGCCATCGAGGAACTCGCGCACCTCGCGGCCGGGCACGAAATGGCCCATGCGGCGGATTTCCCATTGCAGGTCGATGCCGTGCTTGGCGCGAACGCGGTTGCGCACCGTCTCGCCCAGCGTCTCGATGTCGTGGGCGTCGGCCTCGCCGAGATTGAGCAGGAAGTTGGCGTGCATCTCGCTCATCTGCGCGTCGCCGACCTTGAGGCCGCGGCAACCGGCCTCGTCGATGAGCTTCCAGCTCGAATGGCCTTCCGGATTCTTGAAGGTCGAGCCGCCGGTCTTGGCGCGGGTCGGCTGGCTCGACTCGCGCTTCTCGGTGATCTCGCGCATGCGGGCGAGGATTTCCGCCTTGTCGCCCGGCAGACCCTGATAGACGGCTGAGGTGAAGATCGCCCCGCGCGGTCCGTTGGACTTGCGGTAGCGGTAGCCCATGTCCTCGTTAGTGAGGGTGACGATCTCGCCCTGCCGCGTCACGGCGCGCAGCTCCGCGACGCGCTCGCGCGTCTCGGTGCCGTAGCACCCCGCGTTCATGTAGAGCGCCCCGCCGATGCCGCCGGGAATGCCGCGATAGAAGGAAAGCCCGTCGATGCCCGCCTCTGCAGCGGCCGTCGCGACCTTCACGTCCGGCAGCGCCGTGCCCACCTTCAACCGGTGCCCGTCGAGGACCTCGATCTGGCCGAAGGCCTTGCCGGAGAGGCGGATGACGACGCCGTCGAGCCCACCGTCACGGATGAGGAGGTTGGAGCCGAGCCCAATGGTCGTGACCTTGATCTCGACCGGCAGGTTCTTGAGGAAGAATGCCAGGTCCTCCTCATCGGCCGGCATGAAGAAGAGCTGCGCCGGACCGCCGACGCGGAACCAGGTGACTTCCGAGAGCAACTGGTTGGGCACGAGCTTGCCGCGCACCTCGTCGATCCACGGCTTCAGGCTCGGGATGAGATCGGGATAGGTCATTCCGGCTCCTTGCCGATCAGCTTGCCGAGTTCGCCCGGCAGCGCCGTCGCCCATTGGGTGATGTTGCCGGCCCCCAGGCAGACGATGTAATCGCCCTCGGCGACGCGCTCGGCGAGCGTCGATGCCAGCACCTCCGGCCCCGCGATGACATGCGCGTCGCGATGGCCCCGCGCGCGGATGCGCGCGACGAGCTCCTCGTGAGTCACTCCGGGCAGGGGCTGCTCACCGGCGGCATAGACCGGCGCGACCAGCACGGTGTCGGCATCGTTGAAGCAGGTGGCGAAATCGTCGAAGAGGTCGTGCAGGCGCGAATAGCGGTGCGGCTGGACCACGGCGACGACGTCGCGACGGGCCGACTGGCGCGCTGCGCGCAGCACCGAGGCGATCTCGACCGGATGGTGCCCGTAGTCGTCGATGATGGTGACGCCGCCCACCACGCCCGTGCGCGTGAACCGCCGCTTGACGCCCGAGAAGGTCTTGAGACCCTTGCGAATGGCGTCGGCCGGCACATGCAACTGGTCCGCGACCGCGATAGCGGCCGTTGCGTTGAGCGCGTTGTGCTCGCCGGGCATCGGCAATTCGAGCCCGTCGATGCGAAGGTGCGTCATGCGGATGCGGTCGCGGATCTCGACAGAAAAGCGACTGGTGCCGTTCTCGTTGACGAGGTCGACGAGACGCACGTCCGCCTGCGGGTTGCGTCCATAGGTGATGACGCGCCGGTCGCGCACCTCGCCCACCAGCGACTGGACCTCGGGATGGTCGAGGCACATGACGGCAAAGCCGTAGAACGGCACGTTCTCGACGAAGGTGTGGAAGGCTTTCCGCACGCCGTCGAAGTCCTTGTAGTGATCGAGATGCTCGGGATCGATATTGGTGACGACCGCCACGTCCGCCGGCAGCTTGACGAAGGTGCCGTCACTCTCGTCGGCCTCGACAACCATCCACTCTCCGCCCCCGAGCCGCGCGTTGGTGCCGTAGGCGTTGATGATGCCGCCGTTGATGACGGTCGGGTCCATGTTGGCGGCGTCGAGCAGGGTCGCAACCAGCGTCGTCGTCGTCGTCTTGCCATGGGTGCCGCCGATGGCGATGGCGTTCTTGAACCGCATGATCTCGGCCAGCATCTCGGCCCGACGCACGACCGGCAGGAAACGGGCGCGCGCGGCGGCGAGCTCCGGATTATCCTTCTTGATCGCCGAGGAGACGACGACCACCGCCGCCTCGCCCAGATTGTCCGGCGACTGTCCGATGGCGACCTTGATGCCGAGGCTTTCGAGGCGCTGCACGTTGGCGTTGGCGGCCGCGTCCGACCCCTGCACCTTGTAGCCCTGGTCGTGCAGGATCTCGGCGATGCCGCTCATGCCGATGCCGCCGATGCCAATGAAGTGCACCGGCCCGATATTGCGCGGCATTTTCATGCGTGAAGTCCCATTTTCTAGTGCCCCTGCCCGGCGAGCCGCTCGGCGAGGTCCGCAAGCTTTTCGACAGCCCGCGGCTGGCCAAGAGATTTGGCCGCGGCCGCGGCACGAGTGAGCGTTTCGGGGTCCGATAACAGCGTCGTGAGGCGAGTGCCAAGCGATTGCGGTGAAAGCGTGGCCTGCTCGGCAATCCACCCGCCCCCCGCCGCCTCGACGACGAGCGCGTTGTTCTTCTGGTCGGCATCGAGCGCGCCCGGCAGCGGCACGAGAATGGACGGACGCCCGATAACGGTGAGTTCCGTCACGGTCGAAGCGCCGGAGCGGGCGATGACGAGGTGCGAGGACGCCATGCGTTCGGGCAAATCGGCAAAGAACGGGGCGAGTTCGACATTGACGCGCGCCTGCCGGTAGGCGTCCGCCACCCTGTCGAGGTCTTCGGCCCGGCATTGCTGGGAAACCATCACGCGATTACGCAGGGTCTCCGGCAGTTCGGCGATCGCCGGCGGCACGAGATCGGCAAAGACGCGAGCACCCTGGCTGCCGCCGAAAACGAGGATGCGAACCGGCTCGCCGGGTTGCAACGACGGATAGGGAACTTCGGACAGGGTGCGCACGCGATCCCGGACGGGATTTCCCGTCATCACGCGCTCGATCTTGAGCGTTTCGGCGAACTTGACCGTCTCGAAACCGGTGGCGAGCACGTCGGCGAACCGGAGCAGTGCCTTGTTGGCGCGCCCGAGGACGACGTTGGCTTCGTGCAGAACGCCGGGGATGCCCAGCAGCGACGCGGCCACCATCGGGGGGAACGTCGGATAGCCGCCGAACCCGACCACGGCGTCGGGAGCGATCTTGCGCAGGCTCGCAACAGCCACCCCGATCCCACCGAGGATGGTGAAGCCGGCCCCGACGAATTTGATCGGATTGGAGATCGAGGGCGTGGCGGCGGGCACGACATGAATGGCGTCGGCCGGGAAATCCTGCCCGTAGCTCGACACGCGATGATCGGTCATCAGGTGGATGGCGTGGCCGCGCCGGCGCAGCTCCTGCGCCAGCGCCATGGCCGGGAAGAGATGCCCCCCTGTGCCGCCGGCCATGAGTACGAAAGTCTTCATTCGGCGGGCGCCAGCGCGGTTCGATAAATGGGCAGGCCGGTGGACAAGCGTTCCTCGGGCTTGGTGCGGGTCAAGGCCAGCATTAGCCCCATTCCGAAGGCGACCGCAATCATCGAGGTGCCGCCATAGGAGACGAACGGCAGCGTCATGCCCTTGGGCGGGATGAGGTTGAGGTTCACCGCAAGGTTGATGCCGGCCTGCATGGCCACCTGGATGGCAAGCGTCGAGCCGGCAAGCCGCGCGAAAAGGCTCGTCTGGCGTTGCGCCGCCATCAACGCGCGGATGACGATGAAACCGAAGAGGGAAACGAGCACCAGGCAGAAGAGGATACCGAACTCCCCGGCCGCCGCCGAGAACACATAGTCGGCATGGGCGTCGGGAATGAGCTTCTTGGCGATGGACTCGCCCGGCCCCCGGCCAAACCAGCCGCCCTCGAGCAGAGATTGCAGGGCGCGATCGATCTGGTAGGTGTTGCCGCCCCCTTCAGGGTTGATGAACGTGTCGATACGGCGCGCGAAGTGCGGGAAGAAGGTATAGGCGCCGACCAGCATGCCGCCGGCCGCACCGGCCAGCCCGATGATGATCCACCAGGAAATGCCCGAGAGGAAGAGGAGCGTCGCCCAGGTGGCAAAGACCAGTGCCGTCTGCCCGATATCGGGCTGAAGGAGAAGCGCGGCGAGGATACCCAGCATCACCACCGTCGCGATGGTGCGCCCCGGCACGTTCTTGAGGATCATGCTCTCCGAGAAGAGCCAGGCCGCAATGACGGCAAAGGCCGGCTTGACGAATTCGGACGGCTGCAGCGACTGGCCGGCAAACGATATCCAGCGCCGGGCGCCCTTGACCTCGGTGCCGAAGCGCAACGTCGCCCAGAGCAGCACGAAGCTCACGACCAGAGTGACGATCGCTGCGATCCGGGCCTGCCGATGGGTGAGGAATGACGTGAGCACCAGCACCGCCATCGTGGGCACCAGAAACGCGGCATGACGGATGACGAAGTGCCACGGGCTGAGACCCAACCGCTCGGCAACCGGAGGACTGGCCGGAAAACTGAGAACCATACCGGCCGCCAACAGCAGCAGCAGCGCCGCCAGGAGGCCGCGATCTATGCTCCACCACCATTCGGCGAGTGGCGTTTTCTGGGCGCGTGAGAACATGGCGGGGCCGACAACTCGATACAAACTGCATCGAATTGTAGCCACCGTTGGTTACCGATTTGCCAAGGACTTTCGCGTTTTGCAAATCGGTGAACAAGGTGTGAAGAGCGCGAAAGCGCGCGGGCCCATGGGCTCGCGCGCTCCCGGCCGCCGCACTCTCGAGGCCTGTCTGCGTGTTACGGCAATATGGCGATATCGGTGATCATGCCGTCAGCTCCCTCGATCGGTCCCCATGCCTCAGCGGAGCCGGTTTCGAGATCGACGGTGTGGAGCACATTGTCGATAACCAGATAGGCCGTATTCTCCAGATCCTGGCTGGCGTGGATGTCGAAGGCATAGACCGAGCCGCCTTCGACGCCCAGTTCACCGATGGCCTTGAGAGTTCCGTCGTTGGGCGCGACCTGCTGGATCAGCGCCACGATCGTGGCGTCGATATCGTACATCGCCGTCGCTTCGGGCTTTCCGACCGAGTTGGTATAGGCCGCAGCAACGATTGCCGGCGTTTCGCCTTCGTGCATGTCGCCGGCCTCGAACGCCAGCGAGCCGTCGACGGTCACCGCGCCATCATCGACATTGACGCGATGATTGGTACCGTCGGTGCCCATCAGGCGCAGCCGGTCGGCGACGGGATTGAAGTCGACGATGGCGCCCTCATAGCTGGAAAGCTTTTCCGACAGGGTCGACTTGGTCGTCGCAGCGCCGGTGGTCATGTCGATGGTGATGATCTCGCCGGCGAGCGTTACTCCGTACAGCATCTGGTCAGCCGGTCGCACGTCGATGCCGGCGAGGCCGTCGGTGCCGGTCACCTCAATCGTACCGCTGACGGCGCGGGTTTCCGTGTCGAACATGACGAGCGTATTGGCGCCCACGAGACCGGTCGCCGGCGCAGCGTGAGCGACGGTGGCGGTGCCGGCAAGCAGGGCGGCGGTGAGGCAAAGGCGGGCGGTAGCGGTCACGGTAGTCTCCTCTTTCTTGTCGGGCCTACCGGAGTTTGTCCAACAACCGCCAGCAGGCGCGCAGGATGGCTAGGACGAATAGCTATCGTCGCCGTGAGTTACGGACAGCAGTGGAGATTAGTTTCAGGGACTTTGTCGCGGCAGCCTGTGGGTTCCCGACCAAGCTTGCGAATTGCTGAAAGAAGCCCTGGATTGTTGGGCAGGGGCATGACCGTTATATAGAAGGCGAGCGCACGGAGGTCCGTGATGGACGACAAATGGGAGTTCCGCCCCGGCAGCGATTTCGCCGAGGTGATCGACAAGGTCGAGCACGGGGAGACCGTCGAGGTCGTCCACGGCGGTCGTGTTGTTGCGCGGGTGGTGCCTGTGGAGCATGAACGGGATGTGGCGAAGGCTCAGGCGGCGATGGAACGGATACTCGAGCTGGGCAAGGGTGTCACTCTCGGGCCTGATCTGACGATCAAGCAACTCATCGACGAGGGTCGCAAATATTGATCGTCATTGATGCGTCGGCGACCGTCGCTTGGTTCTTCGAGGATGAGCAAACCCCGCCTATCGTCACCTTGGGCCAGCAAGTAGCGGCGCACGGAGCTATCGTCCCGCAGCTCTGGCCTCTTGAGGTCGCCAACGTGCTGACCATGGCTGTTCGCCGCAATCGCCTCTCGCCGGAGAAACGGGCCGCCGGATTGGTGCAGCTTTCCAATCTACCGATCACGATAGATGCACACACAGCGGCACGCGCGTGGCACAATGTGCTTGTATTGGCGGAACGCCATGCGCTCACCGTCTACGATGCCACCTATCTCGACCTCGCCTTGCGCGACCGCCTGCCGCTCGCCAGCCTCGACAAGGACCTCCTCGCCGCTGCTCGCGCGGAGGGTCTGGAGACTCTGCCCTAGCGCAGTTTCAGCGAGCTCAGCCCGATCAGCGCCAGCACGAACGCGATGATCCAGAAGCGGATCACCACCTGGCTTTCGGTCCACCCCAGATGCTCGAAATGGTGGTGGATCGGCGCCATGCGGAAGACGCGCTTGCCGGTGAGGCGGAAGGAAACCACCTGCACGATGACCGAGATGGTCTCGAGGACGAACAGGCCGCCGACGATGGCGAGCACGATCTCGTGCTTGGTGGCGACGGCGATGGAGCCGAGCGCGCCGCCGAGCGCCAGCGAGCCGGTATCGCCCATGAAGATCTGCGCGGGCGGTGCGTTGAACCACAGGAATCCGAGCCCTGCCCCGATCAGCGCCCCGCAGACGACCGAGAGTTCGGCGGTGCCGGGCACGTAGTTGATGAGGAGGTAGTCGGAGAAGGTCACCGAGCCGACAAGATAGGCGATGAGGCCGAAGCAGGCGGCCGCCACCATCACCGGTACGATGGCGAGCCCGTCGAGCCCGTCGGTGAGGTTCACCGAATTGCCGGCCGCAACGATGACGAACGCCCCGAAGACGACGAAGAACCAGCCGAGCTCGAGCGCCAGGCCCTTGACGAACGGGAAGAGGAGCGCGGTCGAGAACGGGTCCTCGCCGAGCTGGGCGATGGCAAAGCAGGCGATCCCCGCGATGACCGCCTCGAGCGCGAGGCGCTGCTTGCCGCCGAACCCCTTGTGGCTCATGCGCTTGACCTTGAGGAAGTCGTCGTAAAAACCGATGGCGCCGAACCCGATGGTCACCAGCAGCACCACCCAGACATAGCCGTTGGAGAGATTGGCCCAGAGCAGCGTCGAGATCACAACGCCCGAGAGGATCATCAGCCCGCCCATGGTGGGCGTGCCCTTCTTGGTGAGGAGATGCCCCTGTGGCCCGTCCTCGCGGATCGGCTGCCCGTGTCCCTGGCGCAGACGCAGCGCCTTGATCATGCCGGGGCCGAACAGGAAGATGAAAAACAGCGCCGTGATGACGGCGCCGGCGGTGCGGAAGGTGATGTAGCGGAAGACGTTGAAGGCCGAGAGGGTATCCCCTAGCTGGCCGAGAAAATAGAGCATGTCGCCAAAGGTCCTCGCTGGCAGGCGGTTATCGGAATTTGTCGCGGATTTTCTGGACGAGCCCCGCGAGCCGCATGCCGTTGGACCCTTTGACCATAACTGCATCGCCATAGGCAAGGCTGTCGAGGAGCGGCTCCGCCAGCTCTTCCGCGCTTTTCACATGCAGCGTGACACGCCCGGAACCCAGCGCCTCGGCCAGCGCCCCCATACCCTCGCCAACGAGATAGACGCGGTCCGCCCCGCTCTGCCCGACCGCATCGGCAAGGCTGGCGTGGAGCGCCGGGCTTTCCCGACCGAGCTCGAGCATGTCGGCGAGAACGATCACCTTGCGCCCGCCCGGCGCCGCCTGGCCGGCGAACACCTCGAGCGCAGCGCGCATGGAGGCGGTATTGGCGTTGTAGCTCTCGTCGATGAGGACGAGCGGGTTCTGTGCATCGCCGAGCAGCGCCTTCTGCCCCCTGCCCGCCTGGGCACCGAACCCGGAAAGCGCGCCGAGCGCCACCGCCGGCTCTATGCCGCTGAGCACGGCCGCCGCCAGGGCGCCCGCCGCATTGGCCATCATGTGTCGGCCGGGCGCCGCGATGGTCAGCCGGTAGCGTTCGTCGCCACGGCGGATCTCGGCGCTGCCCTGGTCTCCGAGCGGCTCGTAGTCCGTAACCTGCCAATCGCAGCCTTCGGCGAAGCCGTAGGTGACGACGGTCTCGACGCTGGCCTTTCGGGCCTCTTCGCGCAGGAGGTCGAGCTGCTCGTGGTCCGCGCCGAGAAGCGCGATCCCGCCGGGCTCGAGGCCGGAGAAGATCTCCGCCTTGGCGCGCGCGATGCCTTCGAGCGAGCCGAAGGCGTCGAGATGGGCGGGAGCGATAGCGGTGATGACGGCGATGTGCGGGCGCACCATGGCGACCAGCGGCGTGATCTCACCGGCATGGTTCATGCCGATCTCGAAGACCCCGAAATCGGCCTTGCGCGGCAGGCGCGCCAGGGTCAACGGCACGCCCCAGTGATTGTTGAAGCTCTTGACCGAGGCATGGGTGTCGCCCGCCGCCGAGAAGGCGAGGCGCAGGCCCTCCTTGGTCGTCGTCTTGCCGACGCTTCCCGTGACCGCAACGATCCGCGCCCGCGAGCGCTCCCGCGCGGCCCGCGCCAGGGCCCGCAGCCCTTCAAGCGGATCGGGCACCACCAGCAACGGACCGGAAAGTCCGCCTGCTCTTTCCTCGGCGACCATGACCGCCGTCGCGCCGTTCTCCAGCGCCGTACCGACGAAATCGTGCCCATCGAAGCGATCGCCCTTGATGGCGACGAACAGCGCCTCAGGCTCGATCTCGCGCGAGTCGATGGAAATGGAGAATACGCCATCAGGGAGCCCGAGGTCCCGACCGCCGGTGGCGGCCACGAGCTCGTCGCGGGAAAAGAGCGCCGTCATCCTCAGCCGCCTATTGTTTCGGCCACCACCTCGTGATCCGAAAAGTGGTGCTTGGTGGTGCCGATGATCTGGTAGTCCTCGTGGCCCTTGCCGGCGATCAGCAACACGTCGCCGCTCTTCAGCTCGCCCACGGCCGTCTCGATCGCCTCGCGCCGGTCGCCGATCTCGCGCGCGCCCTTGGCGTTGGCGAGGATTTCGCCGCGGATAGTCCCGGCGTCCTCGGTGCGCGGATTGTCGTCGGTGACGATCACGTCGTCGGCCAGCCGGGCCGCGACCTCGCCCATCATCGGGCGCTTGCCCTTGTCGCGATCACCGCCCGCGCCGAATACGACGCGCAGCTTGCCCCTGGCATAGGGGCGCAGCGACATGAGCGCATGTTCGAGCGCGGCGGGCTTGTGCGAATAGTCGACGAAGACCGCGGCCCCCTTGTGCTCGCCCACGAGCTCCAGCCGTCCCTTGGCGCCTTTCAACTGCTCGAGCGCGGGAAAGGCGTCCTTCTTGTCGACCCCGGTCGACATGGCGAGGGCGGCTGCGATCAGCGCGTTGGAGACCTGGAACTCGCCGGTCAACGGCAGCAGGAAGCTGAGCTTTTCCCCGATATGCCGCACGGTCACGCGTTGGCCGTACCCCTCGGGCTCGATGGACAGAATCTCGATATAGGCGCCCTCGCGCCCGACCGTCAGCAGCGTCGAGCCGCGCGAGAGGGCGGCGAACATGAAGGGCTCGTGCTCGGGATCATCCACATTGACCACCGCCGGGCCGCTATCGACCAGCAGGTCGGTGAACAGCCGAAGCTTGGCATTGCGATAGGCGTCCATGTCGCCGTGATAGTCGAGATGGTCGCGATTGAGATTGGTGAACGCCACCGCCTCGAAATAGCACCCGTCGAGTCGGCGCTGTTCGAGCCCGTGGCTGGAGGCTTCCAGAGCCACATGGTTGATGCCCTGCGCCTTCAGCGCCCTCAGGTTCTGATGGAGCGCACGCGAATCCGGTGTGGTGAGGCTCCCCTCGCGCAGGCCCCGGCGCGTCTCGACGCCGAGCGTGCCGATGCTGCCGGCCGGAATGCCCGCATATTCCCAGATCTGCCGCGCGAACGAGGCGACCGAGGTCTTGCCGTTGGTGCCGGTGACGGCCACGATGATCTCGGGCTGCGGATCGAAGATGCGCGAGGCGGCGCGCGCATAGGCGGCGCGCACGTCGGCGACCTTGATCACTGGTACGCCCGGATCCCCGACGGGATCGCGATCCGAGACCACCGCGAGCGCCCCGCGCTTGATCGCCTCGTCGATATGCTCGATGCCATGAGTGTTCAGCCCCGGCAGGGCAAAGAACACATCGCCCGGCTCGATGGCGCGGCTGTCCGAATGGATGCCGAAGACCGTCGCCAGCCCCTTCTTGGGCCGGGCGCCTGAGCCCTCCAGCAGTTGCGTTACGCTCAAAGACACGTGGGGGGTATCCTTCTGGATATCTATCTCAACATGGACGGCGTCAGTGCCGTATCGATCTCCGGACGGAAGTCCGGCTGCACGCCGAGCATCGGAGCGATCCGCTTGACGATGCGGCCGGTGACCTCGCCCGCATTCCAGCCGGCGGTATTGCCGGACTGCGGATTCTCGCGCTGGGCCTCGTCGACGAGAATGACGATCGCGTATTGCGGGTTGTCCATCGGGAAGGCCGAGGCGAAGACGTTGAGGTTCTTGTCTGAAGAATAGCGTCCGTCAACGACCTTTTCAGCTGTGCCGGTCTTGCCGCCCGTCCGGTAGCCCTCGGCGATGCGGTTCATCCGGCTGCCGGAGCCCTCGATGGCGTTGAGACGCATGAGGTAGCGCATGGAAGCACTGGCCTCGGGCGAGAGCACGCGGCGATAGAGCGCCTGCGCCTCCTCGGGCGTGCGCTTGTAGAGGGTCGGCGGCACGTAGTTGCCGCCATTGGTGAAGGCGGAGAATGCCACCGCCATGTGCAGCGGCGAGACGCTGAGGCCATGCCCGAAGGAAGCGGTGGCCGCACCGACCTCCGAGAAAGTCGCGGGCACGACGGGATTGCGCATCTCGGGCAGTTCGAGGGGCACACGCGTGTCGAACCCCATGCGCGTGAGGAACGCGCGATAGTTGTCCTTGCCCCAGGTCTGCATGATGCGGATGGTGCCGATGTTGGACGAGTACTTGTAGATCTCGGGCACGCTCATGATGCGGTGCTTGCCGTGGAAATCGTCGATGGTGTAGCGCCCGAAGCGGATGCCGAAGCGCGCGTCGAACTGGTCGGTGATCCTGACGGTGCCGCTGTCGAGCGCACCGGCCAGCGTCACCGTCTTGAAGGTCGAGCCGAGCTCGAAGATGCCCGAGGTGATGCGATTGAACGAGTCCCTGACCAGGGCCGTCGCCGGCTCGTTGGGATCGAAATCGGGCAGCGAGGCCATGGCGACGATCTCGCCGGTATGGACGTCCATGATGACGCCGGCTGCGGCGATCGCCTGATAGCGGGTCAGAGAGTCGCGCAGCTCGTCGTAGACCGCGTGCTGCACGCGCATGTCGACGGAAAGCTGTACCGGCGTCAGAGCATTGCCGCGCGCCAGCCCCAGTTCCTGGAGCAGCGCGACGTTGTCGTCGTCCATGTGCTTTTCGATGCCGGCGATGCCCTGGTTGTCGACGTTGACGGAACCGAGGATATGAGAGGCCTCGTTCATGCCCGGATAGAAGCGCTTGCTCTCGGTGATGAAATCGATGCCCGGGATGCCGAGGCGCATGATGCGCTCCTGGATCGCGGGCGTCAGCTCGCGCCTGACCCACACGAACCCGCGGTCGCCGGTCAGCCGCCGCCGCAGCCACTGCGGATCGAGATCGGGCAGAACGGTCAGCAGCGCCTCGGCCGCCTCGTCCACGTCGATAATGCGGCGCGGTTCGGCGAAAAGCGAGGGAACCTTGATGTCGACCGCCATCTCGAGCCCGTTGCGGTCGAGGATGGGCGGACGCGTCGCCTGGATGGCGTCGCGGGTCTGGCCTTCGATGCGCGTATCGGTCTCGACGAGGCCAAGCTGCACCAGCCGCCCGCCGACGAGCGCGAAGCCGAGGACGATGGCGAAGATCATCCAGCGGATGCGGGTTTGCGTCAGGTTTCCGCGGACCTTGCGCGCCCCGTCGAGCGCGATGGGCAGGCTCTCGCCGGTCATCACCGCCATTTACTGGATCTCCTCGAGGATCGCGCCGATGGGGTCGACGCCTGCTTCGAGCATTTCGAACAAGTCGTTCATCGCCCCGGCATCCGGCTGGGCGGGACGCATCGGCAGGTCGGTGAACGCCCCGAACTGGCGCGGCGAGACCTGGGCAAGCTGCAACGCTTCCTGGTGCCGGGTGACGATGGGCGCGATGTGGCCCGGCTGATTGAGCACCGCCCAATCGGCCTTGAGAAGCGAGAGCTCGGCTTCCTGCTCGCCGATATGCGCCTCCAGCGAGCGCTTCTCGCCCGCCGTGTGCTCGATCGAGAACTTGAGGATGTAGACGCTGGCGAGCGCCACGGTCGCCACGATCAGCAGGAAGATGTTGAACCTCTGGATCATGCCGCCCCCCTCACGCGAGGAACGCCGAGGCCTTCGTAGCTCACCGGCCTTGCCGGAGCGGCCGAACGTTTGGCGCCCCGCAGCGTCGAAGAGCGGGCGCGCGGGTTGCGCTGCAACTCGGCCGGACCGGGCTTGGCCGCCTTGGCGACGTCGATCCACCTGGGCTCCTCGCGCACGACCTGCGGCAGATGCCGCGACTGGGCGGGGCCACCCTTTTCGGGACTGAAGAAGCGCTTGACGATGCGGTCCTCGAGCGAATGGAAGGTGACGACGGCGAGCCGTCCGTCCTCCCCCAGCAGCCGCTCGGCCGCGAAAAGGCCCTCGACGAGCTGATCGAACTCGCCGTTGACCGCGATGCGCAAGGCCTGGAAGGCGCGCGTCGCCGGGTGCATCTCGCCGGGCTTGCGGCCCACGGCCTTCTCGATGACTCGGGCGAGCGCCAGCGTCGTCTCGATGGGCGCATCGGCGCGCGCCGCGACGATGAACTGGGCGATACGCCGCGACCGGCGCTCCTCGCCGAAGGCATAGAGCAGGTTGGCGAGCTCTTCGGCATCGAGCGAATTGACGAGATCTGCCGCGCTCGTCCCATCGCCGCTCATGCGCATGTCGAGCGGTCCCTCGCGCATGAAGGAGAAGCCGCGCTCAGCCTCGTCGAGCTGCATGGAGGAGACGCCGATGTCGAGCACGACGCCATCGACCGGCCCGAAGCCGGAGGCGAGCGTATCGAGCTCGGAAAACGTCCCGGCAACGAAGGTGAAGCGGTCGGGGAACGCCCCGGCCAGGCGCTCGACGAACGGTTTGACGCGGGGGTCGCGATCGATGGCGATGACATGCGCACCCGCTTCGAGCAGTGCGCGCGAATAGCCGCCGGCCCCGAAGGTGCCGTCGACGACGCGGCTGCCGGACAGGGGCGCGAGCGCCGCCAGCACCTCGTCGAGCAGCACGGGGATATGCGGGGCCGCCTCCCCGCTGGTCTCGGGCTTGATACGCTCGCCCATCGTTCGCCGCTACTCCACTCCCGGCCCCGCCGGCCGGCACTCCTGGGTTCGCGCGCCGATCCGCGCGGAACACGGTTCCGCGTCTGGCGCGGATATTTGTCCGCACTTTGACCAAGGACGTTTAAGATTCTGTTTCCCATTGCCGGCCGGGGCATGAGCGTCGGTGGAAAAACGATCTCCGAGACCGCTCAGTAGTGAGGCGGCGGACGCTCGACGGCCCCGCCGGCGCGGGAGGAAAGCTCGGCCTCGGCCAGTTCCTCCTCCAGCCGCGCGAGCTTGCGCTGCAGCGCTTCGATCACCTTCCATTGATCGGTGATGACCGCATTGAGATCCTCGATCGCCTGCTCCTGGTGGGCGACGCGCACCTCCAGCGCCTCTATCCGCTCGGGGTCCGTGCGGGTCACGAGGCCGAACCTCCGTTGTCACGCGCCAGTCGGCTGTCGAGCAGATCCCCGCTCTCGGCCAGGATCGGATAGGCGACGCTGGCAAAGAGCGAATTGATGGTCTTCAAGGCTCGCACCGTCTCGAGGTGGATGTTGCTGGTCTCGATGCTCTGCGCCGCTCCCTGGCGCAGGCGTTGCAGATGGCCGCTGGCGCTGGCGCGCTCGGCCTGGCCCATGGCGTCCTTTTCAGCCAGCAGCAGGCGCGCCGACTCCCGATCCTCCGACATCAGCACGTTGAGGGCGAGCTGCATGTTCTGCATTACACGGTGATGCAGTTCGTTGAGCTCGCGCCAGCCGGCCGGCGAGAACTTGAGGTTCTGGTCGCGCCGCGTCTCGGCGAGCTTGACCAGCGTCTTGGAGATGGCGTCGCCCACATATTCGAGGTTGATGGCGAAATTGGCGAGCTCATGCCCGCGCCGGGCCTCGTCCTGCATGGTTTCGGGATAGCTGATCTGGGCGAGGTAGAGCTTGATGTCCTGCTGCGCGCGATCGACCGCCTCCTCCAGGCGCTTCACCTGCCGTATCTTTTCCGGATCGCCCGTCTCGTAGAGCTCCATGAGGGGCTTCAGCATCCGCTCGATGATCTCGGCCATGCGCAACAGCTCGCGCTTGGCGCTGGCGAGTGCCAGCGCCGGCTGGTCGACGACGGACGGATCGAGGCACGAGCTTGCCGCAACGAGCGGCGGCGGTTCGGTCACCGGCGGCTTGATGAAGCGCGTGACGAGCCGCGCCACCGGCCCGGTGAGCGGCAGGCAGACGACGAGCAGCATGACGTTGAACGCCAGATGCAGATTGATGACCTGGCGCGCGACGCCCTGCCCGAGAATTTCGAGCGGCGGCTGGAGGTAGTGGAAGGCCACCAGCACGAGAGCCGCCCCGATGCCGCGGAATATGAGGTTGCCGGCCGCGATCCGCCGCGCCTCGATGACGCTGTTGCGGGTGAGCCCGAGCGCGATCAGCCCGCCGCCGAGGTTGGCTCCGAGCATCAGCGATACGCCCAGCTCCAGCGGAACCAGTCCCTGCGCCGCGAAGGTCGCCACCATCAGGATGGACGCGACGCTCGAATGCACGAGCCATGTGAACGCAGCCCCGATGAGGAAGGCGGTGACGAAGTCGCTCGCCAGGTACCCGACGATGTCCGGCAGGAATTCGGCCTCGCGCAGCGGAAGCGTTGCCTGCCCGATCATCTGCAGCGAGACGAGGATGAGCGCGATGCCCATCACGATCCGGCCGCCCTGTCGCCATGGGCGGGAAGCGCCCTTGAAGAACAGCGCCCCGCCGACCACCAGCAGCACCGGGATCAGCCAATGCAGGTCGACCGAGAGGATCTGCACCACCAGCGCCGAGCCGAGATCGGCCCCGAGCATCAGCGTCAGCCCCGTCGCCAGCGTCAGCGCGCCGCTGCCGGCGAACCCGGCCGCCAGCAGCGCCACCGCCGTCGAGCTTTGCAGCACCACGGCTATCCCCGTCCCGACCGCGGCCGCACGCAGTTTCCCCCCTCCGCTCTCGCGCAGCAGGCGCTTGAGCGTCGGCTCCTGGCTGCGCTCGACGCCCGTACGCACCATCCGCACCGCCCAGAGCAGCAGCATGATGGCGCCGGCGAGGTGGAGAAGGACGAGATAAAGGTTCATAGCGGTCGAAAGGCTCCTGAACGGCTAACTGGAAAGGATCGCCGATTTGGGTCTTGCAGCGCAAGCCTTTGCTGAGAAACGGGCAGGATGATGAACGGCGGGGCTACTTGCGGGTTCCGAGTTCGGGCCCAGAAGCTTAAGCCTACCCCCGCTTGTGCACCCGCACCCACACGCCCCCGCCCGGCCGCAGCGTGATCGAGGGCGAGGGCGTCACCGGCCGCTCCACCATCCGCTCGACGTCGAAGTGCCGGGCGATGGTGGCGACCAGCAGCATCGCCTCCATCATGGCGAAGCGGTTGCCGATGCAGATGCGCGGGCCGCCGCCGAAAGGATAGTAGGCGAAGCGCGGGAGCCTGCGGCGGAAGTCCCCGGCCCAGCGCTCGGGCCGGAAGGCCGTCGGGTCCTCAAAGTAACGCGGGTCGCGGTGCGTCACCCACGGGCTCATGAAGATCGTCGTGCCCTTGGGGATGTGGTAGCCGCCGACCTCGGCGTCCTCCCTGGCCTCGCGCCCGATCGACCAGGCCGGCGGATAGAGCCGCATGATCTCGATGACCGCGTGCTCGGTGCGGGTGAGATTGGGGATGTCCTCGTGGCTGAGCGGGCGGCCATCGGCGACGGCGCGCACCTCGTCGGCGATCCCCGCCTGGATGTCCCGGTGCTGGCCGAGCAGGTGAAAGCCCCACGAGACGCTGATTGCCGAAGTCTCGTAGCCGGCGAGCAGCATGTTGTGCACCTCATCGCGCAACTGCTTGTCCGAGAGCGGCTTGCCGTCATCGTCACGCGCCGCCATCAGCAGCGACAGGAAATCGTTGCCGGTCGCGCCGTTCGCGCGGTGATCCTCGATCACCCGATAGACCAGCCGCTCGATATAGGAGACGCCGCGCCGGTAGCGGATATGGCCAGGCAGCGGCACCCAATCGGGGATGCGCACCGGCCGGGCGACGCGCGCGGCGATCTCGTCGATGATCCAGGTGCCCGCCTGCTCGAAATCGGCGAGATAGTCGTCGACATCGGCATCGAGCAGCGATTTGGCCGCGATCCGCAGCGCCAGCTCCATCATCGCCGCATGCAGCTCCAGCTCCTGCCCGTCCTGCCACGAACCGACCATGCGCTCGGCCATGGCCACCATGTCGGGCGCGTAGCTCTGCAAGGGGAGCGTTGCAAAGGCTGGCGCGGCGAGCTTGCGCTGCCGCTGCCACGCGGGTCCTTCGGCCGTGAAAAGCCCTGTTCCGAGGAGCGCCTCGAGCTGGCGCCAGAAGAACCGGTTCTTGATGAACTTCTCGTGCTGCTTGACCATCACCTGTTCGATGAGGTCGGAATTGTTGATCAGCAGCGTCGGCCAGCCGCCGAGCTGGAGCTTCGTCACGTCGAGATGCTCGCGCGCGCTCTTCTCGAAGAAGCCGATGGCGTCTTTCCTGAGGTCGAGAAGATGCCCGAGCACGGGCAGGCCCTTAGGGCCGGTCGGCACGATCGGCGCGCCGGCAATCTCTTGTGCAACCATAGCAATGCCCCCGAGATCCGGTTCATTGCTGACGGACCGGATGGCCGCGAGGATTGCCGATTTGGACGGCGGAGCGCAAGGGGTTTGAGGCTCGCTAGCGATCCACGCGCACGAACATGTAAGGCGCGATTCCGAGCGCAGCCGGCGGCGTGTCGACGATGCCGAGGCCGGCGAGCGCTTCGGCGATGTCCCAGATCACCTCATGGGCGACGATGACCGCCGCTTCCTGCTCCGGCACATCGGCGCCGGCGTTTTCGAGCAGCGCCCGGCACGCCGCCGCCTCGGGCACCGCATTTGCCGCCAGATCGGCGAGGTCGCGGCAGGCCGCATTGAGCTTTCGGCTCGCTTCCCCGCCGACGACGGGAACGGCCGCCTCGTCCGTGTCCGTCAGCTTCACGCGCCACACCGCGCTGCCGCGATCGAGCGCGCGCAACAGAGGCCGGACCTGCGGCTGCGCCGCGAACCGTGTCAGGTCATCAGCGACGGCATCGGTCCACACCATCACCAGACACAGATCATCCTCCCGCATCTCGTTGGTGCCGCCAGCTCCCCGCCGAGGCGGATAGATCGCCCAGAAGGCGCCGTTCCAATAGGGTCGCTCGAGCGAGAGCCTGGTCGAGGGCAGCATGCCGCGTGCGCGCAGCCGATCCCACATCAGACCGTCGAGGCAATGGCCGAAGACGATGGCGTAGGTGCTCGCAGCAAGCCCCTGCCCCGCCAGTTCGCGTGCGACTGCCGCCGAGGCGTCGGCGACGTCCGCAAGGACATCCAGCGCGATCTCCGCCGCCGTCCGCCTGATCACCGCCGAAGCCTGCGGCCCGAGGATCGGGAACCTCGTACGGACCTCCCCCTCCTCCCGTGCGATCAGCCCACAGGCGGAAAGCAGCGCGAGCCGGCTTTCCAGTGCCGGGAATTCGTCAGCGAGCGCCGCAGCGGGCACACCCTCGCGCGCTCGCAGCAGCAAGCGGCCGTTGCCGTCGATCCGCACCACTTGATGCGGCGTTGCGCGGGCATTGATGCAGAAGCAGTGCAGCCCCCACTCGGCAAGGTCGTCAGGCGGGATCATGAACATGCCTCTTTTCCGGTTGGATCGTGTCCATCGTCGTATCTATAACCGAATACCGATCCAATTCAGGAAACCGTGCAGTGTCCGAACGCCCCGCCAGTCCCGTCCCGAAAATCTGGAAGTCCGAGGACGAACCCGCATTCGGCAAATCGTTCGAACTGGAACTGGACGACCATATCGCCGTCGACTACGCCTCGGGCCGGTTGTTGCCGGCAGGACTGACCGTCGGAGCTGTCATGTTCGTCGCGCTTTTCGTTGCGCTGATCCTCTACTTCGACAGATGGCAGGCAGGCGAGGGTGGCGCGTTCGCGCTCCATGTCACCGGTTTCGTCGCACTCTTTGCGCTCGCATCCGCCCTGCTGCTGAAGCCCGCGCGGCGGCTCGTGCGTCATTTCTACGGGAGGCACCTCAAGAAGCTCGGCGCGATCGAGACGCCGATCGAGTCCACCATAGACAAGGACGCGGTGAGCTTCATCGCACGTGGACAAACGATCACCTGCCCCTGGGAATCGCTGCACGCGCTCGAGGAAGACGAAGGGACCTTCTATTTCTGGCTGAGCACGCGGTCCGTCCTTCCCTGGCCGGCGAGGATCTTCGCCTCGGAGCAGGAACGCCAGGCCTTCCGCGACAGCGTCGAGAAATGGGCCGGCCGGCCGTTCGGGCCGCCGGCCCTGGCCCGCCTCGGGGAGCGCGGCCGCGCGAATCTGCCCGACTAACCGATTGCCAGTTGTACCTTCCTAGGCCACGCAATAGTATTCGTGCGTTTTGGGGGAGAACTACTGTGAAAAATATTGCGCTCGCGGCACTCGGTGTCGCCGCCGTTGCTTCGACGGCAACCGCTGCCGAATTCCAGTTCCAGATCGAAAAGCCGTCCAACCTCAATATCCGCAGTATTCGCGTCGAGGGCGGAGAGGTCATCGGCTTGCCCGAAGGGCGCGAGCCGGAGAAGTTCACCGTCACTGTCCGCCTGCCGGACGGGGTCTGCAGGGCAGATCTCACGCTCTTCTACAACAATGCCGATGACCTGCGCAGCGACTCCAGCGTCGACTTCTGCAGGACGGGCGGTATCGAGGTCCGCCGGGTCCGCTACTGACTACGGACGGGAAAAACGCCAGTTGACCTGTAAGCCGGGTTCTGTAGGGCCGAAGGCGAACCCTCGGCGCGATGGCCATTCATCTGTGACGCCCGTTGCCGGACGCCTCGTGCAACCAACCCGGACGACCTGGCCTTGAAACCGGCTGGGGCAAGCCCCGCGTCGTCCCTATTTGGTCTTGCTCCCGGTGGGGTTTGCCGTGCGGCCCCTGTTGCCAGCGGCCCGGTGCGCTCTTACCGCACCCTTTCACCCTTGCTCCGGCAAGCCGGAGCGGTTTGCTTTCTGTGGCACTTTCCCTGAGGTCGCCCTCGCCGGGCGTTACCCGGCACCGTGTTTCAATGGAGCCCGGACTTTCCTCTCCTTGTAGGGAGCGGCCACCCGGTCAACTGGCGGAAAGAGCTTTTGAAACCGATATGGTCCCGCGTCAAGCGCGGTTCAACCGATGAGGCGCGGCTGCGGCGGTTTCATGATGGCGTTGTAGGCGAGGTTGATGGCGCTCATGCGCTTGGTCGCCACGTCGACCAGCTCCTCGGGCACGCCCTTGGCGATCAGCCGGTCGGGGTGATGCTCGGCCACCAGCAGCCGGTAGACGCGGCGCACCTCCTCCCGGTCGGCGCCGGGCGCCAGGCCGAGGACCACATAGGGATCGACCCCGGTCTCCAGCCGCACGTGCTGGGCGGCGATCTGCTCGAAGCGCACCTCGTCGAACCCGAAGATGTCGCTGACGTGCTTGAGATAGTCGAGCTCGGCCTCGTGCACCAGCCCGTCGGCGGTCGCCACATGAAAGAGGCTGTCGAGCACATGCTCGAGCGTTTCGGGACTGTCGGAGAAAAAGCGCGAAACCTTGCGCGCGTAGGAATCGTAGCCCGCGACGTCCTGCTTGGCGAGGTCGAAGACGCGCTGCACCTGGTCCTCATGGCCCGGCACGATCTCGACGATGGCGCGGAAGGCGCGCACCTCGGAAGCCGTCACCGCCCCGTCGGCCACCGCCATCTTGGCGGCGAGCGCGATCAGCGCCAATGTGAACGCGGCGTCGCGTCCGCCCGGCAGCCAGGTGTCGGGATCGAAGAGATTGGCCAGCGACCCGGCGATGCCGGTGCGCGACGAAAACGAGCCGAGAATGTCGGATAGCTTGGTCCACACGTCCGTGCACTCGACCGGCTTGCTGATGCATGCAAAGAACATTGCCGGCTCCATCGCCAACAAACGTGAGGTTCGCCTGACGTAAGTCGCACGAAACTCGATTCAAGGACGAGCATAACGATTAGCGGCCGCCCGGTCCACGACCGGCGACGAATGGCCGCTATTCGCTGTTGCGTTACCTAGTAGAGCGGGTAGACGCTGACGATCGGCGGTGGCTCGCGGCGATAGACCGCCCGGCTGTTCGGACCTTCGTCGAGGAAGAACCCGTTCGGATCGTAGTCGGGATCGATCCGACCACCCCCGCGCTGGCGCAGGAACTCGGAAAGCGGCCCCGACTCCCAATCGTCCAGTTCTTCGGCCGTGACCACATCGCCATAACCGGCGACGGCCTGCGGCGGCGCCACCGGATATCCGGAAGGCGGCGCCTGCACGGAGCTCGGAATGACGACGGGTTCGGTGCGCGCGACGGTCGGCTCGCTGCGCGGCGTCGGCCGCATGGAGAGCGGCATCGGCACCGGCGCGATCCTGGCGTTGGGGTCGATCGCGGCAACCTCGATCGGAGGGGTCGTGGTAGGGCGCGTCGTGGTGGTGACGGTCGCGTTGCTGCCCGTCTGCGGCGGCACGACGGCCACGTCGGTCGGCGCGCTTGCCGGCTCGGAGGACGGCGGCTGGACGGGCCGCGGCGCGGGTGTCGTCGCCACGGCCTCCGGCTCGGCAGGAGCCACGGGCGGCGGCGCGGCGGCGGTTTCCTCGCCCCCGGTGATGTAGGAGGGCAGCTTGCGCCCCGATTGCAGATACTGGTCGACCGCGTCGGAACTCGTCTCGGCGACCTGCGTGCGCTGAGGCGCCGGTGCGGGGGTCGGCGGCACGGGTGCGGCCTCGGCGTCGACCGAGGCGGTCGTCGTCTGATCGAGTCGCGGCTTCTCGCCGACATCGAGCACCATGGGTGCGCCACCCGCCACGGCACTGCCGATGGTTTCGCGTTCGCCCATGAACTGGGCGGTGATGATATCGGCGGAGGGCACGCCCACGACGATGATCAATCCGGCCCAGGCAAGGCCATTGGTGACACGACGGCTGATCTGCATTGTCCTTCGTCCCCTATGCGTTTCCCGTTTGAGGGGAAACCAGAAACGCTTCAGGCGGCCGGCGCTTGCCGGTCCATCGGCCGGGCGCGCGCTCGAATCGGCGTCGGCCCAGTGTGGAGGTTATCGAGCCCAAGCTGAACCGCAACTGAACGGCACTCAGCCGGGCTTACCCCGCAGGCCGGTCGCTTTGCCACTCCATTGGGACGAAATCATGGTTAACCGGCGGTGCTCCCACCGCGGGATCGCGTTCACTTTTGCGGGACCGGTTTCAGACGGCGACGGCGGGCCTCCGCCCCAGCAGCCGCGCCAGCGCCAGCACCAGGTTGGAGCGGTTGAGGGTATAGAAGTGGAACTCCGTCACCCCCTCATCCAGAAGCTCCGTCACCTGCTCGGCCGCCACCGCCGCCGCAACCAGCGCATGGGTTTCGGGATCGTCCTCGAGCCCCTCGAAGCGCTCGGCGATCCAGACGGGGATCGACGCGCCGCAACGGGCGGCAAAGCCCGAGATCTGCTTGAACGAGTGGATGGGCTGAATGCCCGGCACGATCGGCGCGGTGACGCCGGCCTTCCGCGCCCGCTCGATGTAGCGCAGGTAATCGGCGTTATCGAAGAACATCTGCGTAATGGCGCGCGAGGCGCCCGCATCGAGCTTGCGCTTCAGATTGTCGATGTCCACGTCCCAGCTCGGGCTCTGCGGATGCTTTTCGGGGTAAGCGGCGACCGAGATGTCGAAATCGCCGATCCTGCGGATGCCCTCGACCAGCTCGGCCGCGCTCCTGTAACCCTCGGGATGCGGCACGAAAGGTTGGCCGACGCCCTCCGGCGGGTCGCCGCGCAGCGCCACGATCCGGTTGATGCCGGCGGCCTTGTAGCCCTCGACCACCGCGTCGACCTCGGCCCGGCTCGCCCCGACGCAGGTGAGGTGCGCGGCCGCCTCGACCCCGCTCTGCGCCTTGATCTGCGAGACCATGCGCAGCGTGCGCTCCCGCGTCGAGCCGCCCGCCCCATAGGTCACGGAGACGAAGCGGGGGCTGAGCGGCGCGAGCTTGCCGAGCGACTCCCAGAAGCGCTCCTCCATCGCGTCGGTCTTGGGCGGGAAGAACTCGAAGGAAAGCTGCAGCTGGGGGCGCTTTTCGGCCACCTGGCGGCTCGGACGGTCGAGATCGAACGAAGACAGCATGTTTTCTACTCCTTTGCGGCCTTGGCCGTACCGGCATCGGCCAGGCGCCAGAGGCAGACGGTCAATCCCGCCTCCCCGTTGGCGCTCGGAAACTCCTTGTAGGAGGCGACCCTGAGGCCCACGGCCTCGGCCCACCCCTCCATCTGCGCCTGCGACAGGCCGAGGCGCCGGTGGGCGTGCTCGGTGCGCAGGAATTCCAGCTCGTGCGGCGCGAAATCGACGACCAGCATCTCTCCGCCCGGCCTCAGCAGCCGGCGCGCCTGCGCGAGGGTCCGGCCCGGATCGTCGAAATAATGCAGCACCTGATGCAGCACCACCACGTCCGCCTGCGCGGTGACCATGTCGAGGTCGGTGATGTCGCCGAGGCGCACCTGGGCGTGAGCGATGCCGGCCCCGGCGAGCTTGGCTCGCGCCACCGCCAGCATCTCGCGGCTGGAATCGATGCCGAGGCCCCGCCGATAAGTCTGCGAAAGCACCTCGAGCATGCGCCCGGTGCCGGTGCCGAGATCGACCATCAGGTCGACGTCGCGCCCGCTCAGCTCGGCGGTGATCGCGGCCTCCACCGCCGATTCCGGCACGTGCAGCGAGCGCAGCAAATCCCAGCTGCCCGCGACCTTGGCAAAGTATTCGGCGGCCTGACGCTGCTGCGTTTCGCGCACGGCCACCTGCCGCTCGCGGTCGCGCTGCAGCTCCGGATCGCTGCGATCGACCCTCTCGATCAGCCACCGGGCAAGCTCGCTCGCCGGCCCACGCTGCGCGAGCCCGTAATAGGCCCACGCGCCCTCGGCGTTGCGCTCGATGAGCCCGGCATCCGCCAGCAGTTTCAAGTGCCGCGACACGCGCGGCTGGCTCTGGCGCAGGATTTCGGTCAGGTCCTTGACCGTATGGTCGCCCTCGGCCAGAAGCGTCAGCAGGCGCAGGCGCGTTCCCTCGCCCGCGGCCTTGAGCACGCCCACCAAAGAATCGAGATCGGCCATCCGCCCCTCGTGAGATATAAAGATATCTTTATATCTGTTTTGCGGGATGGTCTAGAGGCAGGTGCCGCACGGCGTGAATCCGGCGGTAAAAGCCCCGTGCGCAAGCACCGTGCCGGACACCATAGCTCCCCACCCACCCGCTGTCATCCCGGCGAAAGCCGGGATCCAGTAAGCGCCGGTCCAGCGATACGCACCAAGGCGGTCCATTCACCGGGTCATTCCCGCGAACGCGGGAACACCTGTTTCTCTTGCCGGCATCGCAAACGGAGGTCCCCGCGTTCGCGGGGATGACCCGGTGGGTCGGATGCTGCGTTGCAAGAGCGATTCACCGGCGTGTACTGGATCCCGGCTTCCGCCGGGATGACAGCGGGTGGCGCCTGCTTTGGTAGCTACGCGATTACCGACAGATGCGGGTCCCCGGCATGCCGCTTGCGGAAGGAGTGGTCCCGCCACAGGTCGAAGATGCCCCGGGCTTCCTCGCGGGTCAGCGCATCGTAGCGCCTCGCCACGCCCTGCCGGTCGGCTTCCGTGGGCAGGTCGCGCCAGGGCAGCGTCGCGACCACGGCCGAGAACAGCTCGACGCTGATCCCGAGCGTTTTGACCGCCACCGAGATCGCCGCATAGTCCTGCATGGCCAACCACTTGACCATGACTTCGGGCGCGACGCCGAGCATCACCGAGAGCGCCGCCGCCGCGTGATGGCCATAGCCGAAGCGGGCGAAGCGGGCGAGCGCGCGTTCGTCGAGCTGCTTGCGGTCGGAAAGCGCCTTGACCTGGTTGTACGCCACCTTCCACTCGTTGGCGTTGAACCCGGCGCGGTTGCGCAGGCGCGTATAGACGACGGCGTTGACCTTGCCGGCCGCCACGGGATCGATCGGGCGATGATCCTGGCCCAGCGACTCCAGCACCTTGCCGGCCACCGAGTCGATCTCGCCGCGCATCGATTTCCAGTCGATGCCGCGTCCGCGCAGGTCTCCGGCGATCGCCGGGTCATGGCTGGCGCGGGCGACGAGCTTGTCGAGGGTTCCCGGTCCCAGCTCCGCATTGATGTTGCGCACGAGCTCGGCCACGGCGCTCGATCCGCCATGCTCGGCGATGGCTTCGCCGACCCGCTCGGAGACATGTCCGCGACCGGCAATGGCCTTGCGGTGCTCCTCGCCCTGGTTAGCGATGATGTCGATGAGGTCGTCGTCGCTGAGGACGTTGGAGAACTCGAGCAGGGGCTTGGCCACCTCGATGTCGTCATTGGCGAGCTTGACGACGACCGTGCCCGGCGCCCGCTCCAGCGGGGCCAGCAGCCGCGCCACATGCGCGCGGGCCTCGACCTCGACCAGCTCGGCGAGCTGGCACAGCACCTCGTCGTACTGGGCAACCTGCTCGTCGTCGCAACGGTCCGATACGTAGGAGAAGAGCTGCGCCATGTTGCGGAAGAGCTGTTCGCGCTCGCCCAGATGGCCGTCTTCGTTAAGAGCTCTGAAGGTCGAAAAGGCCCGCTGGCCTTCAGCAAGTTCGCTCATTGGCACCCTCCGGGCATCCTGCCCCGTTCATTGGGGCAGAGATTGGCAAGCGAACTTGTGCGGGCACTGAAACCAGCGGGGACAAATTGATTAAAATTGCAACAGCCAAGCGCCAGCCCAGCGGCTAACATCCTCTCCGGCCCCGAAAAACGGGGTCGTCAAATGAGGAGACCACCGTGAAAACGACGATTGCACGCACGGCCGCCGCGATCCTTGCGCTTTGCGCGATGACCACGACGGGCTTCGCCGACGAGATCCCTCAGGATATCCAGGGTAAATGGGCCGCAGGCGCGGCCTGCGATGGTGACGATGCCATCACCCTTACCGCCACCACCATCGCCATCGGCAGCGACGAGCCGCAGGGCGCCGAGTACTTCGAGGACGACAGTCCCGCCGGCAACGGCGCTGTCCATTTCGCCGAGGAAGGCGATGTCAGCAACTGGGAGTATGACGCCGAGAAAGGCGTGCTGCTCTTCAACGAAGAGGGTTACGGCATGGGCGGCGAGCCCACCGTCTACGAGCGCTGCCAATAGCGTTCAGAAAAAAGGAGGCTTGGCGACGGACGCCGCCAAGCCCCGTATTCACGCTCAGCGCAGGTCGAACCGGTCCGCGTTCATCACCTTGACCCAGGCGGCGACGAAGTCCTTGACGAACTTGCCGGCGCTGTCGGACTGGGCATAGACCTCGGCCAGCGCGCGCAGCTGCGAGTGCGACCCGAAGATCAGGTCGACACGCGTGCCGGTCCATTTGACCTCACCGCTCTTGCGGTCGCGGCCCTCATAGACGCCCTCCTCGCCTGCCTTGGGCGACCAGGCGGTGTCCATGGTCAGGAGGTTGAGGAAGAAGTCGTTGGTGAGGGTTTCCGGCCGCTGCGTCAGGACGCCGTGGTCGTTGATGCCCACCTTGAGCACGCGGAGCCCGCCGACCAGCGCGGTCAATTCCGGGCCGGTGAGGCGCAGCAGCTGCGCGCGGTCGATCAGCGCTTCCTCCGGCTGCATGAAGCGGCGGGCGCTGAGATAGTTGCGGAAGCCGTCGGTGCGCGGCTCCAGCGCCTCGAAGGAGACGACGTCCGTCTGCTCCTGCGAGGCATCCATCCGGCCAGGAGTGAACGGCACGGCGATCTCGTGGCCCGCGTCACGCGCCGCCTTCTCGATGCCCGCACCGCCGGCGAGAACGATGAGGTCGGCCAGCGACACCTTCCTGCCCCCGGCCTGCGTGCTGTTGAAGTCACGCTGGAGGCCTTCAAGCACGCCCAGCACGCGGGCGAGCTGTTCGGGCTTGTTGACCTCCCAATCCTTCTGCGGCGCGAGGCGGATGCGCGCGCCATTGGCGCCGCCGCGCTTGTCCGAGCCGCGGTAGGTCGAGGCCGACGCCCAGGCGGTGCCGACGAGTTCCGAGACAGAAAGGCCCGAGCCCAGGATCTTCGCCTTGAGGCCGGCAACGTCCGCGTCGTCGACCAGCTCGTGGTCCACCGCCGGAACCACGTCCTGCCAGATCAGGTCTTCGGCCGGGACTTCCGGACCGAGGTAGCGGACCTTCGGACCCATATCGCGGTGCGTCAGCTTGAACCAGGCGCGCGCGAACGCGTCGGCGAACAGATCCGGATTCTCAAGGAAGCGACGGGAGATCTTCTCGTATTCCGGGTCGAAGCGCAGCGACAGATCGGTCGTGAGCATGGTCGGGCGATGCTTGCGGTTCGGATTGAACGCATCCGGAATATCGGCATCGTCGGTCTTGGCCACCCACTGCTTGGCGCCGGCCGGGCTGGTGGTGAGCTCCCACTCGTACTTGAAGAGGTTCTCGAAGAAGTAGTTGCTCCAGCGCGTCGGCGTCTGCGTCCAGGTGACCTCGAGGCCGGAGGTGATGGCGTCGGCGCCGTGCCCGGTCGCATGCTTGCTCTTCCAGCCGAGGCCCTGGTCTTCGAGGTCGGCCCCTTCAGGTTCGGCGGCGATCAGCGACGGGTCGCCCGCGCCATGGGTCTTGCCGAACGAGTGGCCGCCGGCGATCAGCGCCACGGTCTCTTCGTCGTTCATGGCCATGCGGCGGAAGGTCTCGCGGATGTCGCGGGCGGCGGCAACCGGGTCCGGATTGCCGTTCGGGCCTTCCGGATTGACGTAGATGAGGCCCATCTGCACTGCGCCCAACGGCTCGCTGAGCTGCCGCTCGCCCGAATAGCGCTCATCCCCGAGCCAGGTGCCTTCCGGCCCCCAGAACAGTTCTTCGGGCTCCCAGACGTCGGCCCGCCCGCCGGCAAAGCCGAAGGTTTTGAAACCCATCGATTCGAGCGCGACGTTGCCGGTGAGGATCATCAGGTCGGCCCACGAAATCGCGTTGCCGTACTTCTGCTTGATCGGCCAGATGAGGCGGCGGGCCTTGTCGAGGTTGGCGTTGTCAGGCCAGGAATTGAGCGGGGCGAAACGCTGCTGGCCCTGTCCTGCCCCGCCGCGTCCGTCGGTGATGCGATAGGTGCCGGCGCTATGCCAGGCCATGCGGATGAAAAGCCCGCCATAGTGGCCGAAATCGGCGGGCCACCAATCCTGCGACTCGGTCATGACCTTCAAGAGATCCGCCTTCACTGCGGCGAGGTCGAGCTTCTTGAACGCCTCCGCATAGTCGAAGTCCGGCCCCATCGGGTCGGACAGCGCCGAATTGCGGTGCAGCATGGAAAGGTCCAGCTGCTTGGGCCACCAGTCGCGATTGCTGCGGCCGCCACCGCCATGATCGACCGGACACTTGCCGGCGGGCGTTTCGCCATTGGGGCTGGAAGGAGACAATTCGTTCATCTGAGGGCTCCGTTTGCTGCTGGAGGCCTTATAGGAAGGTGACAACCATTAGGCCAATCGATTATTCTTCCTAGATCGATAGGAAGAACTTATTGTGTCGATCACCCTCAAACAGATGCGCTATGCGGTGGCCGTGGCCGAAACCGGCCATTTCGGACGCGCCGCCGAGCAGTGCCACGTCAGCCAGCCGGCGCTTTCCCAGCAGATCCAGCTGATCGAAGAGGTTTGCGGCACCCCGCTCTTCGACCGGCTGAAGCGCAGCGTACGCCTGACGCCGTTCGGGCGCGAGTTCGTCGAGCGGGCCCGGCGCGTGGTCGAGGCCGCCGAGGCGCTCGAAAGCTTTGCGCAGGGCCATGCCGGCGCGCCCGACCGACCCATCCGCTTCGGTCTCATTCCGACGGTCGCGCCCTACCTCCTGCCGGAAATCTTCCCGTCGCTGCGCGAAAGACTGCCCGCGCTCGACTTCACCGTCAGCGAGAACAAGACCGATGCCCTGCTGGAAGGCGTGGCGGATGGCGGCATCGACATCGCCCTCATCGGCACGCAACCGCCGCGAGGCGGCATCAAACTCGCCGTCGCGCCGCTCTTTGCGGACGATTTCGTGCTGGCGACCAGTCGCCGCGAAACCACCGCCGATCCCGTCTCGCTCTCCGCACTCGAGCCGGAGCGCATCCTGCTGCTCGACGAGGGCCATTGCCTGCGCGATCAGGCCATTGCCGCCTGCCGGCTGGAAAGCGCGGCGGGCGGCCGCACCTTCGCGGCCACCTCGCTTTCGACCATCGTCGAGTTCGTCGCCAACGGCCAGGGCGTCACCCTCCTGCCCCAGATCGCGCTCCGCAAGGAAGCCGACGACCGCCGCATCGCCATCCACCCCCTCGCCTCCCCTGGCGCGGGCCGTCAGCTTTCGCTGGTCTGGCGCGAAGGCACCCCCTTCGCCCCGACCTTCGAGAAGATCGCCGAGGTGATCCGGCAGACGCGGCGAGTGGAGTGAGCTAAGCGGCCGCCCGCGCCCGCCGCTGACGCAGCCCGTCCGCGGTGAAGATGGCAATTGAAACCCAGATCAGACCGAAGCTGATGAGGCGGGTCGAATTCAGCGGCTCCCCGAACAGCAGGATCGCAACCAGGAACTGCAGGGTCGGCGCCAGATACTGCAGCATGCCGATGGTCGTCAGTCGCAGCCGCTGCACGCCATAGGCAAAGAGCATCAGCGGCACCGCCGTCACCGGCCCGGTCATGATCAGGAGGAACAGCGTCCATGGGTCGGCATGCGGTCCCGGCCCGGCGGTGGCGGTAATATAAGCGATATAGGCGAGGCCGAGCGGCGCGAGGATCAGGGTTTCGACGAAAAGCCCCGAGGTCGAGCCGACCTTGGCGGTCTTGCGGAAGAACCCGTAGAACCCGAAAGTCAGCGCCAGCCCGACCGCGATGACCGGGAAACTGCCGAGGCCGATGGCCTGCACCGCGATGGCGACGCACGCAATGGCGATGGCGACGACCTGCCAGGAATTCTGTCGCTCCCCCAGGAACACCATGCCGATGGCGACGCTCACCAGCGGATTGATGAAATAGCCAAAGCTCGCTTCCAGCACCTGCTCGGTCTCGACCGCCCATACGTAGATCAGCCAGTTGACGCCGAGAATGACCGCGCAGAGCGCCAGCCGCCGCACCCTCGCGCCATCGGCGAAGATGGCGCGCACCTCGTCCATGCGGCGGGAGATGAAAAGGATGATCGCCAGCAGCAGCAGCGACCAGACGGTGCGCTCGGCCACGATCATTGCCGCCGGCACCGCCGACAGCAGCCGGAAATGGATGGGCAGGAAACCCCACATTGCATAGGAGCCGAGCGCCGCCCACACACCCGTACCGATATCGGCCTGAGCGGGAATGGCAGGCTTGGGGGCGGCACCGCTCTCGGGCGCCGTTTCAGGCAAGGACATGAACCGTCTCCGCGCCCGGCAGGGGGACGCTGTGCACACTCCCTAACAGCGCGGCCTGATCATTGCCAATCAGAGTTTGTTATGTCGCCGATCGCCGATTTATGACGCCCGCTCCGCCCGGCAGCCACCCCCTGCCCTCTTCACATGCACGCCGAGGAGCGCGACAATGGCCGCGTTGCGATCGCGGGGCTGCCATACATCTTATCCATTTGTCGTCCAACCTTTTCCGGACCCGGCACGTTGACCACCGGGGCAAGGCCCCGCCCTGCTTTGGACGCTGATCGAGGAGTATGACGATGAAGAAGACCATCACCTGGATTCTGATCGCCGATGGCAGCCAGGCGCGCGTGCTGGAGAACAGCGGCCCCGGCAAGGGGCTGAAGCAGGTGCGCGGGCTCGACTTCTCCATTCCCCCGATGCAGGCCAAGGACATCATGGCCGACAGGCCCGGCCGCGCCTTCTCTTCGGCCAGCACGGGCCGCAGCGCGATGGAGCCCAAGACCGACCCGGTCGAGCACCGCGAGGCCGAATTCCTGAAATCGATGGCCGAGATGCTCGACAAGAGCCTGCAGAAGGGCGCCTTCGACCGCCTGGTCATCGCCGCCGCGCCCCTGGCGCTCGGCAATATCCGCAAGGCCCTCTCCCCGCAGGTCAGGAAATCGCTGATGGCCGAGCTCGACAAGGACCTGACCAACATCCCGACCGCCTCGCTCGACAAGCACCTCGACGGAATCATCGCGGTTTAGGGCTGGCAGCTCCTGCTGGGCATCATTCCCATCTACCCACCGGGTCATCCCCGCGAAAGCGGGGACCTCTTTTTACCGCTCTGTACTGGGTAACGGAGGTTCCCGCTTTCGCGGGAATGACCCGGTGGAGATGGAGAAGCCGTGCGCCCCCGCCTTGCCTGCATGCCGCAAGATCACGCCGCCCCGGCTATGGCCTCCAGGATCCGGCAGTCGCAGACGCGCCCGTGGCCGCATTCGGAGATCATCCGCTCGAGCTCCGAGCGCAACGCCTGGAGGCGCGCAATGCGGCTTTCGATCTCGCCGAGATGTCTGTTGGCGATGCTGTCGACCTCGTGGCACGACGCCTGCGGCTCGGCGCTCATCGCCAACAGCTCGCGGATGTCCTCAATCGAAAAGCCGAGCTCGCGCGCGTTGTGGATGAAATCGAGGCGACGCAGTTCGCCCTGCCCGTAGAGCCGCCGGTTGCCGGCGCTGCGCGGTGGCTCCGGCAGTAATCCGATTTGCTCGTAGTAGCGGATGGTCGGCACCTTCACGCCGCTGCGCGCGGCCATTTCGCCGATGGACAGCCGTTCGGTCATTTCCGCTTGCTCCTCTAGTGACTAGAGATCGTAGCATGCCGGCATCGATCGATTCAAAGGCCAGACCATGAGCACGTCCTGCTGCGACCACTGCCACGAAACCCCGGCGAAAGCGCTTCGCGACAGGGCCTATCGGCGCATGCTCTGGGCGGTGCTGGCGATCAATGGCGCCATGTTCGTCCTCGAGGTCGGTGCGGGCATCGCCTCCGGCTCGGTTTCGCTCCTCGCCGACGCGGTCGACTTTCTGGGCGACGCCGGAAACTACGCCATCACCCTCTTCGTCCTCGGCATGGGGCTGGCGGCGCGCGCCCGGGCCTCGCTCGTCAAGGCGCTGACCATGGGAGCCTTCGGCCTCTGGGTCATCGGCATGGCGGCCTGGAACGTCTATACCGGCTCCACTCCCCACGCCTACACCATGGGCGTCGTCGGCACTGCGGCGCTCCTGGCCAACTTCGCCGCCTTCGGGTTGCTCTGGCGCTTCCGCGACGGCGACAGCAACATGCGCTCGGCCTGGATCTGCACCCGCAACGACGTGCTCGGCAACTGCGCCGTGCTGCTCGCCGCGCTCGGCGTCTTCGGCACCGGCACCGCCTGGCCGGACATCGTCGTCGCCGGCGTCATGGGAGGCCTCGCCGTTTACGGGGCACTCGTTGTCGCCCGCCATGCCCTCGGCGAGCTGCGCCCACACCCAACCCCGGCGGCTGCCGAATAGGCCCAGCCGAATCGCCCTTATGATTCTGATTTCAATGGCTTGCATCCGTTTCCGGACTCGATTTCCGAACGACCTGAATCATCGTTAGAAGCCCTTGAATCATCCTGTCAGAGCCGTAACCCGCCGCATGAGCCGACAGGCCGAAGCCCAGGACCAATCCACCTTCGGCTCAAGCTGAGCCGGGGTCCTCGTCCTCTCCACCGGTGATTGCCGCGAGGAACTCCAGCAACAGGGGATTGAAGAGGTCCGGCCGCTCCAGCGGCGGCAGGTGCGCCGTGTTCTCGATCACGATCGCAAAGGCGTTGTCGAACTCCTCGGAGAGCTCGTCGTGCCGCGCGATGATATGCGGAAAATCGAGGCTGCCGACCGCCAGCAGCACCGGCGCCTCGATGCCCGCCAGATAGTCGAGCGCCGCATCCGCCGGCTCCTCGTGCGTCAGCCGGGGCTTGGCGAGCGCGGCCCCGTTCATCGCGAGGAAGAGTTCGCGCACCGGCCCCGAAACCCGCCCGTTCGCGCTCATGGGTCCATCGAGCCACGCATGCGCCTCGGCGCGGTTGAGCATCTCGATGTCTTCCCGCTCCTCGGCGATCTCCATCGCCTGGATCAACGGCATCACCTCGTCGGGCAGTTCCGGCTCCGCCGCCCCGCTGAGCGCCGTCCCGACAAGCACCAGCCCCACCACGCGCTCCGGATACTCCAGCGCAAAATCGATCGCCAGCGCCCCACCCATCGACGCTCCGACGAACACCGCCGCATGAATGCCGAGCCGCTCCAGCACCGTCTCGAGATCGGAGAGGTGACTGAACGGCTCATCCACGCTCTCGCTTTCGCCGAAGCCACGGCGGTCATAGGAGACAGCCCGGAAACCGGCCGCGGCGACAGCCTCGATCTGCGAGGACCACATGCGCGAGTCCGCAACACCGGCGTGAAGGAAGACGACGGGCAGGCCAGCGCCGGATTCGAGGCCGGCAAGGCGTGCGGAAGCGACGTCGATAGTGAAGGTCTTCTGGGGCATACCAGGGTCTCCGAACCAGGAGCTAGCTACCATCTTATATCGGGATTGGGCGAGCGCACCCTTCGCATGACTCTGTCAACAAGTGGTGTCAGGAGCTTGTTCGTGATTTGCTCACGAGGACTCGCGGACAGCTGGAGCCGCTGTTCCTCGGCTGATATCTTGCGCACCGAGGAGTGCGTCATGAGCGAATTCACCGGCTTTCCGACCGAGACCTTTGCCTTGCTGTCCGGCATCGCCGCCAATAACGACAAGGGCTGGTTCGAAGACAATCGAAGCCTATATGAGGCCGGCTATGTCGAGGCGGGCAAGGCGTTCGTCTCGGCGATGGGACCCAAACTTGCGGCGCTGTCGCCGACGGTACGGTTCGAGCCCAGGGTCAATGGCTCCATCTCGCGCATCAATCGCGATATCCGCTTCTCCAAGGACAAGCGGCCCTACAAGGATCACCTCGATCTCTGGTTCTGGCACGGCGACCGGCGCGGGTGGGACTGCCCCGGTTTCTGGTTCCGGTTGACGGCCGAGGCCGTCTATCTGGGCACCGGCATGCATGGGTTCGAGAAGGACCGGCTGGAGTCCTTTCGTCATGCGGTTGTACTGCCGCGCTCGGGCAAGGCGCTGGTCGCGGCGGTCGAGGCGGTGAAGGCTGCCGGCCCATACGAGATCGGCGAGAAGACCCGCAAGCAGCCGCCGCGCGGCTTCGAGGTCGATCCGGAAAGGGCCGAGTTCCTGCTCTACGAGGATTTGACCGCCGGCACGCAGCTGCCGGCGTCCGCGGCGCGCGAGGCCGGCTTCCTCGACGTTTGCTTCAAGCATTTCGCCGCGACCTGGCCGATCGGCAAATGGCTGCTCGAGGAAATCGCGTAGTTCCCGGCCCGGCATTTGCCGCTTAATCCTTGAGTAAACATAACTTACTATAAGTCCGGAAGTTTAGGCTGCCGAATTTCGCGGCACTGTTCGTCTTCTTCGCCACGGGGGCGGCGACATGGAACTGGACACGAAACTTCCCGCCGGTGTTCTGGCTTCGCCGCGCGCGATGCGGGTCGTCATGGACGGCATCAGCGGCGAGCTGCAGAGCTATTCGAGCTCGAACCTGCAGATCGTCAAGCAGACCAAGCTCCTCGCCATCAACGCCATCATCGAGGCGGCGCGGGCGGGCGAAGCGGGTAAGGGCTTCGCGGTCGTCGCCGACGAGGTGCAGCGGCTGGCCGACCGGGCGGCCGACATCGCCGGGCGCTTCCAGGAAGTGGTGCTCGGGCGCATCGCCATCAGCCGCTCGATGTCGGAGACGCTGGTCGACGAGCTGGAAGGCGTGCGGCTGACGGATCTGGCGCAGACGCTGGTGCAGCTCATCGTGCGCAATCTCTACGAGCGCACCGCCGACGTGCGCTGGTGGGCGACCGATACGGCGTTCTGGCGCGCGCTCGAAGACACGAGCGACGAGGCAGTCGCCCTGGCCGCCGACCGGCTCGCGACCATCAACCGCTTCTACAGCGTCTATCTCGACCTGGTTCTGACCGACGCCCGCGGGCGCGTGATGGCGAGCGCCAACCCGGCCCATGCCAAGGCGCTGCGCGGCGCCGATCTTTCGGGTGCGAGCTGGGTGCGGGCGGCGCGCGGTCTTGCCTCGGGCAACGACTACGCTGTGGGCGAGGTGGAGCTCAGCCCCCACCACGACAAGCGCGAGGCATTGGTCTATTCGACCGCCGTGCGGCAGGGCGGGCGCGACGACGCGGCTGTCACCGGCGTGCTCGGCGTCTATTTCGACTGGCAGGCGCAAGGGCGGGCCATCGTCGAGACCGAGGCCGCGCTGCCGCCGCAGGTCAAGGACCGCACGACCGTGCTGCTGCTCGACGGATCGGGCCGGGTGATCGCGAGCACCGCGCCCGAACGCCTCTGGCAGAGGTTCGACCTCCGGCACGAGGGCCGGCAGCGAGGCAGCTATCAGGACGGGGCGGGCCACATCGTCGCCTTCGCCCGCACGCTCGGCTACCAGGAGTATGACGGGCTCGGCTGGACGGGAGTAGTGGTCCAGAAGGCCGATCAGGACGATACGCTGCGCTCCATGCTCGGTCTCTAGCGCGCCAGGCCCTGCTCGATCAGCCAGTCGCCGGCCTCGCGCAGGCGCGAATTGTCGGCAAGCTCGAGGACGAGGCGCGGGTTGGACGGGCTCTCGCGCAGCGCCCGGAAGACGCTCTTCCAGTTGATGGTGCCTTCGCCCGGCGGCCAGTGGCGGTCGGCATAGCCGTCGGCATCCTGAAGATGCACATGGGCGAGCAATTCGCCGGCGGCACGCACGTAGTAGTCGACGGGCGGGGCGCCGGTCGTGCCATGGGCATAGTGGGCGTGGCCGGTATCGATTGAGACGGCGACGGCCTTTGAATTGAACGAGCGCGCCAGCGCCACGCGGTCGAGCGGGTTCTTGTCCTCGATGTTCTCGATGGCGAGGACGACGCCGAGGCTTTCGGCGCGGCGCACGGCGGCGTTCATCGTCAGGTGGATGTTGACCATCTGCCGCTCGCGCGAGGTCCCGTCCTTGTCGAGATTGTTGTAGTCCCAGGTGGAGAAGGGGCTGTGCACGACCATATGGGTGGCGCCGAGCGCGGCGCAGATGTCGAGCCCCTGGTCCAGCCGGCGCTGGATGACGGCGCGGATCTCGGGATCCGGACAATCGATGGAAAAGCCCCAGAACGGCCCGTGGATGCCGAGACGCCCCGTGTGCCCGTCGAGGAGATCGAGCGCGCGGCGCACCACCGGGTTCCAGTCGCCGTCGAGCATCTCGATGGCGATGAAATCCTGCAGTTCGACGTCCCTCTGGCCCTCGATGATCCAGGGCGCGAGCGTTTCGAGGTCCGGTACGGTCAGCGCCGCGCCTATGGTGGGCAGGTCGTTGAGCATGGGCCTAGTCCCCGCAGGTTCCCGTCGATCCGGCCTCATACGATGACGCTGTGACAGGCAAACGACAAGGTGCGCTGCGCCTCCGGAGGAATGGCCGCTGCCCGGCAAGGCCGCAGCGATTGCCCCCCGACGCCAGTTCGCCTACATACGGGGCCGAGTCCACTCCCAAGGTCAGCAGGAAGTACGAGCCCCCATGGCCCGCCAGTTCATCTATCACATGCACGGAATGTCCAAGGCCTATTCGGGCGGCAAGAAGGTGTTGGACAACATCCACCTCTCCTTCTACCCCGACGCCAAGATCGGCGTGCTCGGGCCCAACGGCTCGGGCAAGTCGACGCTCTTGAAGATCATGGCGGGGATCGACACCGAGTTCACCGGCGAGGCCTGGGTCGCCGACGGCGCCAAGGTCGGGTACCTGGCGCAGGAGCCCCAGCTCGATCCGGCGCTCAACGTCCTCGGCAACGTGATGACGGGCGTCAAGGAAAAGAAGGACATCGTCGACCGCTACAACGAGTTGATGATGAACTATTCCGACGAGACCGCCGACGAGGCGACCAAGCTCCAGGACATCATCGACAGCCAGGACCTCTGGGATCTGGAATCGCAGGTCGAGGTGGCCATGGAAGCCCTCGGCTGCCCGCCGGGCGATGCGGACGTGACCACGCTTTCGGGCGGCGAGAAGCGCCGGGTGGCGCTCTGCGCGCTGCTGCTGTCGAAGCCCGACCTGTTGCTGCTCGACGAGCCGACCAACCATCTGGACGCCGAGACCACGGCATGGCTCGAGCGGCACCTGCGCGAATTCGAAGGTGCGGTGCTGATCATCACCCACGACCGCTACTTCCTCGACAACGTCACCGGCTGGATCCTCGAGCTCGACCGTGGCCGCGGCATTCCCTACGAAGGCAACTACACCGCCTATCTCGACGCCAAGTCCAAGCGCTACGCGCAGGAGCAGCGCGAAGATGCCGCGCGCCTCAAGGTGCTGCAGCGCGAGAAGGAGTGGATGGGCCAGTCCCCGCAGGCGAGGCAGTCCAAGTCCAAGGCGCGCATCAAGTCCTATGACGAGCTGGTCAAGATCAACGAGGCGCGCACCCAGTCCTCCACGGCGCAGATCGTCATTCCGCCGGGCGAACGGCTCGGGCAGAACGTCATCAACGTCGAAGGCCTCTCCAAGGGCTTCGGCGACCGGCTCCTCATCGACGACCTCAACTTCAAGCTGCCGCCGGGCGGGATCGTGGGCATCATCGGCCCGAACGGGGCCGGCAAGTCGACGCTCTTCCGCATGCTGACCGGTCAGGAGACGCCCGACAACGGCGAGATCGTCGTCGGAGAGAGCGTCAAGCTCGGCTATGTCGACCAGAGCCGCGACGCGCTCGACCCCAACAAGACGGTCTGGGAGGAAATCTCGGGCGGCAACGAGATCATCACGCTCGGCAAGCGCGAGGTGAACTCGCGAGCCTATACCTCGGCCTTCAACTTCAAGGGCGGCGACCAGCAGCAGAAGGTCGGCAACCTCTCGGGCGGCCAGCGCAACCGTGTGCACCTTGCCAAGATGCTCAAATCCGGCGCCAACGTCCTCCTCCTCGACGAGCCGACCAACGACCTCGACACCGAAACCCTCGCCGCGCTCGAAGAAGCGCTGGAGGAATTCGCCGGCTGCGCCGTGATCATCAGCCACGACCGCATGTTCCTCGACCGCCTCGCCACGCACATGCTGGCGTTCGAGGGGGACAGCCACGTCGAATGGTTCGAGGGAAATTTCGCCGACTACGAAGCGGACAAGGTGCGGCGCCTCGGGCCGGACGCGGTCAACCCGAAGCGCGCAACGTACAAGCCGCTGACGCGCTGACGCTTAACTCGGTTGATAAGCAATAAATAAGGCCCGGGCGCGGAGCGCCCGGGCCTGCACGCTGGCGTTCCCTCAATCAGCATGCGGCTCCTTGTGGGAGTGGCCGCACTCAAGCGTGGTTTTCACCACAATGCAAGCGCAAACGACCAAAATCCGCGCAATACTGCAAGTGCACATTGAATAGGCAGAACCGTATCAGATCGGCAGCCCGGTGCGCGCCTTGACTGTGCGGATGCTCATGTTCGAGTGGATGCGCGCAACCCCCGGCAGGCGGGCCGAGAGCCGCCGGTGCAGACGCTCGAAGTCCTCGTGGTCGCGGCAGATGACGCGCAGGATATAGTCGGACTGCCCGGCCATCAGGTGGCACTCCAGCACCTCGGGAATGTCCTTGACCGCCGCCTCGAACGCATCGAGCGCCGCCTCGCTCTGGCTGGTCAGCCCGACCTCGATGAAGAACTGCATGGAAAAGCCGAGCCGCTGCCCATTGAGCGCCGCCCGGTAGCCATCGATCAGCCCGCGCTCCTCGAGCGTGCGCACCCGCCGGTGGCAGGCCGAAGGCGAGAGACCCACCGCCTCGCCCAGCTCCTGCACGCTCCTGCGGCTATCGTCCTGCAACGCGCGAAGAATCTTTCGATCTAGCTCGTCAATCTGCAATCGTTTCCCGCCATATGCTGGATCGTTCGGAGAATTTTCGAAACACTCGCCGTCCTCGCGTGAGTTTGCAAGGACTTTCCGGGCGTTTCCTGCTTGATTGAACCATTCTGCAAGGAGGGAGACGCCATGCGCATCGGTGTTCCGAGAGAAATCAAAAACCATGAGTACCGGGTCGGCCTCACGCCCGAAAGCGTTGCAGAGCTGACCCATCAGGGCCATGAGGTGCTGGTCGAGAAGGATGCCGGCGCCGGCATCGGCGACGACGACCCGGACTACCGCGCCGCCGGCGCCACCATCCTGCCCACTGCCGCCGCCGTCTTCGAAGCGGCGGACATGATCGTCAAGGTCAAGGAGCCGCAGCCCGCCGAGCGCGCCCTGCTCCGCCCCGGCCAGATCCTCTTCACCTACCTCCACCTTGCGCCCGATCCGGACCAGACCCGCGATCTCGTCAACTCCGGCGCCATCGCCATCGCCTACGAAACCGTCACCGACGCTTCCGGCGGTCTGCCGTTGTTGAAGCCGATGAGCCAGGTGGCCGGACGCATGTCGATCCAGGCCGGCGCCACGGCGCTCGAAAAGGCCCATGGCGGACGCGGCGTGCTGCTGGGTGGCGTGCCGGGGGTGAAGCCGGCCAGGGTCGCGATCCTCGGCGGTGGCGTCGTCGGCTTTCATGCCGCCGAGAACGCCGTCGGCCTGTCGGCCGATGTCACCATCCTCGACAAGAGCCCGGCCGCGCTCGAGCGGCTCTCCAACCATTTCGGCGCACGCGCCCGCGTCATCTATTCCAACAAGGCCTCGATCGCCGAGGCCGTCGCCAGCGCCGACCTCGTCATCGGCGCGGTGCTGATTCCCGGCGCCTCGGCGCCCAGGCTCGTCACGCGCGAAATGCTGGGCACGATGAAGCAGGGCGCGGTGCTGGTCGACGTCGCCATCGATCAGGGCGGGTGCTTTGAGACCTCACGCCCCACGACCCACGCCGAGCCGACCTACGTGGTCGACGGCATCGTGCACTACTGCGTCGCTAACATGCCGGGCGCGGTGGCCCGCACCTCGACCTACGCGCTCAACAACGCAACGCTTCCGCATGTGGTCAAGCTCGCCAATCTCGGTTGGCGCGATGCGCTCCTTGCCGACCAGCACCTGCGGGCCGGCCTCAACGTGTGGCGCGGACACGTCACCTGCGCGCCGGTCGCGCAGGTACAGAACTACGAGTTCATGTCGCCCGATGCGGCGCTCGCCGCATAAACACGCGACGGCCGAACGAGGTGAGGACGCGGGATCGAAATCCCGCGCCCCCTCGGGGATGTCGCAAGGGAGCGTCGGCCCTTGCGGCGGCTCGCCCGAAACCGTGTCCGTACCGGAAAATGTCGTTCGCCAGGAGAAACGGGCGGACCCGGCAAGGGTTCCCCCGCCCGATCGCACCGCCCATGCGTGGTTATGCGGATGACGAGCGGTATGGATTCATGATGAACGCAGGTTCTTGCGCAGGTTAACTGTCATCGCCTGCGCGAAACGCCATGATCGGACCGGAACGTCATCGAAGGTCCGGAAATGTCGACGCCGCATGACATCTGCACAGCGCTCCGCGCCTATCGGATGCGGGCGCGCCTGCGCCAGCGGACGGTCGCGAGCGCCCTCGGCGTGGCGCAAAGCCAGGTCAGCCGCTGGGAAAACGGCCTCGACACCCCTCGTGCGCATCACGCCGCTGCCCTGGAGCGGTTGCTGTGGGGGGCCGACGACGAGCCGCTGGCCGTGCTGCGCCATCGCGTCTCGGGCTCTTCGCGCAACCTGCTGCTGCTCGATCGGGGCTTCCATGTGCTCGCCCGGGCCAACCCGTTCATGAGACGGCCCGATCCGCTGCAACGCTTCGGCTGGGTGCTCGACCCGCGCGCCAACCCCGCGGCTATCCCGTTCCATGCGCGCTATCGCGCGCTGATGGAAAATCCGCGGGGAGCGACGGGTATTGTCCTCGCCCTGCCCTTCGTCGACGCAGACGAACGCTGGACGGTCCACATGCAGGCCGTCGTCTGCACCGTTTCCGAAGCCGCCATATGCCTTGCCGAGCTCGCCTTCGCACCGGCCGAAGACGGGGATGCCGCGCCCCTGCTGAATGAGACGTGCCTCGAACAGGGCCAGACGCCCGCCCCCTGGCCCGCCGCGCTCCGGCAATTGCTGACGCCCGACACGCCCATCGCGTCACGGCCAAGCAATTTGGTGGATATCCGGCAATCTTCGGCCTGATTCACATGCGTTTGATGCAAGTTGTGCGCACGCTGCTATGCCGTTTTACGCAAACTCGCGGCTAGATCGCACCGCACCGACAATGATGACGAAGGGATTTTCCATGAAGACCGCTTTCGCCCGTTTCGCCGCTCCGGCCGCTCTCTTCGTTGCCGCCCTGCTCGCCGGCACCGCCTTCGCCGACGGCGCGTCGATCTCCGGCACCGCCAGCTATCGCGAGCGCATCGCCCTGCCGCCCGATGCGGTTCTCGAAGTTCAACTGACAGACGTCTCCCTTGCCGACGCGCCCGCCAAAGTCATTGCCTCGACCCGTGTCGACCCGGCCGGACAGGTGCCGATCCCCTTCACCCTCTCGTTCGATCCGGCAAGCATCGAGGATCGCGCGACCTACGCCATTTCCGCCCGCATCGAGGTGGGCGACGATCTCTGGTTCATCACCGATACGCGCAATACGGTCGATCCGCTCTCCGTCGAACTGCCTGTCGATCTGATGCTGGTCCGCGCCTCGTCGGGCGAGCCGACGACGGAACCGGCCGGCGAGTCCCCGGCGGCCGAAGAGCCTGCGGAAGGCGAACCAGCCGAAGAACCCGCCGCCGACGCCGCTCTCGAGGGCGACTGGCGGCTCATTGAGCTCGACGGCGAACCGGCAGCGCAGGGCTTCGAGACGACGCTCATCGTCTCGCCCGGCCAGATCGGTGGCAATGGCGGCTGCAACACCTATGGCGGCAATCTCGAAGTCACCGGCTCGAAAATCGACATCACCAACGTTTTCTCGACGATGATGGCGTGCGAGGAGTCCCTGGCCCAGGAGCAGGCCTTCTTTGCCGCGCTCGAAAACGCCGACAGCTACGAAATCGTCGACGGCGTCCTGCAGTTGAAGGGAGCCGATGGAACGGTGCTGGCGCGGCTGGAACGGTAGCGAACGGTGGACAGCGCTGAGGCCCACATATGAAGCCCCGCGCCATTGGTGCGATGGCACGGGGCCGAGGGTGTCGGTGCAAACAACCTCTGCCGAAGGATGAACCTACGGTGACCGAAATATAACGTATCCGTGACGTGTGGTCATCCGTTTTGCGCCATCCGTATTGTAATTTTTACGCATACCGATGAACCTTTAGGCAGGCGTTTCGCGGCGCGACCGACGGAAGGGAGATGCCGGTCTGCCGTTTCCTCGCCGCCCCAGCACTTTGGCCTCCTCGACGTGCGCTGGCACGTCGTTTGCAACGGGCCGATCGGTGCAAACACCTCTGCCGGAGATCGGCCGCTCGGTCGGTCCCGGCAGCCGGCTTTCAGCCCTCGAAGGGCGACTGCAGCACGTGCGTCGCCTTGATCGCCGCCGAAGCGCGGTTCTCCACCCCGAGCTTGGCATAGACCTGCTCCAGGTGCTTGTTGACCGTGCGCGGGCTCAACCCCAGGATTTCTCCGATATCGCGGTTGGACTTGCCGCGCGCGATCCACAGCAGCACCTCGCTCTCACGCTGGGTGAGCCCGAAATTCTGCTTGAGGATCTCGTCCGGATTGTCGCCCGTCGGCGCCAGCAGGCGGAAAAGATGCTCGTCCGCCCCCATGCTGCCGAGGCAGACCAGTTGCAGGCTGCCGGCGTTCGCCGGATCGAGGGCGAAGGTTTCGCCCGCCTTGGCCACGGTATCGCCCCGCGTCGCAAGCCAATCGCGCACGCGCATACCCACCCTGGCCGCGCCGTCGATTCCGGCCGACGCGAGCAACCGGCTCGCCTGGGGCGTCGCCCATTGCACCTCGCCGCCGCTGGAAATCGCCATCAGGTGGCGCCCGGCGGCGTCGAGCGCCACGCGCGCGCTCTGCGCGGTGCGGGCATTGGCAAGGTGCACGCGGATGCGGGCCCTCAGCTCATCGATGTTGATCGGCTTGGTGAGGTAGTCGACTCCACCGCTTTCGAGCGCATGCACGACATGTTCGGTTTCGGTCAGGCCCGTCATGAAGATCACCGGCACATGCGCCACCGCCGGATCGGCCTTCAACCTCCGGCACGTCTCGAACCCGTCGAGGCCGGGCATCACCGCATCCATCAGGATGATGTCCGGCGTCACCCGCCCGGCAATGCCGAGCGCCGCCTCGCCGCTTTTGGCCACCAGCACCGTCACGCCCGCTTCCTCCATGGCGCTGGTGAGGAACCCCAGCGCCTCGGGGGAGTCGTCGACGACGAGCACCACGTCCTGATCGCGCATGAGCTCACTCATCTTCGCTCACACCCTCGAGGATTTGCGTGTAGCCGGTGAAATCATAGGCCTCCATGCGTTCGCGCAGGGTATCGACCAGCGGACCGTTCTCGCGTTCGCGCGCCAGCTCGGTCAGCTTGGCGTCGATTGCGCGCACGTGTCCGATCTGCCCGAGGCTGATGAGCTCGCGCAAGTGCTCAGGGCCGGGCGAGCGCAGTTTTGTACCGCCGTTCAACGCCCGTGCCGTCTTCAGCGGCGGCTCCTCCTCCACCCATTCGAGATCGAGGTGCGTCTCGAGCTTCTCGATGAGCTGTCTGAGGTTGAACGGCTTGGCGATCGCGTCGTTGTGGCCGGGGTCCCCCTCCGGCTTGTTGGCCCCGTCCCCGATATTGGCCGAGAGCATGACGATGGGCGCTGCCTGCCCCGCCTCGCGCAGGCGCTCCACCAGCTCCCAGCCGGTCATGCCGGGCATCAGGATATCGATGAAGAAGAGGTCCGGCTTTACCCCCTCCGCCAGTGCCAGGCAGCTCGGCCCGTCGACGGCGGTCAGGACCGTGAAGTCGAGGGGTTGCAGCAGCTCGCGCATCATCTCGCGATGATCGGCGTTGTCGTCGACCACCATGATCGTCCGGCGCGCACCCTTGTAGGTCCGGATACGCCGATCCTCCAGCGTCCGCGCTGCCGGCCGCTCGACCTTGAAGAGCATGAGACGCACCTGGAACGTCGCCCCCTTCCCCGGCGCGCTCTCGACCGCGATGGAGCCGCCCAGCGTTTCCGTCAGCAGCTTGGTGATGGTCAGCCCGAGCCCGATGCCGGGCTTCAGCCGATTGTGCTCGCCCTCCCCGCGCACGAACGGCTCGAAGATACGCCCGATGTCGTTGGGGGCAATGCCGTGCCCGCTGTCGGCGATCCGGAACGTTGCGACCTGCGAGCGATAGGTGATGTCGAACGCAACGAAGCCGCCATCGGTGAACTTGATGGCGTTGGAGAGGAGGTTGACCAGGATCTGCCGCAGCCGCTTCTCGTCCGTCCGCACATATTGCGGCAGGTTCGCCGCCCGCGTGTGGCGGAACTCCAGTCCCTTGGCCTCTGCCTGCAAACGGAACATGTCGACGATCTGGTCAAGGAAGTCGTGGATGTTGATCTCGTTTGAATAAACCTGCAGCCGCCCCGCCTCGATGCGCGAGATGTCGAGCAGGCCGTCGATCAGTCCCGAGAGGTGCTCGGCGCTGCGCCGGATGACCTGGATCGAAGATCGCCGACCGGCCGGCACGCTCTCGTCGCGCTCGAGGATCTGCGCATAGCCCAGCACCGCGTTGAGCGGCGTGCGCAGCTCATGGCTCAAACCGACGACATACCGGCTCTTGGCCTGATTGGCGGCCTCCGCCGTTTCCTTGGCCCTCTGCAGCGCGGCGTCGGTACGGCTGTGGGCCGCGATTTCCTTGAGCAGCAGCGTGTTCTGTCGCGTGCTCTCCTCTTCGGCGACGACCCGGCTGTCGCCAGCCAGCACCAGGAACCAGGTGACGATCCCCGCCACCACCGCGAAAACGAAGAAGACGACCGCGATGGTGCCGCCGACGACCTCCGCCGTCTCCGGCGCCGCCCGGCTGGCGAAATAATAGATCAGGCTGAGTATGGCCCCGATCATCGCCACCGCCAGCCCCGAGGCGATGCCGTATCGCCCGAGCCGCGTCTGGAGCTTTTCCAGCGCCCAATCCGGCAGAATGCTCGCCGCTACCGCCTGCGTCTGCGCCTTGAGATGGGCATTCGGCTTGCACATGTCGTGACAGCGCGCGTCGAGCGAGCAGCAGAGCGAGCAGATCGGCGCCGCATAGGCCGGGCACCAGGCCATGTCCTCCGGCTCAAACGGATGCTGACAGATCGAGCAGGCAATGGTCGCCTTGTTCTGCCACTCCTTGCGCGGTTTTCTCGCGAGGTAATACCTGCCCTTGGTCGCCCATGCGATCGTCGGCGAGGCGATGAACGCGACGATCAGCGCGATATAGGGCGCCAGCGCCGCCGCCATCCCCCCGAATGCGCCGAAATGCGCGGCGAGCGCCACCGTCGCCGCCAGCAACATCGACCCGAGCCCGACGGGGTTGATGTCGTAGAGATGGGCGCGCTTGAACTCGATGCCGGGCGGGGCCAGCCCCAGCGGCTTGTTGACGAAGAGATCGGCCGAGATCGAGCAGAGCCACGCCATGGCGACGATGGAGAAGATGCCAAGCGTCTCCTCCAGCAACTGGTAGATGCCGAGCTCCATCAGGAGGAGCGCGATGGCGACGTTGAAGACCAGCCACACCACCCGCCCCGGATGGCTGTGTGTCAGCCGCGAGAAAAAGTTCGACCAGGCGAGCGAGCCCGCATAGGCGTTCATCACGTTGATCTTCAGCTGGCTGACGACGACGAACACCGCCATCAGGATCAGCGCCAGCGTCTCGTTAGGGATCATGTAGCCGAAGGCGACGGCATACATCTGCGCGGGTTCCGACGCATGTTCGGGCGAAACACCCGCCGACAGCGCCAGCACCGCCAGGAACGAGCCCGCCAGAAGCTTCGGTGCGCCCATCACCACCCAGCCTGCTCCGGCCAGAAACACGCCGAGCTTGTGCCGCTTGCGCTTGGCCCGCTCCTCGGCCGGCAAAAACCGCAAAAAGTCCACCTGCTCGCCGATCTGCGTCATCAGCGCCAGGATCACCGCCGAGGCCGCCCCGAAGCTCGCGACGTCGAACGGCGACATGCCGCCGAGCGGCGCCGAAGGCTGGTTGAGCCCGGCGAACGCCCGCCACACGTCGAACTGCCCCCAGTCCATGAAGGCGATGAAGAAGAACGGCGCGATGTTGAGGACGATCCACACCGGCTGCGTCATCAGCTGGAACCGGCTGATGAGCTTGACCCCGTGCGTCACCAGCGGAATGACCGCCACGGCCGAGATGATATAGCCCATCCAGAGCGGAATCCCGAACGCGAGCTGCAAGGCGCTCGACATGATCGAGGCTTCGATTGCAAAGAGGATGAAGGTGAAGCTCGCATAGATCAGCGAAGTGATGGTCGAGCCGATGTATCCGAAGCTCGCCCCGCGGGTGAGCAGGTCGATATCGACCCCGTGGCGCGTTGCATAGCGCGAGATCGGCAGGCCGACCGCCAGAATCGCGATGGACGCGATGACGATGGCGATGATCGCATTGGTCGTGCCGTAGGAAAGCGTGATCGCCCCGCCGATGGCCTCCAGCGCCAGAAACGAGATCGCGCCTATGGCGGTCTGCGAGATGCGATTGCTTGAAAAGCGCCGCGCCGACTTGGCGGTAAAGCGCAGAGCGTAGTCCTCCAGGGTCTGGTTGGCGACCCACCGGTTGTATTCACGCCTGATGGGTATGATCCGTTGCCGTGCCATCGCCCCGCTAAGTTTCCGCCCAATTCCGCGCCAGAGAACGTCACTGCCTAAAAAAGTGACGCCAAGTTCCTAGCATATTCTCTTCTGGGTTCGTGCAGATTCTTCGCTGGCGGCAAATCAGGCACCTTGTTGCCAGGGATCGATAACCTTCCGGACGGCCATCGCCTTGAAGGGCGATATATCACGTGTGGCAACCGCAGCATCCGTCGCCAACGCGATAGCTGCGATCATGCCGTCCGCCTCCGAAACTGTCAGCCCGGAAGAACGCGCTGTGGTCACGGCTCCACCGTAGGCAATGGCGGCCCGCGTATCGAACGGCAGGATACGATCGGCGAAATCATCGATGAAAAGCTGAGTAATCCGTTGCTCCAGAAGATCCCGCCGCTTGCCTTGCGGCATGGAACGCACGCCGAAGACCAGCTCACGCACCGTAATCGCGGTGAGAAAGAGTGATGACGGAGGCTGCCGGTCCAGCCAGGCGAGGACGGCGGATGACGGATTCGGGCGGAGAGGTTCCGATACGGTGTTGGTATCGAGAATGATCATTCGATCTTCATCGGCTCCGCCGGAGTTTTCTCCCTGCCGGCGAGGAAATCGGCCGGCAGAAGGCCGCCATAGCGCTCATGCAGATAAGTCCCGAAGCCCTTGCCTTTGGAGCGAACATGCTCCGCGATCGCCTGCCGGACTTCTGCCTCGGCGCTGCGGTTATTCTCGGCCGCGATCCTCTTGAGGGCTTCCAGGTCCCCTTCTGGAATGTTGCGAATGCTCATGCTGGCCATATGCCATCTCCTTGATGGATAGCATCCTATGACCGATAGCTAGCATTTTGCCAGCAGATTTTCAATGCCGCTAGCGCAGAGACCCGCTTACGTCAATCGACGTATAGGGGTTTGCTGGCCTTCGTCACAAAGTCCCCGTCCATGGTCGGCTCCTCCCCTTTGCCGGCGCAGGGAACCAAGTTGAGGGACAAACTGATGAACAAGACATTCGCGCTCGGCGCGGCATTGGCGGGCACGCTCACCCTGTCGATGGCGCCGGCCTATGCGCAGGACGAGCCGATCAAGGTCGGCATCCTGCATTCGCTCTCGGGCACGATGGCGATCTCTGAAACCACGCTCAAGGACACCATGCTGTTCCTCATCGAGCAGCAGAACGCCAAGGGCGGCCTCCTCGGGCGCCAGCTCGAGCCCGTCGTCGTCGACATCGCCTCGGACTGGCCGCTCGCCGCCGAGAAGGCCCGCGAGCTGCTGGCGGTCAACGAGGTCGACGCGGTCTTCGGCTGCTGGACCTCGGTCTGCCGCAAGTCGGTGCTGCCGGTATTCGAGGAACTCAACGGCCTCCTCTTCTACCCCGTCCAGTACGAGGGCGAGGAAAGCCAGCGCAATGTCTTCTACACCGGCGCCTCGCCCAACCAGCAGGCCATCCCCGCCGTCGACTACCTGGCGGAAGAGGAAGGCGTCGAGCGCTGGGTGCTCGCGGGCACCGACTACGTCTATCCGCAGACGACCAACAAGATCCTCGAGCAATACCTGCTCGATTCCGGCGTCGCGCCCGAAGACATCATGATCAACTATACGCCCTTCGGTCACTCCGACTGGCAGACCATCGTCTCCGAGATCAAGGCCTTCGGCTCGGAAGGCAAGAAGACCGCCGTCGTCTCGACCATCAACGGCGACGCCAACGTGCCCTTCTACCGCGAACTCGCCAATCAGGGCATCGCCGCCGAGGACATCCCCGTCGTCGCCTTCTCGGTCGGCGAGGAGGAGCTTTCCGGCTTCGACACCTCCCCGCTCGTCGGGCACCTGGCCGCCTGGAACTACTTCATGTCGGTCGAAACCCCCGAGAACGCGGAGTTCATCACCGCCTGGCACGAGTTCATCGGCAGCGAGGACCGCGTGACCAACGATCCGATGGAAGCCCACTACATCGGCTTCAATCTCTGGGTGAAGGCCGTCGAGGCCGCCGGCTCCACCGATCCGGATGCCGTCATCGACTCGATCGTCGGGCTCGAAACGCCGAACCTCACCGGCGGCATCGCCACCATGCTTCCCAACCATCACGTCACCAAGCCCGTCCTCATCGGCGAGATCCAGGACGACGGCCAGTTCTTCGTGGTCTGGGAGACCGAGGACCTCGTTCCGGGCGACGCCTGGTCCGATTTCCTGCCGGAATCGGCGATGCTCGAAGCCGATTGGACCGCCCCGATCAACTGCGGCAACTACAATACGCAGACCCAGACCTGCGGCGGCTCGGACGTGGCCTCGGCCAACTGAACCTGCTGACGACACCTCCGGGGGCGGTTCGCCGCCCCCGTTTTTCCCATTTCCGACACGCCGGAACCGATGCCCCCGATCCGTTCGCTCCGCTTCGTCTTCGCCTGCCTCGGCCTCGCGCTGACGCTCCTCGCCGGCCCCGCCCGCGCGCAGGACATCCCGGTCCTCATCCAGTCCATGGGCGAGGCGAGCCTGCGTGAGCTCGGCGGCATCGTCGAAGACCTCGCCGCCACCGGCGACAGCGCCGTCGCGCCTGCTCTGGAAGCGCTCGCCGCCGGCGATCTCTACGTGAACGAAGCGGACGGCCAGGTCGTCATCGTCTCCCGCAACCGCATGTACGCTCCGGTGAGTGAGGAAGAAATCGGCCCCGCCGCCGATGCCGATCTTTCCCGCATCCGCATCAACAACAGCCTTCGCCGCGACGTCGCCGCTGCGCTCGGCAGCCTGACGCTGATGAGCGACAGCGCGTCCGTGCGCCTTTCCGCCGCCCGCTCCATGCGCGCCAATCCGTCCGAAGAGAACCTGGCACTGCTCGACGAGGCACTTGCTGCCGAGACAGACGCGACCGTGCGCAGCGCCATGGAAACCGCCCGCGCCGTCACCATCCTTTCCCTCGACGAGGCGAGCATCGAGGAAAAGCGCGCCGCCGTTCCTGTCGTGGCGCAGAATGCCGGGCGCGAGGCGATCACCATCCTCAATTCCGCCCTCGGCGCCGCCCCCGAGGCGCTCGCCACCGACATCCGCTCGGCCATTGCCGGCCTCGAGCAGGAGCGCGCCGTCTGGGCGGCGTTGCAGAACGTCTGGTTCGGCGTCTCGCTCGGCTCCGTGCTGCTGCTCGCCGCCATCGGGCTTGCCATCACCTTCGGCGTCATGGGCGTCATCAACATGGCCCATGGCGAGATGGTGATGCTGGGCGCCTACACCACCTTCGTCGTTCAGGACGTCATCCGCCGCAACGCGCCCGAGCTCTTCGACTATTCGCTCGCCATCGCCCTGCCGCTCGCCTTCCTTATCACGGCCCTCATCGGCATTGCCATCGAGCGCGGCGTCATCCGCTGGCTCTACGGACGCGCGCTCGAAACGCTGCTCGCCACCTGGGGTCTGTCGCTGATCCTCCAGCAGACGGTGCGCTCCATCTTCGGCCCGACCAACCGGCAGGTCGGCAATCCGAGCTGGATGTCGGGCTCGTTCGAATTCTACGGCCTCGCCATCACCTGGAACCGCTTCTGGATCGTCCTTTTCGCCATCGCGGTCTTCGCGACATTGCTCGTGGTGCTGAACCGCACCTCGCTTGGCCTCCAGATGCGCGCCGTCACGCAGAACCGCCGCATGGCCTCGGCCATGGGCATCCGCACCCCCTTCGTCGACGCCATGACCTTCGGCCTCGGCTCCGGCATCGCGGGCCTCGCCGGCGTTGCCCTCTCCCAGATCGACAACGTTTCGCCCAACCTCGGCCAGGGCTACATCATCGACAGTTTCATGGTCGTCGTCTTCGGCGGGGTGGGCAATCTCTGGGGCACCCTCGTCGGCGCCCTGACGCTCGGCATCGCCAACAAGTTCCTCGAACCCTATGCCGGCGCCGTGCTCGGCAAGATCCTCATCCTCGTCCTCATCATCCTCTTCATCCAGCGCCGCCCACGAGGCCTCTTCGCGCTCAAGGGAAGGGCGGTGGAGTCGTGATGATGATGAGCAAAGTCATGAAGTTGAACCCAGAACCTTCGGCTATCGCCTCCCTCCCCCTTGAGGGGAGGGATCGAGGGTGGGGGTCGTTGGGTGGCGCACGATGGACCCCCGCCCCTAACCCCTCCCCTCAAGGGGGAGGGGAGCCCGCCCGGTGGAGCCGCAACCCATGATCACCCAGGCCATCCTCCGCGCCCTCGACAAGAAGGCCATCTGGCTCGTCGCGATCCTCTTCGCGCTCGCCGTCGCCGTGCCCGCCGCCAACCTGCTCATTCCGCCGGGCCAGTTCGGCCACGTGCCGACCTACATCGTCACGCTCTTCGGCAAGTACCTGACCTATGCGATGCTCGCGCTCGCCCTCGATCTCGTCTGGGGCTATTGCGGCATCCTTTCGCTCGGCCACGGCGCGTTCTTCGCGCTCGGCGGCTATGCCATGGGCATGTATCTCATGCGCCAGATCGGCACGCGCGGCGTCTATGCCCATCCCACGCTCCCCGACTTCATGGTCTTCCTCAACTGGCGTGAACTCCCCTGGTACTGGCAGGGCTTCGACCAGTTCTGGTTCGCCTGCCTGATGATCGTCATGGTCCCCGGCCTCCTCGCCTTCATCTTCGGCTTCTTCGCCTTCCGCAGCCGCGTGACGGGCGTCTATCTCTCGATCATCACCCAGGCGATGACTTTCGCCCTCCTGCTCGCCTTCTTTCGCAACGACATGGGCTTCGGCGGCAACAACGGCCTCACCGACTTCAAGGACATCCTCGGGGCGCCGGTGCAGGCCGCAGCGACTCGCAACGCACTCTTTGCCGCGACCGCCATTGCGCTCGCCCTTTCGGTCCTCGTCTGCTCGATGATCGTCAATTCCAAGCTCGGCAAGGTGATGGTTGCCGTGCGCGATGCCGAAAGCCGCACGCGCTTCCTCGGCTACCGCGTCGAATACGTGAAGCTCTTCGCCTTCACCGTCTCGGCGATCATGGCCGGCATCGCCGGCGCCCTCTACGTGCCGCAGGTCGGCATCATCAATCCGGGCGAGTTCGAACCGGCCAACTCCATCGAGGTCGTCATCTGGACCGCCGTCGGCGGGCGCGGCACCATCGTCGGGCCGATCATCGGGGCGATCCTCGTCAACATGGGCAAATCGTACTTCACCGGCGCCCTGCCCGAGCTCTGGCTCTTTGCGCTCGGCGCCCTTTTCGTCTTCGTCACCCTCTTCCTGCCCAAGGGCATCGTCGGCCTTGTCGGCCAGTGGCGCGCGATGATCCGCCGGCGCGAAACCGCCCCTCGTCCCGCTGCTCCACCGCCGCCTCCCCTGGCCGCCAACGCAGCCGAACTCGGCGAAGACCCCGCCACCCTCGGCCCCCAGCCCAAGCCCGCGGAGTAGGTGGATGCAGAGCGCTCAGGACACCATGCTCTACCTCGACGGCGTCTCGGTCGCCTTCGACGGGTTCAAGGCGCTGAACAACCTCTCGATCATCGTGCGCCCCGCCGAGATGCTCGCCATCATCGGCCCGAACGGCGCCGGCAAGACGACGATGATGGACATCATCACCGGCAAGACCCGCCCCGATGTCGGCGATGTCTACTTCGACGGCCGCACCGACCTCACCCGTCTCGATGAAGCCGCTATCGCCAATCTCGGCATCGGCCGCAAGTTCCAGAAGCCGACGGTCTTCGAGAGCCACACGGTCTGGAACAATCTGGAAATGGCATTGAAGAAGCCACGCGGCATCTTCTCGACCCTCTTTTATTCGGCGAGCGACGAGGACATCGCGCGCATCGAGGACATCCTCGGAACCGTGCGCCTCACCGACCGCAAGGACGACCTCGCCGCCGACCTCTCCCACGGCCAGAAGCAGTGGCTCGAGATCGGCATGCTGCTCGCGCAGGACCCCAAGCTCCTCCTCGTCGATGAGCCCGTCGCCGGAATGACCGATGCCGAAACCGTCGAGACCGCCCGGCTCTTGAAGGACATCGCCCAAACGCGCTCCGTCGTTGTCGTCGAGCACGATATGAGCTTCGTGCGCGATCTCGCCACCCGCGTCGTCTGCCTTGCCGAAGGCTCGGTGCTCGCCGAAGGCAGCCTCGACCAGGTGAGCGCCAACCCCATCGTCATCGAGCGGTATCTGGGACGCTGATCATGACCACCGCCCTTTCCGTTGCCGCCATCGACCTCCACTACGGCGCCGCCCAGGCGCTGAAGGGCGTCACTATCGCGTGCCGCCCCGGCCGCATCACCGCCGTCCTCGGGCGCAATGGCGTCGGCAAATCCTCGACGCTGCGCGCCATCACCGGCATCAACCAGATTTCGGCCGGCGCCATCGCCTTCGGTGAGGAGACGCTGAAGAAGCTCCCGCCCTACAAACGCGCCCGCTTGGGGCTGGGCTACGTGCCGCAGGGCCGTGAGATCTTTCCGCTGTTGACCGTCAAGGAAAACCTCGAGACAGGCTATGCCGGCCTGCCGCGGGGCGAGCGCAACATTCCCGAATACATCTTCGAGTTGTTTCCCGTTCTCAAAACCATGCTCTCGCGCCGCGGCGGCGACCTCTCGGGCGGCCAGCAGCAGCAACTCGCCATCGGGCGCGCGCTGGTCACCCGCCCGAAAGTTCTGGTGCTGGACGAACCGACCGAGGGCATCCAGCCCTCGATCATCAAGGATATCGGACGCGCCCTGCAGTTCCTGCGCGACGAGAAGGGCATGACCATCCTCCTCGTCGAACAGTACCTGGATTTCTGCCGGGAAATCGCCGACGACATCTACGTCATGGACCGTGGCGAAATCCGTCACTCGGGGCCTGCGAGCGATCTCGACCTGCCCGAAGTGCGCCGACATCTGATGGTATAGAAAAGACGCCCGGCCTCGGGGGAGGTCGGGCGTCAAGCATCCAGGGGAGGACGCTATTTTTACTGCGTCACCAGACCCGCATCGACACAGGCCTGCAGGTCGATCGTGGTGAGATCGATCGTGGGCGTTTCGGCCTGGGCCATGGCGTCGGCTGGGGCGGCATCGTCGCTGGCCTCGTTGTCGCCGGCATTCTCCACGACCCCGTCGCCGGCCGATTCATTGGCGGACTCCGACACCGTGTCTCCGGCAGTCTGCAGATTGTTGCAGTGCTCCTGCACGAGCGGAAGTTCGGCTTCCGGAATAACCGTGCCGTTGATCGAAGTCTGTGCTGCGGCGGGCCCTGCAAACATCATCGCTGCGGCAAGAGCGGCGGTGGACGCCAGTACCTTGAATTGCATCTTTACTTCCTCTCCAATTATAGTTTTTCGCGGGTGCCTGCCCATCCGAACAACGCCCAGCCCCGCCATTTGTTGCGTCCGCCCCGCGGCGAGTGATCACGATTGTTTTGATCTTCTCTTGGAACCCAATGACTGCCGCTCTCAGTTCATCGCCTGAGTCTTCGCCACGGTTGCAGCGCGCGAACGGCGCCGGCCGCATCGGCGTCGGCACCCGTGACGGCCGCACCGTGCTCGCGACCCTCTACCAGGAGGGCTGCGCCAAGATCCGCCTGCCCAATACCCATTCACCGGCCCTCGAAGCCGTGCTGATCAACACGGCCGGCGGCCTCACCGGCGGCGACGATCTCTCCTGGTCCGTCGAGGCCGCACCCGACGCCCGCCTCGCGCTGACTACGCAGGCCTGCGAGCGCGTCTACCGCACCACCGGCCCGACCGCGCGCGTCGAAACGCGCCTCTCCGTCGGTGCCGGGGCCCATGTCGACTGGCTGCCGCAGGAAACAATCCTCTTCGAGGACTCCGCGCTCGATCGCCGCATCGAGATCGACCTGGCTGAAGACGCGAGCCTCACCGCCATCGAGGCGATCCTGCTGGGGCGCGACGCCATGGGCGAGGAGGCGCGCCACGCGCGGCTCTCCGACAACTGGCGCATCCGCCGCGCCGGACGGCTCGTCCATGCCGAGGCCACCCGCCTTTCCGACCATCCCTCATTCGAGCGCGATGCGCCCTCGCTACTCGCCGGCATGCGGGCCTTCGCCAGCCTCGTTCACATCGCCCCCAATGCCGAACGCCGCCTGCCGTCCATCCGCGCGCGCTTGCCCGACGATCCGCGCATCGCCGTCAGCGCCGACGGCGAACGTCTCGTCATACGTGCCATGGCGCAAAGCGGGCTTGCCTTGCGCCGGATGATCGTTCCAATTGTTGCCGACCTTTCCGGCGCCGGGAGCCTCCCGCGCCTCTGGCACAGCTGACTTTGCGAGAAAGCCTCCATGAACCTCACGCCCCGGGAAAAAGACAAGCTCCTCATCGCCATGGCCGCCAACGTGGCGCGCCGGCGCCTGGAGCGCGGTGTCAAGCTCAACCACCCGGAGGCCATCGCCCTCATCACCGATTTCGTCGTCGAGGGAGCCCGCGACGGCCGCCCCGTCGCCGAGCTGATGGAAGCGGGCGCCCATGTCATCACCCGCGATCAGGTGATGGAGGGCATCCCCGAAATGATCCACGACGTGCAGGTGGAAGCGACCTTTCCCGATGGCACCAAGCTCGTCACCGTTCACCAGCCGATCCGCTGATCCGGAGTTCAAAATGAAGAAGATCCTCCTCTCGCTCGCCCTCCTCGCCCTTGGCACCGCGCCGGCCTTCGCCCATCTCGATCCGGGCGAGCACGGTTCCTTCGCCGCCGGCTTCACCCACCCGATCTTCGGGCTGGACCACGTGCTGGCCATGGTCGCGGTCGGCCTGTGGGCCGCAACCGTGGGCGGGCGCGCTATGATCGGCGTGCCGGCAGCGTTCGTTGCCAGCATGGTCTTGGGCTTCGTGCTGGCGCTCAACGGCGCCGAGCTGCCCTTCGTCGAACCGGCGATCCTCGCCTCCGTCGTCGCCCTCGGCTTCCTCGTCGCCCTGGCGGTCCGGCTGCCCCTGCCCGCCGGCATGGCGATCGTGGCCGCCTTCGGCCTTTTCCACGGCTATGCCCATGGCGGCGAGATGGGCGCGGCCACGGCCTTCGAATACGGCGCCGGCTTTGCCGTGGCGACCGCGCTGCTTCACGTCGCAGGCATCGGCCTCGGGCTGCTGATCGGCCGCCTGCGCGGGCGGCTCTCGGGCGGCATCGTGCGCGCGCTCGGCGCGGCGACCGGCCTGGCCGGCCTGTGGCTCGCGTTCGGAGGCTGAGATGATCCCCGGAGAAATTCTGCCCCAACCCGGCGACATCGAGCTCAACGCCGGCGCGCCGACGGTGACCATCGAGGTCGCCAACACCGGCGACCGTCCGATCCAGGTCGGCTCCCACTACCATTTCTACGAGACCAACGCCGGCCTCGCCTTCGATCGCGAGACAGCGCGCGGCATGCGCCTAGACATCGCCGCCGGTACCGCGGTGCGCTTCGAGCCCGGCCAGGCGCGCGAGGTCACGCTCGTCCCCCTCTCGGGCGCGCGCATCGTCTACGGTTTCCAGCAGAAGATCATGGGACAGCTTTGATGACGACCAGGCAAGAAGATTTCAAGGCGGTCCTGGCCGCCCTGATCGAAGACCTCCACAAGGCCGGCACCAAGGACGCCGAAGCCATGCTGCACGTCGGAGGCATCGCCGCCAACCTCTGCGAGCAGATCAAGGCACGCAACTGGAGCGAGGCCAAGCGGCGGATGACCCCCGCCGACCATGACGTCCTGCGGCGTGAGTTCGCCGCGGCCGGCACGACGCATCATCGCGAGGGCCGCCTGGTGCAGGCCTATGCCATGCAGGCCCTGGGCACGTCGCTGGTCGCCGCCACCCAGCCGTCGCCGGAGGTGAAGCAAGGCGAGCAACTGCTCGATGAAGTCATCGACCGAGCCGTCGCCCTTTATCGGCGCACGGCGAAGAACCGCGCCTGACCCCCGAACGGAGCCCGCCATGCCCGCCCGCATCTCCCGCGCGACCTATGCCGATATGTACGGCCCCACCACCGGCGACCGGCTGCGGCTGGCCGATACCGACCTCATCATCGAGGTGGAGAAGGATTTCACCACCTATGGCGAGGAGGTGAAGTTCGGCGGCGGCAAGGTTATCCGCGACGGCATGGGCCAGTCCCAGCGCACCCGCGCCGAGGGCGCCGTCGATACCGTCATCACCAACGCCCTGGTCGTCGACGTCACCGGCATCTACAAGGCCGATATCGGCTTGAAGGAAGGCCGCATCGTCGGCATCGGCAAGGCCGGCAACCCCGATACCCAGCCCGGCGTCGACATCGTCATCGGCCCGTCGACCGAAGCCATCGCCGGCGAGGGCAGGATTTTGACCGCCGGCGCCATGGACGCGCACATCCACTACATCTGCCCCCAGCAGATCGAGGAAGCGCTGATGAGCGGCGTCACCACCATGCTCGGCGGCGGCTCCGGCCCCGCCCATGGCACGCTCGCCACCACCTGCACGGGCGCCTGGCACGTCGAGCGCATGATCGAGAGCTTCGACGCCTTCCCGATGAACCTGGCGCTCGCCGGCAAGGGCAACGCCTCCGTTCCCGCGCCGATCGAGGAAATGATCCTCGCCGGCGCTTGCGCCCTGAAGCTGCATGAAGACTGGGGCACGACCCCCGCCGCCATCGACAACTGCCTTTCGGTCGCCGACGCCTTCGACGTGCAGGTGATGATCCACACCGACACCTTGAACGAAAGCGGATTCGTCGAGGACACCGTCGCCGCCTTCAAGGGCCGCACCATCCACGCCTTCCACACCGAAGGCGCCGGTGGCGGTCATGCGCCGGACATCATCAAGGTGGCGAGCTTTCCCAACGTCATCCCGTCCTCGACCAACCCGACACGGCCCTATACCGGCAACACCATCGCCGAGCACCTCGACATGCTCATGGTCTGCCACCACCTCTCGCCCTCGATTCCCGAAGACGTCGCCTTCGCCGAGAGCCGCATCAGGAAGGAAACCATCGCCGCCGAGGACATCCTCCACGACATCGGCGCCTTCTCCATCATCTCGTCCGACAGTCAGGCCATGGGCCGTGTCGGCGAGGTGCTGATCCGCACCTGGCAGACGGCCGACAAGATGAGGAAGCAGCGCGGGCGCCTCCCCGAAGAGACCGGCGACAACGACAACTTCCGCGTCAAGCGGTACATCGCCAAGTACACCATCAACCCCGCCATCGCCCAGGGCGTCAGCAAGCACATCGGCTCCATCGAAGTCGGCAAGCGCGCCGACCTCGTCCTCTGGAACCCGGCCTTCTTTGGGGTGAAGCCGGAAATGGTGCTGCTCGGCGGCTCCATCGCCGCCGCCCCGATGGGCGATCCCAACGCCTCGATCCCGACGCCCCAGCCCATGCACTACCGCCCGATGTTCGCCGCCTACGGGAAACTCCGCACCAACTCCTCGGTCACCTTCGTCTCCAAGGCTGCCGCCGACGCGGGCCTGCGCAACCGGCTCGGCGTCGAAAAGCAGCTCCTGCCGGTGGAAAATACCCGTGGCGGCATCGGCAAGGCATCGATGATCCACAACTCGACAACACCCCACATCGAGGTCGATCCCGAGACTTACGAAGTACGCGCCGACGGCATTCTGCTCACCTGCGAACCGGCCACCGTCCTCCCCATGGCGCAAAGATATTTCCTGTTTTAAGCCCTTTTTGAGGGAACCAGTCTCCCCTCCGATGTCACCCCGGCGCAGGCCGGGGCCCATCCTGAGATGCAGCACCAGCCGCAAGGCGTATGAACGGACCGGGTGAAATGAGGTCAGGCACCGCCGCCACCACTCCCTCCGGCTGTCATCCCGGCGGAAGGCCGAGACCAGTAAACGACGCCGCTGATTAAGCACACCTCCCGCGCACGAACCCTGACGCCGGCGTTTACTGGATCCCGGCCTTCGCCGGGATGACAGCCGGTGGGTGGGACACCATGCTGCCACAGGCACAGTGCGTCCCCCTCCCCCTTGAGGGGAGGGGATAGGGGTGGGGGTGAGCCAGTGAGCCGCCGAGCCCTCCCGGCGAGGGGAAGGTGCCCTTCGGGGCACCTTCTCCCTCAGGGGGAGAAGGGATATCGTGCCCAGCGCCAGCTCAGATTGAGTCCCCCACCTCCCTCTAACCTTCCCCCACGAAAGCAGTCGTCATGCAGGACCGGCGGATCGTCCTGGCCGTTCTGGCCCTCGGACTGACCCAGATCATCGGCTGGGGCACCACGTTCAACTTGCCCGCCGTCCTCGGTCCGGCGATGGCCGCCGACCTCGCCGTGTCGCTGCCCGCGATCATGGCCGGCCCGACCGTCATGCTCGTCACCATGGCCGCGACGTCCTGGGCACTCGCGCCGCTCAACGAGCGTCACGGCCCTCATGCCGTGATGGCGGTCGGCTCCGCCATCGGCGCCGTGGGCCTCGCTCTCATCGCCCTCTCGCCCAACGTCTTCGTCTACTACGCGGCCTGGCTTATCCTCGGTTTTGCCGGCACCGCCATGCTGACGACGGCCGCGCAGATCGCCTTGGCCCAGATCGCCGGCGACAAAGCCCGCCAGGCGATCGGTGGGCTGATGCTCTTCGGCGGCCTCGCGACCACCATTTCCTGGCCCGTCGCCAACGCGCTTTCCGGCGCGATCGGCTGGCGCGGCGTCTGCGCTGTTTTCGCACTGGCGCTGCTTCTCGTGTGCGTCCCCCTCCACTGGCGCGCGCTGCGCCATTCGGCGCCGGCTGCGACCGAAAAGAGCGGAGACGGCAAGCCGGCCCCCGCCGTCGACAGGATCGCGTTCGCGCTGATGGCCGTCGCCATCGCCGCCAACGGCTTCGTCACCTGGGGCTTTTCGCTGACCATCATCATCCTGCTGACCGGCCGAGGTCTCTCGACCGACCTCGCCGTATCGACCGCGGCCATCATCGGCCTCATGCAGATCATCGCCCGGTTCATCGATTTCGCCGCCGGCCGGCGCTGGAACAGTGTGCAGGTCGGCCTTGTCGCCTCCGCCGCCCTGCCCCTGAGCTTCTGCATCCTCATCTTCGGCCATGGCCTGCCGGCCGCGCTCGCCTTCGTGGTGGTCTACGGGCTCGCTGGCGGAATGCTGGCCGTCGCCCGCGCGACCATTCCCCTGCACTTCTTTCCGCCCGGCGCCTATGCCCGCGCCTCCGCTCAGCTCGCCGGCCCCCTCAACCTCGCCTTCGCCGCCGCCCCGCCGGCCTTCGCCGCCATTCTCGCAAGCCTCGGGGCCGAGGCGGCCCTCACCATCGCCCTCGCCATGTCGCTCGTCGGCTTCGGCGCCCTCGCCTGCCTCACCCTGCGCCGCCGGCCGGCGTGAGGGGCCCCATGGCGCGGCCTGATTTCCTGATCTAAGCTCCTCTGATAGCGGCGGTCCCGCCGCATTGGGGCAACACGAAATGACTTACGTCTTCGCGCTTCTCATCGGCGTCGTCGCCGGCCTTCGCGCCTTCACCGCGCCCGCTGCGGTGAGCTGGGCGGCCGCCATCGGCTGGATCGACCTTTCGGGCACCTGGGCGTCCTTCATGGGCGCGACCGCCACGCCCTGGATTTTGACCATCGCCGCCCTCGCAGAGCTCGCCGGCGACAAGCTGCCCAACACACCGAGCCGCAAGGTTCCGATGCAATTCGGCGCCCGCATCCTCATGGGCGCCTTCTGCGGCGCGGTGCTCGGGCTTGCCGGTGGTGAATGGATCGGTGGGCTCGTCGCCGGCGCCATCGGCGCCGTGGTCGGTACGCTCGGCGGCGCGACGATGCGCGCCCGCCTCGCCGCCGCTTTCGGGCGCGACCTGCCCGCCGCCCTCATCGAGGATGTCGTCGCGATCGTTGCGGCCATACTCATCGTCATGTGGGTCGTCTGACCTGATGTGCTGGCACCGGCGGCGGCCTTGCGCTAGGTTCGGCGCAAGGAGAACACGAGCTTGATCTACGTCATAGCCACCGTCCGCATCCGCCCGGACGCGCTCGAAGCCTACGCCGGCATCGCCCACCCGGCGGTCGCCGCCGCGCGTGGTGAACCCGGCTGCATCCGCTTCGATCTCGGCGCCAGCCTCACCGATCCGCAGGCGCTGATCTTCATTCAGCAATGGGAGAGCCGCGAGGCGTTCGACGCGCATTTCGATGCTCCCCACACCGCCGCCTTCCGCGAAGCGATCAAGCCGCTGGTCACCGACGCCGTCGTCGAGATCATTCATCCCAAGCAGGTCGAGGCACTCTAGGGCGTCACAAACACACGCCCGTCATAGTTCTTGGCGAGCCTTCGAATCGTGCCTGCCTCTGATCGCAAAGGATACGCCATGCCGACGATCCCTCTTTCCGCCAGGTCCGCCCTGCCCGCCCTCGCCGCCGTCATGCTCCTCGGCGCGTCGGCCCACGCCCAGCCGGCCATCGCCGTGCAGTCGACGGTCGTCCTGACGCTCGGCACCGACGGCGACGCCGAAAAGCGCGTCATCCGCTACGAATGCGAGGGGCTGGAGCCGTTCGCCGTCGAATATATCAACGCCCGGCCCAACTTCCTCGCGCTGGTTCCGGTCGAGGGCGAGACGATGATCTTTGCGGCCGTCCTTTCCGCCTCGGGCGCCCGCTATGCCGCCGGAAGCTGGGAGTGGTGGACCTCGGGTTCCGAAGCGAGCCTGCGCGATCTGACGCAAGGCCCCGACGCCGAACCCGTGGCCACCTGCCTCGAGTTCACCGAGACGCCGTAGGGACGCTATGGAGGCTCTGCCGCTCACCGACCAGCTCTTCCCCCATATCCGCATCGTCATGGGGATGGTGGTCGGCCTCGGCATCACCCGCATTCTGATGGGCGTCGCCGGCCTCGTGCAGCATCCGAACCGCGCGAAGATGTCGCTCATCCATATCCTGTGGGCGCTCTCGATCCTCCTCGAGCTGGTCTTTTTCTGGTGGTGGCAATTTGCGCTCTATGCCATCCACGACTGGAACTTCGCGCTCTTCCTCTTCGTCGTCGGCTATGCAGTGGTGCTCTTCCTCATGGCGGCGCTCCTGTTTCCCGATAGCCTCGCCGAGTATGAGGGTTACGAGGATTTCTTCCTCAAACGCCGCAAGTGGTTCTTCGCCCTCTTCGGCCTGACCTTCGTCTTCGATCTCATCGATTCCATGGTCAAGGGCGAGGCGCATTTCGCCCGCTTCGGCTACGAGTACTACGTGCAGACACCCATCGGCGTGGCGCTCAGCCTCTTCGCCATATGGAACGGCAGCCCGCGCTTCCACCTCGCGCTCGTCGTCTTCCATCTCGTCTATCAGGCGTCCTGGATCCTGAGGCTCTTCTATACGCTCGGCTGAACCGCTATTGTTCCGCCCGGAAGCCTCGCATACCAGGAATTTGAATGCTTCGCGCGACTACGCATCTGCCCGCCGGCCATGGCCGCGGCGCCCCCTTCGATCTCGTCGTTCTCGCCCATGATGAGCGGCGCCTGCGCCGCAAGCTCCTTACGCTCGCCAAGGGCGACGAGGTGTTGGTGGATTTCCCCGAGACCATCACCCTCGACCATCATGGCGCGCTCCTCCTCGAGGACGGCCGCCTCGTCGAGGTGGTCGCCGCCGAGGAAAAGCTCCACGAAGTGCGCGCACGCGATTCCGAACACCTCATGCGCCTCGCCTGGCACATCGGCAACCGCCACACCCCCGCCCAGCTCGAGCGCAGCCGCATTCTTATCGCGCGCGATCATGTGCTGAAGACCATGCTCCAGGGCCTCGGCGCGACCGTCAGCGACGTCACCGAGCCCTTCTCGCCCGAGCACGGCGCCTACCATTCGCACAGCCACGGCCACGCCGACGCCGGCCACGCTCTGCTCTACCGCAAATGACGGACCCCGCCGCGCTGCAGCGGCTGCTGACCTGGCTTTCCCCCGCCTTCCCGGTCGGGGGGTTCGCCTGGTCGGCCGGATTGGAGACGGCCATAGTCGAGGGCCCGGTCAAGGATGCCGCCGCGGCCCGCGCCTGGATCGAGGCAAACCTGCGCCACGGCTCCATCCGTACCGATGCCATCCTCCTCGCCCATGCCCATCGCGGCCTCTCCGAGCCGCAGGCTCTGCGTGACCTCGCCGACCTCTGCCTCGCCCTCACCCCGGCACGCGAGCGGCGGCAGGAGGTGCTCGCCATGGGCGACGCGTTCGTTGCGGCCGCAAAGGCCTGGCCCTCGCCGCACTACACGGCCTTGCCCTCGCCCTGCCCCTACCCCGTCGCCGTCGGCGCCATCGCCGCCGCCCACGACATCGCGGCGCGCGACACACTCCTCGCCTTCCTCACCTCCGCCGTGCAGGCGCAGGTCTCCGTCGCCGTGCGGCTCGTGCCCATCGGCCAGAGCGAAGGCCTGGCCATCCAGGCCGCGCTCGAACCGGTGATCGCCACCGAGGCGCAGACGGCGCAACATGCCGCACTTGCGGATATCGGGGGGATCGCCTACGCCAGTGATGTCGCGCAGATGCGCCACGAAACGCTGCCTACGAGGATTTTCCGGTCATGAGCATGCTCGTTTCCTCGCTCCTGTTCATCGCGCTCCTTGCGGTCAGCGTGGCGCACTTTCTCTGGTCGCTCGGCCGCACATGGCCGATCCGCGACGAGAAGCTGCTGGCCCGGACCGTGGTCGGCTTCAAGGATGTCGAACGCATGCCCCCGCGCCTCGCTTCGCTCGCGGTCGCCGTCGCGATCCTTGCCGCCGGCATCCTTGCGCTGGCCCTTGCCGACCATGATGCGGGCGGTCTCGGCCTGACCCTGCTCGGCCTCGTCCCGGCCGCCGTCTTCCTCGCCCGCGGCATCGTCGGCTACACGCCCTGGTGGACCGCCCTGACCCCCGAACCCAACTTCCGCCTCAACGACGCACGCGTCTATTCACCGCTCTGCATCGCCCTGGGGCTCGGCTTCCTCGTCCTCGTCGCCCTGCGGCTCGCATAGGAGAACGGCAGATGAAATCGCTCAACGGCCCCCTGCGCATCGGCATCGGCGGCCCCGTCGGCTCCGGCAAGACGACGCTCTGCGAGATGCTGTTGAAGGCGATGCGTGACCGCTACTCCATGGCCGTCGTCACCAACGATATCTATACCCAGGAGGACGCCCTGATCCTCGCCCGCGCCCAGGCGATCTCCGAGGACCGGATCGTCGGCGTCGAGACCGGCGGATGCCCGCACACCGCCATCCGCGAGGATGCCTCCCTCAACCTCGCCGCCATCGACGACCTCAATCGCAAGTTCCCCGATCTCGACATCGTCCTCATCGAATCCGGCGGCGATAACCTGGCGGCCACGTTCTCCCCCGACCTCGCCGACATGACCCTCTACGTCATCTCGGTCGCGCAGGGCGAAAAGGTGCCGCGCAAGGGTGGCCCCGCCATCTCCCGCTCGGACCTCCTGATCGTCACCCACACGGACCTTGCCCCCTATGTCGGCGCCAGCCTCGAGGTGATGGAAGCCGACACGCAGAAGGTGCGCGAGGGCCGTCCCTACGTCTTCACCGACCTGTTGCGGCGCGAGGGATTGGACGAGATCATCGCCTACATCGAGAAGGCCGGCGGGCTGCGCACGGCCGACGCGGCCGAATAGGCGATCCTACGCCTTCGCTCACGGCACTGGTGAACGACGTATGCAGCCGTCGCCGATGCCCGGTATTGGGGGTTTGCTGCCATTCTGATAATCGGCTGCCAAGGGCAAGGTAAGCGCCATGAGCAGTCCTGTGTAAGGCGAACCCGCAGCCGCGGTGGCTAGGTCCTCCGCTTTTTTGTCGAATACAAATGTGGGTGATGGAGCTATCTTAGTGCCGCTGAACTGCACAGTTCGCATTTGACGCTGATCTCTAGAGGTGAATAATGCCAGTTACTTGGCGGGCACCGGGGGCGTCTGTGGGGGATATCCGAATAGCTAACCTGGACGGCGATCAGATCGTCATCCACTACGGAGGCGCGCTCACTAGCGTCGATGCCTACACATTCGCAAACTCGCTCGTCAGCTTCGCTGACGCAGTGCGAGCTATAAATCAGCAGATCAATCCCGGTCAGAACGTCGAGATCCGTGTCGAGGCAGTGGGCCCTGGAAGCTTTCGTGCGGCGATCAGGAAACTACCCAAAGGGGTCGCCGGGTTCTTCACCCGTGGTGCCGAAGCGGTGTTCTGGGGCATTGTCGCCACCCTCATTTATGACCTGGCGATCGATGAGGATCGTCCTCCCGCGATCATCGTCAACTCCGATGAAGTGATCATCCAACACGGAGGCGACCGTATAATAGTGCCACGCGAGGTCTACGAACGGACGGAGCGGGTGAAGAAGGACCCTGAGGTTCGCCGCAATCTCAAGAAAACCTTCGATGTGATCGAGCAAGATCCGGCGATCGAGAATTTCGGCCTTACGAGGTCGCTGTCCGACGAAACGCCACTGATTCAGATTCCTCGTGCTCAATTCGGTAACATTTCGTCTGCACCGACTATCGTAACTGAAGATCAAAAGCGTCGTTCTTCGAACGAGCGCGCTCGCCTGCCGATCACGAAGGCATGGCTCACGCCGGGCTCGCACAAGTGGGCGTTTGAATGGAACGGCGTGCCAATGTCGGCCCGCGTTAAAGATGAGGAATTCCTGCAGCGAGTAGAAGCACGCGAATATCTCATTGGTGCCGGAGATGCACTCGATGCGACGATAAAGTTCGAGCAGGATTTTGACGCCGCGACAGATATGTGGGCGAATGATGTGGCCTCTTATGTCATCACCAAGGTACACCGCATCATCTCGAGGGACCGTGGCCAGCAACAGCTTGTGTAAGTGATCTACTTCTTCGGATCGCCCTGACGGCAGCGGAACGCGGCGCTGACGGCCGAAATGAGTCGGAAGCGGCCGTTCGATTGCCATCTCTTTGAATGGCAGCTAACTCGCTCACCAAACAGGAAGCAGACCGACAGCTTTCGGCCTAAATTGGGCGGCGCGGGGGGCCCTGTCAGATGATATTCCTGCCACCGCCATATCTTGCCCCTAGCCCAAACTGACCACGTGGCTGACGAGGATGCCGTCCTTCACATGATGGACGAGCAGGCCCGGCGGATCGCCCGAGGACGCCTTCTTGCCGTCGACCACGAGCGTGCCGGGCTTTCCGATGGCCGGTGCGAGCGTCGCCGGCACGCCGGCGAAGCGCGTGAACATCGGTCGGTGCAGGTGCCCGCAGGAAATGCCGAGCACAGTGTCGCGCGCCTTTCCGATGACCCGCGACAGCGCCTCCTGGTTACGGCACGCGATGGTTTCGTACTCGTCCATGCCGCAGTTGAACGGATGCTGATGGAGGAAGATCAGCGCCGGCGGCCCACCTGCACCGAGCTCGGCCGCGAGCCAGTCCAGCACCGGCGCCGCATCGCCATGCACCGCCCCGTCGACGGTGACGTCGAGCCCGATGAGCCGCAGCCCGTCGCCGACCACGACCACGTTGTTCAGCGACCCCCCGGCCGGTCCGCCGAACACGGCGCGCATCGCCTCGCGGTTGTCGACATTGCCCGGCACCACCAGCAGCGGCACGCCGAAGGCGGCCAACCGGTCCTTGAGTGCTTCATACGCTGTCCGGTGCGAATGATTGGCAAGGTCCCCGCTGACGGCGATCGCGTCCGGGCTGATCGTGCGCAACCACGCCAGCACCCGCTCGAGCCGAGCCCACGAAACGTCGTCGTCGATATGGATGTCGCTCAGCTGCGCGATGATCATTGGGCTTCTCCAATACGGACCGGCACGATGCCGGAGCGAGTGCATAAGCACCGAACCGCCCAACCCACCGGCTGTCATCCCGGCGAAAGCCGGGACCCAGTAAACGCCGGTCGTCGGGCCTTTAACTCAGCTCTTCCTTCCGCCGGGTCATTCCGCGAAAGCGGGACCCTCCATCATCGTGGAACGGCGCGGCAAGTTCTTTAGGAAGAAGAGGTTTGCAGCACCAGCACCACCACCGAGCGCGGCGGCAACGTCGCCGCGCCGCCGGCGAACGTCACCTCGGCTGCGTCCGACTGAAAGCCCACCGTCCAATTGCCTTCCGGCAGCCGCGCCACCACCGGCTCGGCGCGTCGGTTGAACCAGACGAGCGCCACGTCCTTCTTGATGGTCAGATGCATGCCGAGCACCGACGCGCCATGCTCGGACCAGTCGCCTTCGGCCATCTCGCGCCCGTCCGGATGCAGCCACACCACGTCGCGCACGCCCTGCCGGGTCTGCCCGGAGAGGAACTGGTCGTTGGTCAGCGCCGGGTGCGCCTTGCGGAAGGCATGGAGCGCCGCGACGTAGTCGACGAGCGTTCCGTCCGCTGCCTCCCAGTCGACCCAGGTGATGTCGTTGTCCTGCGCATAGGCATTGTTGTTGCCGCGCTGGGTGCGCCACATCTCGTCACCCTGCTGGATGAGCGGCGTGCCCCGTGAGAAGAAGAGCGTGGCAAGAAGCGCGCGCACGTCACGCTTGCGCGCCGCATTGACCTTCTCGTCGTCCGTCTCCCCCTCGACCCCGCAATTCCACGAGGAATTGTGGTTGTGTCCGTCGCGGTTGTCTTCGCCGTTCGCCTCGTTGTGCTTGTCATGGTAGCTGACGAGATCGCGCAGCGTGAACCCGTCGTGGACGGCAAGGAAATTGACGCCATGGCTGGGCTTGCGCCCATCGAAGTCGAAGATTTCCGAGGAGCCGGCGACCTTGCCGGCCAGCGCCCCGATCTTGCCGTCGTCACCGCGCCAGAAGCTCCTCACCTCGTCGCGGTAGGTGTCGTTCCACTCGCGAAACTCGGGCCCGAACTGGCCGAGCTGGTAGCCGCCCGGCCCCGGATCCCAGGGCTCGGCGACGAGAATGGATTTGGAGAGCACCGGATCGGCCTTGATCTTTTCCAGCATCGCCGCGTGGCGGTTGAATCCCGGCTCGCGCGCGAGGATCGTCGCAAGATCGAAGCGGAAGCCGGAGACGCCCATCTCCTCGACCCAGTACCGCAGGCTATCGATCACCAGCCGCTGCACCGCTGGGTGGTCGCCGCGCAATGTGTTTCCCGTGCCGGAATCGTTGACGAGCCGCTGCTCGCCGTCGACCTCGACGTGCCGGTAATAGGTGCGCGCGTCCAACCCCTTGAGGCTGAGGATCGGCCCTTCTGCGTCGCCCTCGCCGGTGTGGTTGTAGACGACATCGAGGATCACCGAGATGCCGTTCTTGCGATAAAGGTCGGTCATCACCCGCAACTCCTGCGGCCCGCGCGGCGCCAGGCGCGGATCGATGGCGAAGTAGGTGACGGGGTTGTAGCCCCATGCATTGGTCAGTCCGAGCGAAGGCAGGTGCCCGTCATCGATCCAGGCGGCGGTCGGCATCAGTTCCACCACGTCGACGCCCAGATATTTGAAATGCTCGATCACCCTCTTCGTCGTCAGGCCGGCGATGGTGCCGCGCAGCGGCCCCTGCACGCCCGGATGCTGCATGGTGAAGCCGCGCACGTTGAGTTCGTAGAAGAGGTTGGGCGACTTGCGCCGCGCGCTCGCCGGCGGATTGCGTTCCCCGACTACGATGGCCTTGGGGATCAACGGCGCTGTGTCCACTCCGTCCTCGCGCGGCAGCCGCAGGCGCGGCGAGCGCACGAACACGCGGTCGAGCCGGCGCGCATACGGGTCGACCAGGAGCTTGCTGGGGTCGAAGAAATAGCCTTGCGCCGGGTTGTACTCGCCGTCCGCGCGCAATCCGTAGCGCGTGCCTGGCCCAAGCCCGGCGATGCGCACGGCATGCACGTTGTCGCGATGCACATCCATCTCGAACCGGTCCGTCTCCCGGTCGAGCTCGTCATAGATCGACACCCAGAGCGCCGAGGCGGTCTCCGAGTAGACGGCGAAGTTGATCCCGTCCTCCACCACGTTCGCGCCGAGCACGGCCGTGTCGCCGCCGCCCGGCACGATCTGGGGTTTTGCAGCGGAGGAGGTGTCAGGTGATAACGCTTGGCTCACTGCGTCCGGTTCTCTTCTTGATCTGCGTCAGCGTCTCGGCGGTCTCGATGAGAGAGCCGAGCGCCGTTTGGGTTTCCAGGTCATGGCGGCCCCCAACCGCTTCGTAGCTTTCGAGATAGACTCGCAGCGTCGCGCCCACCGTCCCGGTGCCCGAGAGCCGCACGACGATGCGCGAGCCGTCCTCGAAACCGATGCGCACGCCCTGCTTGCCGCTGACCGACCCGTCGATCGGATCGTGGTAGGTGAAGTCGTCGGCATAAACGATCTTGACCTCCTCGAAGCTCTTGCCGGGCAGGCCCGGCAGGCTCGCGCGCAGGTCGTCCATGAGCTGATTGGCGATGCCGGAATCGACCTCTTCGTAGTCGTGGCGCGTATAGTAGTTGCGCCCGTAGGTCGCCCAGTGCTCGGTGACGATCTCGTCGATGCTCTGCTTGCGCACGGCAAGGATGTTGAGCCAGAGCAGCACCGCCCAGAGCCCGTCCTTCTCGCGTACATGGTTGGATCCCGTACCCGCGCTTTCCTCGCCGCAGATGGTAACGCGGCCGGCGTCGAGCAGGTTGCCGAAGAACTTCCAGCCCGTCGGCGTCTCGTGCATCTCGATGCGCAGCTTCTCCGCCACCCGATCCGCCGCCGCGCTTGTCGGCATCGAGCGCGCGATCCCCGCGATCCCGCCCTCGTAGCCCGGCGCCAGGTGCGCGTTGGCGGCCAGCAGCGCCAATGAATCCGAGGGCGTCACGAACCGACCCTTGCCAATGATCAGGTTGCGGTCCCCGTCCCCGTCCGAGGCCGCCCCGAAGTCCGGCCCGTCGGCACGCATCAGCTCGTCGTAGAGGTCCTTGCAGTAGACGAGGTTGGGGTCCGGATGCCCGCCGCCGAAATCGGGCGAGGGCACGCCGTTGACCACCGTCCCTTTCGGCGCCCCGAGCCTGCCCTCGAGGATCGCCGTGGCGTAGGGGCCGGTGATCGCATGCAGCGCATCGAATTTCATGCGGAAGCCAGAAGCGAAGAGCGCTCGGATCGCCCCGAAATCGAACAGCGTCTCCATCAGCGCGGCATAGTCGGTCACCGGATCGATGACCTCGACGGCCATTCCCCCGACGGTCTGGGTGCCGAGCCTCGACAGGTCGACATCGTCCGCCTCGACCGTCTTGTAGCTGGTGATGACCTTCGTGCGTTCGTAGACAGCGTCCGTGATCTTCTCGGGCGCCGGCCCGCCGTTCGACACGTTGTACTTGATGCCGAAGTCGCCGTCCGGTCCGCCGGGATTGTGGCTGGCCGAGAGCACCAGCCCGCCGAACGCCTTGTGATGCCGGATGACATGGCTCGCCGCGGGCGTCGAGAGCAGTCCCCCCCGCCCCACCAGCACCCGCCCGAACCCGTTGGCCGCCGCTAATCTGATCGCCTTCTGGATGGCGACGTCGTTGTAGTATCGCCCGTCCCCGCCGATCACCAGCGTCTGCCCTTCGAAGCCCTCGAGGCTGTCGAAGATCGCCTGGATGTAGTTCTCGACGTAGTTGGGCTGCTGGTAGACGCTCACGCGCTTCCGCAGCCCCGATGTGCCGGGTTTCTGGTCGGCGTATGGCGTCGTCTCAATCGTCTTGGTCGTCATGCTTCAGTCCCAACAGGTTGGCATAGATGTCGGCATACCGGCTGGCGCTCGCCTCCCACGAGACCTCCGATTTCATGCCGCGGCGCTGCATCTTGCGCCACGCCTCCGGCTGCCGGTAGAGATCGAAGGTGCGCCGGATGGCGTCGGCCAGCGCATGCGCATCGGGCGGAGTGAACTGCACGCCCGTCGCCACCCCCGCGGTGAGCGCGGCGACGTTGGCGTCGATGACCGTGTCGTTCAAGCCCCCGACGCGGGCGACGAGCGGGATGCACCCGTAGCGCAGCGCATAGAGCTGGGTCAGTCCGCACGGCTCGAAGCGCGAGGGCACCATCATCACGTCGGCCCCGCCCTGCACCAGATGGCTGAGCTTCTCGTCGTACCCGGTCACCACCCCGACCTTGCCGGGATGGCGCAGGGCCGCCGCGCGCAATGCCGCCTCGATCTCGGCATCGCCCGAGCCCAGCACCGCGAGCTGGCCGCCCTCGGCCACCAGCATGTCGAGGCAGGCGATGACGAGATCGATCCCCTTCTGCCAGGTGAGGCGGCTGACGATGCCGAAAAGCGGCCCATCGCCCGTGTCGAGCCCGAACGCCTCCTGCAACGCGGCTTTGTTGACCGCGCGCTTGTGGATGGTGCTGGCCGAATAGGTCGTCGCCAGCGCTGCGTCCGTCGCCGGGTCCCAGGCGGTGGTGTCGATGCCGTTGAGAATGCCCGAGACCGTCGCGGAACGTGCATCGAGCAGCCCCTCGAACCCCATGCCGAAGGCCGGCGTGCGGATTTCGGCCGCATAGGTCGGGCTGACGGTCGTGACGATATCGGCGCATTCGAGCCCGGCCTTGAGGAACCCCACGCCCGCGAAGTACTCGACGCCGGTGATCGAATAGGCGTGCGGCGGCAGGCCGAGATACCCGAAGACCTCCGGCCCGAACCGCCCCTGGAAGGCGATGTTGTGCACGGTCATGACGGTCTTGATGCGGTCCGACGGCCCGTATTTGACATAGGCCGGCGCCAGCCCCGCCTGCCAGTCGTGCGCATGCAGCACCTGCGGCCGATAGCCCTCGACCAGCCCCTGGGCCAGTTCGTGCGCGACCCAAGAGAGCGCCGCGAACCGCCGCCAGTTGTCCGGCCAGTCGCGTCCGTCCGGCCCGAGGTAAGGGTTGCCCGGCCGGTCGTAGAGGTGCGGCGCGTCGATGACGATGAGGTCCAGCCCTTCGGCGCGCGCCGCGATGAGCTTGCCGCTCCCCCCGAAGAGATCGGCGAACTCGGCGACGACCCGCCCGCCAGCGATCTTCGCCTTGACCGCCGGGTAGCCCGGCACGAGCGTGCGCATCGAGATGTTGCGCTCGGCAAGGGCCGACGGAAGCGCGCCCGTGACGTCCGCGAGCCCCCCGGTCTTGACCAGCGGGTAGACCTCGGAGGTGACCGAGAGGACTTCGATCATCGATTGGCCAGGTACTTGTCGATCATAGGCTGGGTGACGAGCGTGATGCCGGTTTCGGTGCGCCGGAACCACTTGGCATCGAACTCTGGATCCTCGCCGACGACGAGTCCTTCGGGAATGCCGACGCCGCGGTCGACGACCACCCGGGTCAGTCGCGCGCCGCGCCCGATGTCGCAATAGGGCAGCACCACCGCCTCGTTGAGCTCGGAATAGGAGTGGACCCGCGAGCCGGTCGACAGCAGCGTCTTCTGCAGCGCGCCGCCCGAGACGATGCAGTCGCCCGAGACCAGCGAATTGACCGCCGAGCCGCGCCGCCCGTCATAGTCGTGGACGAACTTGGCCGGCGGCGTGATCTCGGCATAGGTCCAGATCGGCCAGTCGCGATCGTAGAGGTCGAGCTGCGGGGTGATGTCGGTGAGGTCGATATTGGCCTTCCAGTAGGCATCGACCGTCCCGACGTCGCGCCAGTAGGAGACTTCCTCGTTGGACGAGCGCACGCATGAGCGCGGGAAGCGGTGCGCCCAGGCTGTGCCGTTCTTGACGATATAGGGGATGATATCCTTGCCGAAGTCGCGGCTGGAGCCCTCGAGCGCCGCGTCGCGCCGCAGTTGCTCCATCAGGAACCGCGTCTCGAAGACGTAGATGCCCATGGAGGCGAGTGCGAAATCCGGCTTGTCGGGAATGCCGGGCGGATCCTTGGGCTTTTCGACGAAATCGACCACCCGGTCGCGCCCGTCGACATGCATCACGCCGAACCCCGTCGCTTCCATGCGCGGCACTTCCAGGCACCCGATGGTGACGTCCGCGCCGGTGTCGACGTGCTGGCGCAGCATGATTTCATAGTCCATCTTGTAGATATGGTCGCCCGCCAGGATCACGATGTAGCGCGCGCCATAATCCTCGATGATGTCCATATTCTGGAAGACGGCGTCGGCGGTGCCCGCATACCACATGTCTTCCTTGACCCGCTGGCTCGCCGGCAGGATGTCGAAGCTCTCGTTTCGTTCCGGCCGAAGGAAGTTCCAGCCGCGCTGCAGGTGGCGGATGAGGCTGTGCGCCTGGTACTGCGTCGCGACCGATATGCGCCGGATGCCCGAATTGATCGCGTTCGACAGCGCGAAATCGATGATGCGCGATTTGCCCCCGAAATAGACCGCAGGCTTGGCGCGCCGGTCGGTCAGCTCCATCAGTCTCGTGCCCCGGCCTCCCGCCAGGACATACGCCATGGCCTCGCGGGCCAAGGGCGACGGTGTTCTGTAGTCTGCCATTTAGTACCCTCCTCAGGAGCCCGGATTGGTCCGGGTCGTATGTGTTGGATCTGGCTGGAAACTAGAGGTAGGCGCCCCTTCCCCTCTCCCCTTGAGGGAGAGGGACAGATTTTTCGCGTTCAGCGGAAAATCAGGGTGAGGGGTCTGCGATATCTCCTCATGCGCAAGTGCAAGCGGTGGCATCGCAGACCCCTCATCCGTCTCGCGCTGCGCGCGATCCACCTTCTCCCTCAAGGGGAGAAGGTAACTCGGTGCTCCCGGCACGATGGTGCTACAAGCACGATGCGACACCTCCCCCCTTGCGGGGGAGGATGGGAGGGGGGTGAACCCCGGACCTGACCGCAAACCGCGACGTACCCCACCCCTTGCCGCCATCAGCCGCCCTCGAATTTGAGCACCAGCGTCGAGAGCGGCGGCAGGTAGAGGCTGGCCTCTGCCGGCATGTGCCGCCCGGAAACGGGCGTGGCCGTCACTGTGCCCTGGTTGCCGCCGTTGGAGCCGCCATACCAGCCAGCGTCGGTGTTGATCCGCTCGACCCACCTGCCGGCGATCGGCATCGGCACCACGTAGTTGTCGCGCGGCACCGGCGTGAAGTTGGAGACGACGACCACCGGATCGGCATCCGGCGCCCGCCGCACCCAGGCAAAGACCGAGTTGTGCTGGTCGTTGCCGATCACCCACTCGAAGCCGTCCGGCTCGCAATCGCGCGCGTGCAGCGCCGGCAACTCCCGATAGGCGGTGTTGAGGTCGGCGATGAGCCGGCGCACGCCCTCGTGCATGCCCGCGTCCAGCAGGAACCAGTCGAGTGCCTTGCCGTCGTTCCATTCGTCGCGCTGCGCGAACTCCTGGCCCATGAAGAGGAGCTTCTTGCCCGGATGCCCCCACATGTATCCGTAGTAGGCGCGCAGGTTGGCGAACTGCTGCCAGTCGTCGCCGGGCATCTTGGAGAGCATCGAGCCCTTGCCGTGCACCACCTCGTCGTGGCTGATCGGCAGCACGAAGTTCTCCGAGAAGGCATAGATCATGCCGAAGGTCATGTCGTTGTGGTGAAACTTGCGGTGCACGGGCTCGCGGCTGATGTAGCGCAGCGTGTCGTTCATGAAGCCCATGTTCCACTTGAAGCCGAAGCCGAGCCCGCCATTGTGCACGGGCGCCGAAACGCCCGGCCATGCCGTCGATTCCTCGGCGATCATGAATGTGCCCGGATGCAGCCGGTAGGCTTCCGAGTTGACGCGCTTCAAAAACTCCACCGCTTCGATGTTCTCGTTGCCGCCGAACTTGTTGGGCACCCACTGGCCCGACTGGCGCGAGTAGTCGAGATAGAGCATCGAGGCCACCGCATCGACGCGCAGCCCGTCGATGTGGAAGGTCTCCAGCCAGTAGAGGGCGTTGTTGACGAGGTAGGAGACGACCTCGCGCCGCCCGAAATTGTAGACCGCCGTATTCCAGTCCGGGTGGTAGCCCTGGCGCGGATCGGCGTGCTCGTAGAGCGCCGTACCATCGAAATGGGCAAGGCCGTGCGCATCGGTCGGGAAGTGCGCCGGCACCCAGTCGAGGATGACGCCAAGCCCGGCATTGTGCGCCGCATCGACGAAGCGGGCGAACCCGGCGGGGTCGCCGAAGCGCGCGGTCGGCGAATAGAGGCCGGTCGGCTGGTAGCCCCAGCTCGGATCGAACGGGTGCTCGGAAACCGGCAACAGCTCGATATGGGTGTAGCCCATGTCGGCGACGTAGGAGACGAGCTGATCGGCGAACTGGTCGTAGTCGAGGAAATGCCCGTCCGGCCGCCGCCGCCAGGAACCGAGATGCACCTCGTAGATCGACATGGGGCTGCGCCGCCAGTCCTTCCTGGCGCGCTCTTCGAGATAGGTGTCGTCCGTCCACGTGAAGGGCGTCGGATCGGGCACGACCGAGGCATTGCGCGGGCGCAGCTCCGACTGGCGCGCGAACGGGTCCGCCTTCAGCGGCAGCAGCTTTCCATCCGCACCCACGATCTCGTACTTGTAGACCGTGCCCGTGCCGAGGATCGGGATGAACACCTCCCAGATGCCGGTATCCATGCGCTTGCGCATGGGATGCCGCCGCCCGTCCCACTCGTTGAACAGCCCGACGACCGATACGCGCTGCGCATTAGGGGCCCAGACGGCGAAATGCGTGCCGTGGATGCCCTCGAACTCCATCTCGTGGGCGCCGAGCTTGTCGAAGAGTCTGAGGTGGCTGCCTTCCCCGATGTAATAGTCGTCCATCGGCCCCAGCACCGGGCCGAAGCTGTAGGGGTCGTAGACGTCCCACTCGCCGCCTGCGTTGGCCGCGCGGTAGCGGATCGGTTGGCTCCGGTCGATCGTGACCTTGCCCTCGAAGAATCCGGCCGGGTGGCGCAGGATCATCGGGCCGAGCTCGGTTCCCTCCAGCGTATAGGCCTGCAGGGTCTGCGCGTGCGGGACGAACGCCCGCAGCACCGAGGCGCCCCCCGCCTGGTGCAACCCCAGGAATGCAAAGGCGTTGCCGTGCCGGCCGTTGACGATCGCTTCGATCTCGCGCGGATCGGCCTGCCAGTTCTCGTTGCTCACGAATACGTCCCCCCGGTCGTCTCATTCTCGTCCGCTTCATTGGGCAGCGGGCGTTGCCCTCGTTCCGCGCATGGCGGAAACCCGAACGTCGAAATCGGTCAATGCGTTGCCAGGGGCACCTCCCATATGTCTTGCGCATACTGCCGGATGGTGCGGTCGGACGAGAAGAAGCCGACACGGGCGGTATTGAGGATGGCCATCCGGTTCCACCTGGGCTTGTCGAGCCAGAGCTTGTCGACCTTGGCCTGCGCGGCGGCATAGGCGTCGAAGTCGCGCGCGACCATGAACCAGTCATGGTCGTAGAGGCCCCCGATCAGGTCGCGGTAACGGTTGCGATCGTCGGGCGAGAACACGCCCGAGGCGATGGAATCGAGCGCTTCCTTGAGGCGCGGAGACTTGTCGATCGCGCCGGACGGCACCTCGCTCCTGGCGCGCTTTTCGGCCACCTGCTCGGTCGTCAGCCCGAAGATGACGATGTTGTCCGCCCCGACTTCCTTGTGCATCTCGACATTGGCGCCGTCCATCGTGCCGATGGTGATGGCTCCGTTGGCCATGAACTTCATGTTGCCGGTGCCCGAGGCTTCCATGCCCGCCGTCGAGATCTGCTCGGAAAGGTCGGCGGCCGGCACGATGATCTCGGCGGCCGAGACGTTGTAGTTGGGCAGGAACACCACCTTCAAAAGCCCCCGCACCGCCGGGTCGTGGTTGACCACCCGCGCCACGTCGTTGATGAGCTTGATGATGAGCTTGGCGTTCCAGTAGCTGGGCGCCGCCTTGCCGGCGAACACCTTGACGCGGGGCACCCAGTCCCGCTCGGGATGGGCTCGGATTTCGTCATAGGCGGCGACCGCCTGGATGATGTTGAGGAGCTGGCGCTTGTATTCGTGGATGCGCTTGATCTGCACGTCGAAGAGCGCGTCCTGCGAGACCGTCACGTTCAGCCGGTCCTTGATGAGCCGCGCCAGCCGCGCCTTGTTGGCGGTCTTGACCTTGGCGAACTGCTCCTGGAACACCGGATCGTCCGCATGCGCCTCGAGGCCCCTGAGCTTGTCGACGTCGTCGAGAAAGCCCGGTCCGATCCGCTCGGTTATGAGCCGCGTGAGGCCCGGATTGCACTGCATCAGCCACCGGCGCGGCGTGATGCCGTTCGTCTTGTTCTGGATGCGCTCGGGATAGAGCTTGTGCAGGTCCGAAAAGACCGTCTGCTTCATCAATTCCGTATGCAGCGCCGAGACGCCGTTGATCGCGTGCGAGCCGACGAACGCCAGCTGGCCCATCCGCACCCGCCGCCCGCCATGCTCGTCGATGAGCGAGACGGCGGCGATCTGCTGGTCGTTGAACTTGGCGCGCTGGCGCGCTTCGGTCAGCACGTCCGCGTTGATCGCGTAGATGATCTGCATGTGCCGGGGTAAAAGCCGCTCCAGCAGCGCCACCGGCCAGCTCTCCAGCGCCTCGGGCAGGAGCGTATGGTTGGTATAGCTGAAGACGCCCTTGGTGATCTTCCAGGCGTCCGCCCACTGCACGGCGTTGAGATCGACGAGGATGCGCATCATCTCGGCGATCGAGATCGCCGGATGCGTGTCGTTGAGCTGCACCGCGACCTTGTCGGGCAGCGATCCCAGATCGCCGTACTGTTGCATGTGCCGGCGCACGATGTCCTGGAGCGAGGCCGAGGAGAAGAAGAACTCCTGGCGCAACCGCAGCTCCTGGCCGGCCGCCGTCGAGTCCGCCGGATAGAGCACGCGCGTGATCGCCTCGGCCCGCGCGCTTTCCTCGAGCGCGCCGATATGGTCGCCCGAGTTGAACTTGTCGAGCAGGATCGGGTCGATCGGCTGCGCGCTCCACAGCCGCAGCGTATTGACCCGCGCCCCGCGCCACCCGACGATCGGCGTATCGAAGGCGACGGCCATCAGGTGGTCGTTGGGCCGCCATTCCTGGCGCACCGTGCCGTCCGGGTCCGTCACCGGCTCGACATGCCCGCCGAAGCCGATCTCATAGGCGCTCTCGCGCCGCTCGAATTCCCAGGGATTGCCGTGGGCGAGCCATTCCTCGGGCAGCTCGACCTGCCAGCCCTCGCTCATCTCCTGCCGGAAGAGCCCGTGGGCATAGCGGATGCCGTAGCCATAGGCCGGAATCTGCAGCGTCGACATCGATTCCATGAAGCACGCCGCCAGCCGCCCGAGGCCGCCATTGCCGAGTGCCGCGTCCGGCTCCAGGTCGAGCAGGTCGTCGAGGTCGACCTTGAGGTTCTTCAGCGCCTCGCGCACCGGCTCCATCAGCCCGACATTGCTCATCGCATCGCGCATCAGGCGCCCGATGAGGAACTCCAGGCTGAGGTAGTAGACGCGCTTGTTGGACGTGCGCCAGGTCTCGCGCGAACTCTCCATCCACCGGTCCATGATGCGGTCGCGCACCGCATAGATCGTTGCCGCCAGCCAGTCGTGCCGGCGCGCGACGATCGGGTCCTTGCCGATGGAATAGGTGAGCTTTTCTAGGATTTCTGCCTGCAGCGCCTCGACCGTGATCGCACGCGGTTCGGGCGTGGGAGCGTCGTAAACGATAGGTTTTTGCGGCATTGTCGCAATTCCGGTATCATGACGATGTTCCCCTCTAGTGGCGCCACTCTTGCACTTAATTTGTGCAGGCGGAAGCCCCCTTGCGCTTGAGCATCGGTCACGCCGGACGCGCCGGCTCTGCCCCTGCGGGCGCGGACGGCTCCTCCTCCGATCGCTCCACGCCCCCTTCGCGCGCTTGCTCGATGGCGTTGGAAATCAGCAGATCCCGGCCCGCATCGATCCCCCCGAGCAGTTGCGCTTCGAAGCGCAGCTTGTCGCGCGTGCGCACGCCCGCCAGCACCTCGATGATCTCCTCTTCGCTCGCCCCCAGCTCACGGATCGCCTGCGCCCCGAAGCTCAACGCCGATTCGAACGTCTCGCGCAGCTCGTACTCGACCCCGAGCTTGCGCAGCTCGATCGCGTGCTGGCGATCGAACGAGCGTGAGATGACCTTGACCAGCGGATATTCGCTGCGCATCAGCTCGACGATCCGCGTGGTGTCGTCCTTCTTGTCGGTGCACACCAGCACCAGGTCGGCATTGGGCGCGCCCGCCGCCCGCAGGATGTCGAGGCGCGTTCCGTCGCCGTAGTAGACCTTGAACCCGAAGGTCGCGGCGGCCTCGATCATCTCCACGTCGTTGTCGATGATCGAGATCGAATGCCCCTGCCCCAGCAGCGACTGGCTGGCGATCTGCCCGAACCGGCCGAACCCGATGAGCAGGACGCGCTCGCTGAGGTCCTCCGGCATGACCACGCCATCGAGCGACTGCACGGGCTTGGGCATCACATAGCGCAGCCCGATGAGGGCGAACGGCGTCAGCACCATCGAGATGATGACGGTGGCCGTGAAGATCGCGTTGGTCGGCCCGTCGATGAGGCCGCTCGAGGCCGCGGTCGTATAGAGCACGAACGCGAACTCGCCGCCCTGGCTCATCAGCACCGCACGCTTCAGCGCCTCCTTGTGGCTCGAGCGCAGGAGGCGCGCGATGACGTAGATCGCCACCGCCTTGACCACCATGTAGCTGACGACCGCCAGGGCGATGATCTGCCAGTTGGCGGCGACCACCGAAAGGTCGAGCGACATCCCGACCGCAAGGAAAAAGAGGCCGAGCAGGATGCCGCGGAAGGGCTCGACGTCCGCCTCCAGCTGGTTGCGGAACGTCGAGGTCGAGAGCAGCACGCCGGCAAGGAACGCACCCATCGCCATCGAAAGCCCGACCGACTGCATGAGGAGCGCGGCCCCCAGCACCACCAGCAATGCCGCCGCCGTCATCACTTCGCGGATCTTGGCGTTGGCCAGCAGCGAGAACACCGGGTTCATGATCCGCCGCCCGAGGAAGATCAGCACCACGACGGCCCCGAGCGCCAGCCCGATGCCGGTCAGGCGCGTGACCATGCTGACCTCGCCCGTCGACGGAGCGAGGATGGCAACGATCGCCAGCAGCGGCACGATGGCGAGGTCCTCGAGCAGCAGGATCGAGACCATCTTCTGCCCGCCATCCGTCGAGAGCTGATTGGCTTCGCCCAGGATCTGCATGACGATGGCCGTCGAGGTCAGGACGAACCCCATGCCGAAGACGAACGAAACCGCTGGAGCGAATCCGAGCAGGATACCGACCCCGGTCAGCAGCAGCCCGCATATTCCCACCTGCACCGCGCCGAGCCCGAAGATCTGCTTGCGCAGCGACCAGAGCCGGGCCGGCTCCATTTCCAGCCCGATGATGAAGAGGAACATGACGACGCCGAGCTCGGCGGCGTGCAGCACGCTCTGCGGATCGGCGATGAGCCCGATCCCCGATGGTCCCAGCAGCAGGCCGGCGGCGAGGTAGCCGAGCACGGTCCCGAGCCCGATGCGCTTGAAGAGCGGCACGGCGAAGACCGCCGCCGCCAGCAGGACGACGATGGGCACGAGGTCCACTGCGCCGTGCGCGGCGTCGGCGGCATGGGTTGCGGCATCGGCCGCATGCGAGACGGTTTCGGGGTCCACTGTGAGGCTCCGGAGACTTTTGTGGACCGCCGGCCGGCGGTTCCTGTCCGAAGTGTTGGCGGCTCACCCCCGCGCCGTCAAGCCGGCGCGCCTGCTATCAGCTATGCGCGGGCTCCACGCCGCTGGGCGCCGTGCCGCCCGGCGGCTGCAAGCGCTCGCGCTTGCGCTCCTCGTCCTCGGCCTCGTGGTCGTTCTGTTCCCGGATCGCCTGCGCGGCGTTGGCGAGCAGTTCCTCGCGCCGGCTCATGTCGCGCGTTCGCCGAACGGGTCGGCGGGGCCTGACCGGCTGGCTCGGCACCACGTGTCCCAGAACCGATTGCGCGATGAGCAGGGCCGGCACCGCGATGACGCCGCCGATCGGCCCCCAGGTCCACAGCCAGAAGGTAATCGACAGGAAGATGACGAACGGATTGAGCGTCATCGCCCGCCCGATGAAGTGCGGCGTGATGAGCTGGCCCTCGAGGAAGTTGACGACCATGTAGCAGCCGACCGGCAGCAGGATCTGCTCTAGCCCCGTGCGCGTCCCGAGCCCGACGGCCAGCAGGATCACCCACATCACGGCCATGCCCACATAGGGGATGTAGTTGAGCACCGCCGCCAGCGCTCCCCAGAGCAGCGGCGAAGGCATGCCGATGGCCCACATGATGAGCGATACGACGATGCCGACCCCGACATTGATGATGGTGATCGAGATCAGGTAGCGCGACACCTTCTGCTCGACGTCACGGAACATGTGGGCGGTGCGCCAGCGCATGCGCCGGCTGACGCAGAGGGTGAGCACCGAGATGCGGATATGGTCGCGGGTGGCGACGAAAAAGTAGAGGCTGGCGAGGAAGATGGCGAACTGCGCAAGGATCGAGGGAGCAAGCAGCGCCACGCTCGTCACCGCGTTCCCGTCCTCGACGCGCACTTCCATGCGGGCGCTGTTCCCGAAGATGCCGCTCAGCTCCTCCTGGACGGCGCCGAAGGACTGGAGTACCCCCTGCCAGCTGGCAAGTTCGCGCTGCAGCTTGTCCCATATGGCTGGCGCGCGGTCGACCCACTCCGACAGCGGCACGGAAAACAGTGCGCCGCCGACGAGCACCAGCCCGATCAGCGTCAACACCACGATACCGGCCGAAAGCGCCGGCGGCACGCCCCAGGCCTCCAGCCGGTCGGCAAGCGGCCCGAACATCAGTCCGGTGACCACCGCCAGCGTCACCGGCGCCAGGAACACCTGCCCTTCCTTGAGGGCGAGAAGGGCGACCACAAGGCCGATGGCGACAACCGCCAGGCGAGCCGTATTGGCCAGCACGCGTTCGAACTGCGTATCCGACATCGGCTTTGCAACGCCCCCAACGCGTCGCGCCATGGTGCTCCACCTCCTCGAATAAAGGGCTCCTCTCAACGCCGGGGGTGCGGGAACGTTCCGCAATCGTACTCTCGCCATGACGACACATCCCCCCACGCCATCCCGGCTCACGCACCGCCCTCTCCACCCCCACGATTGTCACCCCGGCGCAGGCCGGGGGCCCATCCTGAGATGCCGTCACAGCCGCAAGGCGTGTGAACCGGGCAGAGCGCAGAGCCGCTCTTCCCGTGCCCACGGATAACGTCAGGGCTGGGTCCCGGCCTGCGCCGGGATGACAACGGGGAGGGTGGCACGATGGTGCCACGCCCTCGTGGTTCGAGGCCGCTACGCGGCGCCTCACCATGAGGGTTACTGAGATAAGCGCGGGACTCACATCAGCCCTCATGGTGAG